>Ga0129308_1001006_pt1 | contig 33806 bp, 31 predicted proteins | sample L827metagenome_FD_94440 | JGI IMG/M metagenome (GOLD analysis project Ga0129308, IMG submission 94440) | Ring-tailed lemur group fecal microbial communities from Wisconsin, USA - L827 metagenome | ecosystem: Host-associated > Mammals > Digestive system > Large intestine > Fecal | place: USA...
TACCTGCTCATCAATTACAGAAGCAATTTTACGCCAGATGATATTCGGCTCTCCATTTCTCTGCACCTGGTCTTTCTGAATATTGGAAATGCACAGATGCTTCGCCGGAAGCTGCTTGTAAATGATCGGCAGAAATCGTTCATCCGTTTCCAGCAGAATCATGTCCGCTTTCAGGCGCCCGTTCAAGCCGGCATTTTTCATCAAAGTTACTGCCACGCCAGGAAGCAAATTAGCTCCTGCCAGATTCACAGCAACTTTTTTTCCCGCTTTATCCAGTACATGTGCCAGCAAATTCGTTGTCGTACTTTTTCCATTGGTTCCTGTCACAAAAATCGTGCGATTCGAATCGACACCTTTCACATGCTTGATGAAATCAGGGTCAATTTTCAGGGCGACATCACCCGGTTTGCTGGTTCCTCTTCCCTTCGCGATCAGATTGATTCCCCAGGCAACAAACTTCGCAGCATAAAGCGCGATATAAAAACGTAATGTATTCATTGAAATCTCCTTAGAAGAAATTTTTCCCACAACAAATTATTATATACTCTGCCGGAAAAGAAAGCAACATCGCCTTTAAGCGCGCGGCAGCACAATCTGCTTATTATCCCGCGATTCACGATACAGCACGAATTTACGTCCGATCGCCTGAACAAATTCCGCCTCCAGTTCCGCTGCCAGCTGATTTGCCACTTCCTTCGGCTCCAGCAGGCATCCCTCCTGAATCTTAACCTTTACCAGCTCTCTGGCTTCAAACCCGGTCAGAAGCTCCTTGCGGATGTTTTCCGTCAATCCGGACTTCCCGAGAAAGACCGTCGGCTCTAATTCATGCGCCAGCTTCTTCAAATAACTCCTCTGTTTACTCGTTAACATCGTTACTCCTTTATCGATTGGGACTGCGGCCAGTCCTCACATAATTCAGCCACCTTCAGCATGATCGCACATTCGATCCGCTTTTTGTGAAGTCGGCATCCCAGTTCATATACCCCGGTAATGTTGCCGGTCGTATGGTATGCATTGGCTGCACAGCCGCCGCTGCAGTACAGTTTTGCAAAACAGTCGCGGCATTCCTCATGAGAATATACATTGCAGCCTTTAAATTCGTCGCAGATGCGATCGTTGGTGATTCCATCATATATATTGCCCAGCAGGAATTTTTCCTCTCCGACAAATTGATGACACGGATACAGATCGCCTGTCGGCGTTACCGCTACATACTCTGTTCCCACGCCGCAGCCGGAAACGCGTTTGACGATACACGGACCTCCCGTTAGATCAATCATATAATGGTAGAATGTGAAATCTCTGCCTTTTCCTTCCCGTTTCCGCTCCAGCATTTCATTTGCCAGCCGCTCATACTCGGAAAGCAGCTTCGGAACATCTTCTTCTGTCAGCGCATACGGCGCATCTGACGGTGCAACCACCGGTTCGATCGACAATTCCTTGAAGCCCAGATCTGCCATATGCAGGATATCACTGCAAAAATCCGTATTATAATGCGTATAGGTTCCGCGCATATAATAATCCTTCTGACCTCTGGAATCCGCCAGTTTTTTAAAGGCCGGCAGAATCCTGTCATAGGTTCCGCCGTCTTCATGCGTCTTTCGCATGCGGTCGTTGACCTCTTTTCTGCCATCCAGAGAGATCACTACATTTCCCATTTCACGATTTGCGAATTCGATGACCTCATCATCCAGCAGCAGTCCGTTTGTCGTCAGCGTAAAACGAAACTTCTTCCCGGACTCCTGTTCCCGGCTTCTGCCATAAGCCACTAATTTCTTTATCACTTCAAAATCCAGCAGCGGTTCACCTCCGAAAAAATCCACCTCCAGGTTTTTTCGGCTTCCGGAATTCTCGATCAGCCAGTCCAGCGCCCGCTTTCCTGTTTCGTAGCTCATAATGCCGCGTTCCCCGTGGTATTCTCCATCTCCCGCAAAGCAATAGCCGCAGGTCATATTGCAGGCATGCGCAACATGCAGGCACATCGCTTTCACCACGGACTGACGCTGTTTGAACAGCTCTGCCTGCCCGGAAAAAAGATCCGGTGTAAAAAGCTGATGTTCGCGCTTCAACGTTTCCACATCTTCCAGTACTTCTCTGACTTCCTCCGCCGATACACCGTAGCGGGCGGTAATGATGTCGATCAGCTGATCCGCCGGTGTGTTTTCATACAGTGCTATCACATCGTAAGCTACATCATCTACCGTGTGAACACAACCGCTTTCAGCATCCAGTACAATATTGTAACCATTCATTTTATATTGATGGACCATAATGCCTGTCCTTTCACAAAACGAAATCAACTGCATTGCCGCAATACAGCCGTTTTCATATCTTGATTCATAATTTTACAGAAATTCTCCGCACAACAAAAAATCAAGCTGCATCCACGATTTGAGAATGCAGCTCATTCACTGTTTTGCAGGCTGCACACCTGCATCTATCTGTCAGTCACTACTTCTTCTGTTCGCACTGCTGATTTGCAACGCTGCAGGAAGTCTTGCTGGCAGACTGGCAGGAAGTCTGGCACTCGCCACAGCCGCCTGTCTTTGCGGACTTTGCAAGATCACGCGATACTAAAGTCTTGATTCTTTTCACTTGAAATTCCACCTTTCTGTAAATCTTTATTTCGCTTGCATCATCATACCATATTTCCACTTCTTTGTAAAGAACCGTCTCCATACAGAAAATACATCTTTATTGCCTATCGCCTAACCTCTGAAAACATTCACTTTCTGTCGATTTTTGTCATCAGAAGCTGATTGTTTTTCCAGATGCCCTATGATAAGTTTGTTTTGAAGCCAAAGGGGAAGGGAGAAGAAATTTTATGGATAAGCTGGACAAGTTATCATTGCTTCTGGTTCTGGGAATCATCATGCTGGTCTGCACCAGCGCCGTCATCATCTGCCGCTCCTGGATCATCCCGATTGATGTGGATATCAACACCGGTACGCAATCCGCAGCAGCCGCTCCGGCTCCCGTCGAAAAATCCGCCTTCGATCACGCCCTCGTCTTTCACGACAACACAGCGATTACCAATACCGGCAGCTTTTCACTATGGCTTCGCGCCAGAATCATATTTCCGGATGCCTCGCAGTTGGAAGATCACCAAATCATATCTCAGTCTCTAGAACATGGCTTTTGGGAGTTCGGAAATGACCGCTGGTTCTATTACGCACTTCCTGTCGCAAAAAATCAGTCCACAGAGCCTTTGATCGATCAGATCATTTCCAGCAGCAATTCCGGCAATGCAAACCAAAGCGCCGGTCAATTTCGGATGCAGGTGGAAATCGCACCTGAAATCTGGCTGTACGAAAAACCGGAAACCGCATATGACGCTTTCCAACAGCTGTCATTCTCGCCTTGTACCGCAGAAAAACCGTGACAGCTTCCAGCTCGGAATCTTGCCACGGTTTCATACGCTTCCATTCAATCAGGACAGTTTATCTATCTTTTCTCTGCTTCGCAATCCCATCGGCCAATGCAATGCCGAATCGAAGCAGTCCCTCTTCAAATTTACCAAAGATACGCAGGAAGATGTTGTTGATGATCCACATGAAGATACGATATAAACCATCTACCACAAAATCATAAAACTTCGATACCGGTTTCGACGAAAATACCACGACACACAGCGACGCCAGCCCGAAAATCAATACATAATAAAGCACACTGTCAGCCGGAGGTACGGCAAACAGACCCAAAGTAATACCGCCATGCTTCTTCATCCACTGGCGAACCACCAGATGGAAAATATAAACCGGCATGGTGTTGCGGCCTACATAAGCCAGATAGTTATCTTTCCCCGGCAGAATATTGAACATGAGAATGATCCATGCCGCTCCAACAGCCAGCAATAACAGACGCATGAGAATATCGACGTACCATACAACACCGGTCCTCGCACAGGTATCCTTCAGCAAATACCAGCCTACCGGCACGGATTCCACACCAAACGCCAGCCATACGGAAATCCCCACCAGAACCAGTCCCAGAATCAGACATTGCCACTTTTTCAGACACTTGATCTTGGCGATATGTTCCGGAGTACAATAATATCCCAAAAAGAAAAACGGAAAATATGATACAATTCGTCCCAAAGAAAAGGTTTCCGTAAAAAATGGAATACAGCCGGCAAAAATATAGAGCACCATGGTAATCGCAAAGAAATGCGGAATCTTCACATAATTTTTCTGAAACAGCTTGTATAAGAACAATGCCAGCATAAACCACATGGCAAACGGTGCCTTATCGAAGTAGAGCGTTGCATTTCCCCAGAAGAGCAGCCTGATTCCGTAGAAAAAGAAAATACTCAGAATATACGGCCATAAAAAAACCTGAAAGGCAATCTTCCTGCTCTTATCCGGATTCTTGGAAAAATATCCGGATAAAAACATGAATGCCTGCATGACGAACACATTAATCGTTATGTAAACAATTCCACCCAGCGATCCCTGGCTGAAATGTCCTGCCAGACGGGTAAAGTGGGAAATCGGTATGCTCCACATACACAATCCCCGAAGTGTATCAAATACGTAATCTCGCTGCTTCGTCTCACCCATAATAAAAACCTCCAAAAAACTTCCATATACATTTTATTATATGGTCTTTAGAGGTTTAAATCAATGATTAAATTTCTTCGTCTTCACTTACCTGCAGCAAGTTCCTGATATACGGACTCACTTCCTCAGCTTTTATATTCAACACGAAGGCAAATTCTTCTTCTACCAGCTTCTCCGCTGACTTCAAAATATTCTGGTCTGTGGTCGGCAGCTTCTTACCCTGTTCGGTAAGTTCCCGCTTCCTCATGTAAATACAGCGCAGCATCAGCAACAGATTCTGATGAACGCCTTTACTGAGAATTTCATGAAATTCCTCGCTGCGCAGCCGACGATCCGTTTCCCATTGGATTTCCTTTCCCCTCATCCCCAGCAGAAGTGCATCGATTTCTTCTTTTGTCATCAACGGTCTCAGCTTTGCCATCAGTTGATCATTATCAATCGGAACAAAGATTGTGGATTCCGAGCTGCTTACAGGCCTCAGAATATAATAGGGACTTTTTTTCTCACCGCTAATAAAGCTCATCAAGGTTCTGTCTTCTATAATACAAATGCCATTTGTTCCGTAAACAACATAGCTGCCTTCTTCTAACTGTTTTTCATTCATCACCGTTCTGCCTTCTTTCCTCACTCTGTCATAATGAATCTTTTATTATATATATTATACCAGAATAAAGCAATACTTTCAAAGGCAAAAAAGAATAAAAAAAACGGCAGCTTCTACTGCCGAAAAAATATAACATCATATTTATTTATTTTATTTGTGATCCGCGATTATTTCAAGCTGCCGCTGTATACGATTTCGTCCATCAGTTCGGCGCAATCACGAAAGCTCTTTCTAATTCGAAGAACCTTTCTTCTAATCGCTCTCTTGGTAGCCGTTGTCATAGTATCCCTCTTTTCTTTTCATTGCTACACGTTTTCTCACAGAAATAGTATATTGCTGAATTTGCGGTTTGTCAATTCATTTTCTTTATTAGTTTGCTGTATTTTTATCATTCACTTGGCGTGTTTTTCTTTCGCAGTTCCTGACACGTTACGTTTTCGACAGTAATTTGGGACAGGGATGTCACAAAAATTGTGACATCCCTGTCCCGCAAAAGTGTGCGCCCAGCAGGCGCACACTTTGCCCGCCCAAACAAAATTTTATTTTGAGCAACTTCTTTCTCCTTTTTAAATTCCTTGAAATTTCAACGTTTTCTTACTCGCTATGAAAATTTTTAAAAAATTTTTTCTTTAAAATCTCAAGTTTTGGCAAAAGACTTGCGTTATTGGAGGGTGAAAACGAAATCATCGTTCATCATCATGATCAGAAAAGGAGTGAACTCAAATGAGAGAATATCATGCTTATGGCGAAGAATCTCCGTATATCAAAGCGGGTCCATTTAAAATTCGCCTTCCATTCGTTCATTATCGTTTTGAAATTGCAGATTACATTCAGGGTCTGCTGATGTGTGCCGTATGTTTAGGCGCATTGCCGCTGCTGACTGATAATCTGGGCATGCCAACAGAAGTTGCACTGGCGATCGTAATCCTCAATGGATTTTTCTACTGCTGGCATACACTGCTGGGCGACCCGGTCGTTCCCGGATGGATCACACCGGCCATCCCGCTGCTGATCGCATACTGCCAGACTTTCCCGGAAGGACAGGAAAGAATGCAGGCCTTATGTGCATTCGAAATTACATTAGGTATATTCGCAATTATCCTCGGTTTAACAGGACTTGCCGGGAAACTGGTCAGCCTGGTACCGAATGCCATTAAAGGCGGCGTTATTCTGGGTGCAGGAATCGCAGCGATCAACTCCATCTTCTGCGAAGGCGGAAAATTCGAAGCAATGCCGATTACAACGTCCATCTGTCTGGCAATCGCATTCTATCTGCTGTTCTCCAACGGATTCAAACGCCTGGTCGGCAAGAATAAAATCTTTGAAACAATCGGAAACCTGGGAATTCTGCCGTGTATCGTAGTTGCTGCAATCATCGGACCAATCATCGGTGAAAGTGCAGTTCCTACAATCAACTGGGGATTCAGCCATCCTGACTTTGCAGCACTCTGGACTGACTGGGTACCTTGGGGCGCATTGGGCTGGCCTTCCCTGATGATGTTCATCAAATCCATCCCGACCGTGATTGCCATCTACATCGTACTGTTCGGTGATGTTGTACAATCCAAGGCTCTGGTGCATGACGCCGATGTAACCAGACCTGATGAAAAAGTTGACTACAATGCAAACAGAGCCCACCTGATCTTCGGAATCCGTAACACGATTATGGGCGTAATCGGTCCTGACATCACAATGTGCGGACCTCTGTGGGCAGCAATGCAGGTAGTTGTCTGCGAACGTTATAAAAAAGGCCGCAAGAGCATGCAGTCCATCTTCGGCGGAGCAGCCAGCTTCCGATTCGGTACCTTTACCGGCTACTGGCTTGGACCAATCGTATCACTGGTAGAACCGATTCTGTCTGTTGCATATGCACTGACCATGATTGTACAGGGTTTCGTAAGTGTACGTGTCGGCATCCAGCAATGCAGAAGCTTTAAAGATTTGGGAATCGCCGGTATCGTTGCCGGTGTCATCCTGGCACACAATGCTTCCTGGGGACTGGCAGTAGGTATCCTTTGTTGCCTGTTCTGTTACGGCAAGGACTTCTTCAAGGGCGATACAACCTTTGGTCACCTCTTCTCACCGGAAGTGGAAGCTCTCGCTGATGAGGGTCTTGACGAAGAAGAAGTTTCAATCGCAGCAGAAGTACCTGTTGAAAAATCCAAGCCATCCAACCTCCCACCAGCAGCTTAATGGATTCATTGGATTACAAACAAAAAGAAAAGTACTTGACATAATTTCTTCAACTCTTATTAACAATTTGAAAAAGGAAAATGCACTTTCATCTCACACATGAAAGTGCATTTTCCTTTTCATCATAATTAGAAAAGGACAGAACCCAAATCAGGATTCTATCTCATATTTTTGAATTTTTCTATGAAGCGATCTTCGGCTGATCCCCAGCGCCAATGCGGTCTTGGTCTTATTGCCGCCATGCTCCTCCAATGCACGCACAATCACTTCGCGCTCCTTATGGTCAATCGCCGCATTGAGACTGTTCTCAGTCTGCAGCAGTTCCGAATCCTGTGCGCCGCTGCCCGGCTCTGCATTCACAACTTCCAGCGGCAAACTATCCACATCAATTACTTCGCCCGGTGTAATCACCACACAGCGCTCAATGATATTTTCCAGCTCTCTGATATTTCCCGGCCAATCATAACGGATCAGCTTTTCCATTGCTGCAGCACTCATGGTCTTTGCTTTTCCGGTTCCGGAAATGGCCGCGGATTTTTGCAGAAAATAGCGAATCAAATCACCGATATCCTCGACCCTTTCCCGCAACGGCGGCAGCTGGATCGGCACTACGTTCAGACGGTAGTACAAATCCTCCCGGAAATTGCCTGCTGCAACTTCTTCCTTCAGATTCTTATTCGTTGCGGCAATCACACGAACGTCAACGCTGATGCTGCTGATCCCGCCGAGCCGCTCAAATGTCCGCTCCTGCAGAACACGCAGCAGCTTTACCTGCAAAGATGGGGAAATATCTCCGATTTCATCGAGAAAGATCGTTCCTCCATCCGCAATCTCAAAGCGCCCCGGTTTCGCTGAAACCGCCCCGGTAAAGGCTCCCTTTTCATAACCAAACAGTTCACTCTCCAGAAGATTATCCGGAATGGCACCGCAGTTCACCTTGATCAGAGGTTTGTCTTTCCGGTTGCTCCAGTTATGGATCGCCGTAGAAATCACTTCTTTTCCTGTTCCCGTTTCCCCCATGATCAATACCGTTGAATCCGCAGGAGCCACACGCTTTGCCAGCTCATGCACCTGCTGCATCTTCGGACTTTTGCTCACCGTCTTGATGCCTTCCGCATCGACCGGCTCCACGTAGCCCCCTGCCGGCAGGACATCCAGTTTCCTGACCGCAGTAATGATATCATTGATGTCAAAAGGCTTCGTCACATAATCCTGTGCACCGCATTTCAATGCATCAATTGCAGTTTCCGTTGTGGCGAAAGCGGTAATCAGAATAAATCCGATACCTGGGTCTACTTCTTTTACCTTATGCAAAAACTCAATTCCATCCATATTTGGCATACGAATATCGCTGATGATAATGTCGACAACCGTTTGCTGAATAAACGCCAGCCCCTCTTGTCCATCACAGGCAGTGTAGGTCTCATACCCCTGTTTTTTCAATACCTTGCTCAACAGCTGTCTTACATTCTGCTCATCATCGACGATCAGGATTCGTTTCATAGTATTCACCTTCTCTATTCTGTCTCTTCTTCAATAACTGCCTGCAATACGATCGTAAATCGGGTCATTTCCCCTTCCAGACTTTCTACTTCGATCACTCCTCCGTGTGCTTCCACCGTCCTGGCTGCAATCGCCAGCCCCATTCCGGTTCCCTCAGCTTTCGTGGTAAAAAATGGATCAAAGATTTTATCTGAAATCTCCGAAGGAATTCCCACACCATTGTCCTGTACAACTGCGCTGACCATCTGCCGCTTCCTGTCATAATGCGTGGCCAGTTTGATTTCACCGCCATCCGGCAGCGCCTGTCTGGCATTGAGCAGCAAATTCAGCAGCAGCGGTTCGAACATCTCCTTATCCAACATCACCTTCGGTGTTTCTTCCAATTCCATTTTCAGCTCGATATTATCCGGCAGATCCCGTTTTACCAGCGTCGCTGCATATTTCATCAAATCACCGATATTCTCTTCTTTTAATTCCGGAAGTTTCGGTCTTGCAAACGTCAAAAATCGGTTCAGCATATGATTCAGCCGATCAACCTCATAGAGGATGATATCCAGCTCTTCCATCTCATGATCCTCTAATTCCACCTTCATATATTGGGCATATCCGCGGATGCTGGTCAGCGGATTTTTGATTTCATGCGCCAGACTTGCCGCCATTTCTCCCAATGATTCCAGGTTTTTCAGACGATTGGCGCTTTCCTCAAAACGCTTGATGTCCTCAATACTTCGGAATACACAAATCGCACCGATCACTTCATTATTCATACCGAACTGGATGTTGATGCTGTATACCACCGGTACGATTTCACCATTTACCGTTTTAATGTCCGACAGCGTCTTCAGCTGCAGGGAACCTCTGCTCAGGCAGCGACGCAAAGGATTCAGCAAATTGCGAATACCGGGAGGTGTTGGATTTTCCACATCGATTCCGATCAGTTCCTCTGCCGAAAGCCCCGTCAGATCCTCTGCAACTTTATTGAAGGTCGTGATTTCTCCCAGATTGTTAATTGCCAGAATCCCGCCCGGCAGGTTATCGTAGGTTTCCTCTACATACTCCATGATTTCCTGCATCGAGGCCGATTCCCCTGATTTTTCCAGAACCTGCTGCATCGTAGATTTCAATTTATCCAGCATCGCATTGAAGGACGTCGCAATATCGGTCAATTCTCCCGGCTCTTTCGTTTCCAGCCCGTGGCTGATATCCCCTTCCGCGATCATCAATGCAGAATCTGCCAGCTCCTTGATCGGCTTCTGAATCGCGAAAGAGATCCGCTTTCCCAAACTCCAGAGAAAAAACAGCAGAACAACGGTCACCGCAATGATAATCGTTTTTAGCAAATTCAGCTCTTCATAAGCCACTGACTCTTTTTCCTCGACAACCACATACCATCCGTCCGCGCCTTTTAACTTGGCAACTGCAGAAACGTAGTGCATCTTATTCTTATAAATATCCTGCAGACTTACCTCTCCCGTAAAGTCCAGCTGATATGGCTTTTCCTCATCATCACAGCCGATCGCTTCTTTTTTCGCGTTAATCAAAAAGCAGTCTCCTACCATGCCCTCCGCCTGCAGAAGCTGCTTCAAATCATCCGTTATATGAGAAGAAAGCGCAGTTCTTTCCTCTTTTTGCGTATCGGAAATCAGCAGGTTTGAAACAAGAAGCGCTTCATCCTGCAGGCTTTCCTCTTTCATTTCCCGTGTAACCTTCTCCGTTCCATAGACCATAAGATAGCCCGCTACCACCAGAAAACAGGCAGCAAAGGCAACCAGAAAAAACATCGTTTTCGTCTGTATGGACTTGAACATAAAACTGCTCCCTTTCCATTTGCAACTGTCGGTAATTGTCTTATATTATACAAAAAAACAGAAAAAAGCACAACTGACAGTTTGTGAAAGGTGATTTTTGAAAATGTTATCCGCTTTGTCCAGATATTGGAATCCCAGAAATTATATTCACCTTCGCAGCTGCCGTTAATCGTCTGACAGCAGCGTAATTGCTCCGCTCTGCCGTGTTCCGGCAAGGTCAATCAGGCGCTGATTTGTGCTGCCCCGAAATTTCAGAGAAATATCGTGCAGCTCATCCACATATCTGCCGTCCACCAGCACATCGATCTGCTGCAGCAACTCATCGGTTACTTCACAGCGCACACGGCAATCCGCACGCTGCAGTTCTTCTAACGTAAATCCCGTAAAGCACCAGATGTCTTTTCGCGGAAACTTTTCCCGCACCTGCTTCAAAAATGGCAGCAGTCCCCGCTGGTTTTCCGGTTCAAAAGGTTCTCCTCCTAGTACGGTCAACCCGTTGATATAATCCGGCTGCAGCCAGGCAAAAACCTGATGTTCCGTTTCTTCTGTAAACAGCGTTCCATATGTAAAATCCCAGGTTTCCGGCTGAAAACATTTTGGGCACTGATTTCTGCAGCCCGAAACAAAGAGCGTCACGCGGACGCCCTTTCCATTTGCAATATCACAGTTTTTTAACTTCCCGTAGTACATAATATCTCCCCGGCCTACAGATGCATTACTCTTTCTTTGATTTCCTGCGTTCTGCCCTGATTCCAGAACTGCGTTCCGATATAGCCGCAGGTTCTGCGCGCGACATTCATCTTGTCCTGATCAGTATTGCCGCATTTCGGACATCTCCAGATCAGCTTTCCTTCTTCCTCCACAATCTGAATCTCGCCATCCCAGCCGCATTCCTGACAGTAATCCGATTTGGTGTTCAGCTCGGCATACATGATATTTTCATAGATGAACTTCATAACCTGCAGAACTGCTTCCAGATTGTTCTGCATATCCGGTACCTCCACGTAACTGATGGCCCCGCCGCTCGACAAATGCTGGAACTGCGCTTCAAACTGCAGCTTCTCAAAAGCATTGATTTCCTCCGTTACATGCACATGATAGCTGTTGGTGATATACCCCTTATCCGTCACACCCTCGATGATGCCGAATCTTCTCTGCAGGCATTTTGCAAATTTGTAGGTTGTGGACTCCAGCGGCGTGCCGTAAATTCCAAAACCGATGCCTGTCTCCGCTTTCCACTGATCACATGCTTTGTTCATATATTCCATCACCTGCAGCGCAAATGGCGTTGCCGATGGATTCGTGTGGCTCTTGCCGGTCATATACCTCACGCATTCATAGAGTCCCGCATAACCCAGCGAAATCGTGGAATATCCGCCGACCAGAAGTTTGTCGATGGTTTCTCCTTTTTTCAAACGCGCACATGCCCCGTACTGCCAGAGAATCGGTGCCACATCGGAAAGCGTTCCCTTGAGACGGTTATGTCTGCACATCAGCGCCTGATAACAGAGCTCCAGCCGTTCATCAAAGATCTTCCAGAACTTTTCCAGATTACCGCCGGAAGAAAGCGCTACATCTACCAGATTCAGCGTTACCACGCCCTGATTGAATCTCCCATAAAATTGATATTCGCCTTTTTCATTTTTCCACGGTGACAGGCACGATCTGCAGCCCATAACCGGGAAGCAGTTTCCTTCCTTGAATTCTTTCATTTTCTTCTCGGAAATGTAATCCGGCACCATGCGCTTGGCCGTACACTTCGCAGCCAGCTCCGTCAGATAATAGTACGGCGAGTCCTCATGGATATTATCTTCTTCCAGAACATAAATCAGCTTTGGAAACGCCGGTGTTACCCAGACGCCATCTTCATTCTTGACACCCTGATAACGCTGTTTCAGCGTTTCCTCAATGATCAGCGCCAGATCCTTTCGTTCCTGCTCATTTTTTGCCTCGCCCAGATACATGAATACCGTTACAAACGGAGCCTGTCCATTCGTCGTCAGCAGGGTCAGTACCTGGTACTGGATCGTCTGCACACCGCGGCTGACTTCATCCCGCAATCTGGTCTCCACCAGCTCTGCCATCTTGTCTTCCGGCAGAAGCATCCCGATCGCAACCATTTCCTGCTCCACGATCTTACGAATTTTTTCACGGCTGACCTGTACAAACGGAGCCAGATGCGCCAATGAGATCGACTGCCCTCCATACTGATTGGAGGCTACCTGTGCGATGATCTGTGTTGCAATATTGCAGGCCGTTGAAAAGCTGTGCGGTCGCTCGATCATCGTTCCCGTAATGACAGTCCCATTCTGCAGCATATCCTCCAAATTGACGAGATCACAGTTATGCATATGCTGTGCATAATAATCTGTATCATGGAAATGAATGATTCCTTCCTCATGTGCATCGATGATTTCCTTTGGCAGAAGCAGTCTGGAACTGATGTCTCTGGAGACTTCCCCCGCCATATAGTCTCTCTGTGTGGAGTTTACTACCGGATTCTTATTGGAGTTTTCCTGCTTGGCTTCCTCATTGCAGCACTCGATGAGACTCAGGATCTTCTCGTCCGTGGTGTTGCTTTTTCGCACCAGAGAACGCGTATAACGGTAAGTAACATATTTCTTGGCGACCTCAAAAGCACCATGCGCCATAATCTGATACTCTACCATATCCTGTATTTCTTCTACGGAAGGAGAACGGTTCATCTTCTCGCAGGAAAGCTCAACAGACTCTGCAATTCTCTGAATCTGCATCGGTGTCATCTGCAAGTTTTCCTCCATCGTGGCATTGGCCTTGGTAATTGCTGCAATAATCTTTGTAATGTCAAAAACTACCTCCGAGCCATTTCGTTTGATTACCTTCATTCCCTTTTCTCCTTCAATCTATTTTTTCCTATTATTAACAATATATTTGGTATGCCTGCATATTATAACACACCATATTGTGGTATGCAACATTATTTATACTAATTCGGTACACTTTAAATTCGAGGAAAAAGCGCAGTTTTACACGGGTTTCATGCATTTCCTGCGCCTTTTATCTCAAAAAAAATTTTCTTTCAATCGTTCCAATTCGGTCTACCAGTAAATCCCCTGCTCTGTGACGACAACCTCCGGCCGGATATCCGTCGGCTCCGTTGGCAGCTTTTCTACAATCTGAAAGGCAAAAGCAACCGCAATGGTATGCAGCGGATGCTGCTCCAAAAATCGATCATAGAATCCGCCGCCGTAGCCGCAGCGATTCTTCTCCGCATCAAATGCCACGCCCGGCATGATCATCAAGGCATCCTCCCAAACGACCTGCGGGCACTGCTCTGTCGGTTCCGGGATTCCCATATAGCCCCTTTTCAGCTGTTCAAACCCGTCAATCTGGCAAAAGACCATGTCCCTGCCGACTACCCTGGGGACAGCCACCTGCTTTCCCTGCTCCCAAGCGGCTTCGATCAGCGCTCCGGTACAAACCTCGTGGTTGTAATCGGCATAAGCGTAAATACGCTGTGCATTCTGAAATGCCGGAAGCTCGATCAGCTTCTGTGTCAGTCTCCGGCTCATCCTTGCAATCTGCTGATCTGTATGCGCTGCCCGTTTCGCAAAAATCTCTTTTCGGACTTGTTTCTTATCGATCATGATGGTTAACTCTGTTTTTTATTCAAAAGTTTTTCCACTTCCGCTACGAAGGTATTTACATCTGTGAACTGTCTGTATACGGAAGCAAATCGAACATATGCCACTTCATCCAGATCGCGCAGCCGTTCCATCACCAGCTCACCGATAAAATTGCTTTCTACTTCCTTCTCCATCATATTGTTCAGACCGCGTTCAATTTCATCTACGATTTTTTCCATATCGGCAATTGAAACCGGACGTTTTTCACAGGCTCTTACAATGCCATTGAGCAGCTTGTTTCGATCAAATGCCTCCCTGCTGCCATCCTTCTTGATGACCATGAGAATCATTTCTTCTACCTTTTCATACGTTGTAAATCGCCTTCCACAGGATTCGCATTCTCTTCTTCTTCTAATGGCGCGCCCATCCTCCGTATGTCTGGAATCAATTACCTTGCTGTCTTCATTTTCACAATAAGGGCATCTCATCTCAGGAACCTCCTTTGTCAGATACCAAATTTTTAATAACACACTACGATTTTACTATATCTTGTGGTCTCTGACAAGCAGATTTGCAGTTTATGGCAATTGATCAATCCAGCACCGGCGGTACATCGACCAGGATGACATCCTCCCCGATGGTCTTCACATGTTTCCATTTGATGACGAAATCACTGGTTTCCTTGCCAAACAGCTTCAGAAACCCCTTATCTCCCGGCAGTACAATTCCGTCAATCCGACCTTCCTTGAGATTGATCTCGATATCACTCACAAATCCCATGCTTTTCCCATCATAGATATTGATAACCTCTTTTTCCCTGATATCCTGTGTATTCAGCATTTTTATTTCCTCCCTTTATCTTTTGTTCTCACAAATTCCGCATTCGCGGACGAGTCCTCTGATACTGCACTATATGCAAAAAACCGCACTCATATGAATGCGGTTTTGTTTGATTTTCTCTTGTTTTTCCAGGCATGCGTTTTTCTATCCGCGTATTTTGCCGGTATCCAGACGATTGAAATAGCTTCTGGTTTCCGCTACGATTACGCCGCTCAGCGCCAGCAGAGCGATCAGGTTTGGAAGCGCCATCAAACCGTTGAAGATATCTGCGATCGTCCATACAGCCGATACGGTCAGGAACGGTCCGATCAGAACTGCCAGTATGTAAACCCATCGATACACCTTAACGGCTCCCATTCTGCCTCCTGTCAGATATTCCAGGCAACGTTCGCTGTAGTAATCCCAGCCCAGGATCGTCGTGAATGCGAAGAATGCCAGGCAAACCATCAGAACAGCAGCGCCGGCGTTGCCGCCCCAAGGCAAACCATTGTTGAAGGCAACCGTTGTAACATCAACACCTTCCAGCCCCTGTTCAATTGCCACATCATATGCACCGGTTACCATGATCGTCAGACCCGTCATCGTACAAATGCAGATCGTGTCAATGAATGTACCGGTCATCGATACCAGACCTTGTCTGACAGGTTCTTTTGTCTGTGCCGCAGCCGCCGCGATCGGTGCGCTGCCCAGACCGGCCTCATTGGAGAAGATACCCCGGGCAACACCCTTCTGCATAGCCAGCAGCAATGCACCCAGTGCACCGCCTGCCATCGCCTTTACACCGAATGCGCTCTGAACAATCAGAACAACAGAGGATGGGATCTCCTTGATATTGTAAATCAAAATCGCCAGACAAATGATGATATATGCAATCGCCATAAACGGAACCACGATTGACGTTACGCTGGCAATTCTGGAAATGCCGCCGATTACTACCAGTGCAACCAGTGCAGCAACCACAACCGCAGTGATAACTGTAGCAATGGAATACTCCGTTCCGAACAGCGCTACCGTATGCTGCATATCCGGATCAAAAAATCCCTTGGTTGCAGATGCGATTCCGTTAACCTGTGTGATCGTACCGATTCCCAGAAGTCCCGCACCTACACCGAAAATTGCGAACAGGCATGCCAGCCACTTCCACCGTTTTCCCATGCCGTTTTCAATGTAGTAAAACGGTCCGCCGAGAAATCTGCCATTGCCCTGATCCTTTCGGTACTTGACAGCCAGCAGTCCTTCGGAATACTTGGTTGCCATCCCGAAGCAGGCTGCCAGAACCATCCAGAACAAAGCACCGGGTCCTCCGGCAACAACAGCTGTTGCTACCCCGACGATATTACCGGTTCCGATGGTAGCTGCCATTGCCGTACACAATGCACCGAAGCTGGTTACCTCACCAATTCCGTCCTCTTCATTCTTCACCATGTACTTGAGTGCCTTGCCCAACTTGCGGAACTGCAGTACGCCAAGCCTGATCGTGAGATAGATACCGGTACCCATGATGAGTACAATGAGAGGCACTCCCCAGACGATTCCGTCAATTTTGTCCAATAACGCTGTGAAATTCATAACTAGTTTCTCCTTCTCCTAAAAAAATAGTACATACAAGAAAGTCGATCTCGCCGATTTTATTTCGGCAGCAGACTTTGTTGATATTCCGGAAATATCACAAACGATATTTCCTGCATAATAAAAAAGCCGATACAAAATATCGACTTCCGGAGAGGACACAAATAATATAAAATTATCTGCTCTGTCCTTTTGCCTGAGAGATTACATATCGGCTTTTGAAAACAGCAAAGCCGTCATGCGTACACCTTCGGCGCCCTGAACGGGACTCTCCAGAGGATAAATGTTGTACTATAATATTAGCATACATGACAGCTTATTTCAATCTTTATATCAAACAATTCTATATAGAATACAATTTATCGACACAGTTTCCTAATCAACTGCCTTCACATTCGCGTTATCCAGCAGAAAATCAAGCACTTTTTGGTACAGCAGCTCTATGTGCAGATATTCCTCCATGGTCCTGCCGGTCTGTGTCTGTATGGAGGTTTCATTGTAGCCCTGTGTTTCAAAATCGGATTTCAGCTTTTCCGCCTCTTCATCCGTATAAGTCAGATTTTCCTGTTCTGCAATGTACTCCAGCAGCATTTCCTGCTTGACGCGCAGCTTGCTGCTGTCCTCATTGACCGCCGCAAACTCATCCTCATCCCCGAAATCGTACTGTGCCAGCACATCAGACCTGCTCATGCTGTAAGCCGTCGCCATCTGATCCATCTGATCGCTGTTGAATTCAATATAGGAATTGACTTCTTTGTCCGGATACTTCAAAACTTCCGTATTATCGAGCGCCTGAGACCAGAGCTCCGTCTTCTGGTTGCTGATTTCCTCCGCCTCTTTTTCATCATAAAGCGTCTTTTCAACCGATGATTCATAATCCTTCAGGGATTTATAATCAGTGGTGTTTTTTACGAAATCCAGATTATATTCCGGTGTTTCCTGCCTGGTCGCAGAATTGATGGTAACGGAAAATACCACATCCGCTCCCTGCAGCGACTCTTCCTGATAATCCTCCGGGAAGGTCAGATTCAGCTTCACGGTATCTCCGACCTTCTTGCCGACCAGTCCGGATTCAAACCCGTCGATAAAAGAATTGCTGCCGATCTGCAGATCATACCCCTCTGCCGATCCGCCGTCGAATTTCTTTCCATCTTTCGTTCCGACATAATCGATGTTCACGGTATCTCCGTTCTCGATGACCGCATCCCCATCCAGTTCCTTAGAAGTCTTCGCAGCTTCCAGATTCTGATCAATTCTCGCCTTGACCTCATCCTCTGTCACGGTAACTTCAAAGCCATCCACATCCAGCCCCTTGTATTCGCTGACTTTCAAATATTCATCAAGCGTATAATCCGCATAGGGATCTGTCGTCACGCTGCCGCACGCGGTCAGTCCCGCCAAAAGCGTCCCGCATACCACGATCGCAGCCAGTTTCTTTTTCATCATACACGTTCTCCTTACAATTATGCTAACAAATTCACGAATTTTCGCTTTGTCCATCCTATCATAAAAATTTGTGTATTTTGTGTTTTTCGATGAGATATCATAAAATCCTCGCGCGCTCTTCGCTCACCGGGATTTTTAGCATAAATTCTGCCAAGCCGCTCCCCTCACTCGCGGGACAAAAGGTTATACGTATTTCTTCATATAGTTTAAGGCGTTTTTTTCCAATCTGGAGACTTGCGCCTGACTGATGGAAATTTCATCTGCCACTTCCATTTGGGTCTTGCCTTCAAAGAAGCGCATCGTCAGAATATGCTGCTCCCTTGGAGACAGCTTTTTCATTGCCTCTGACAGCGACAGGTTCTCGATCCATCTGGCATCGGTGTTTTTCATGTCGCGAATCTGATCCATGACATAGATCGGATCACCGTCATCGTTAAACACCGGTTCAAAAAGGGAGACCGGATCCTGAATCGAATCCAGCGCCAGCACGACTTCTTCCTTTTTCACTTCCAGTTCCCTGGCGATCTCCTCCACGGTCGGCTCCCGCTGCAGCGTCCGCCCCAGCTGTTCCCTGACGGTCAATGCCCGATATGCCATATCCCGCATGGATCTGGAGACGCGAATGCTGTTGTTGTCCCTCAGATACCGGCGAATCTCCCCGATGATCATCGGCACCGCATACGTGCTGAATTTCACACCATGGGACAAGTCGAAATTATCCAGCGCCTTGATCAGTCCCACGCATCCCACCTGAAACAAATCGTCCGGATTTTCACCGCGGCCGCTGAACTTCTGTATGACACTGAGCACCAGGCGGAGATTGCCCCGGATAAATTCATCTCTGACTTCCCGATCTCCAGCCTTTATGGCCACGAGCATCTCCTGCATCTCCTTGTCTTTATAACGTGGCAGCTTCGCCGTATTCACGCCACATATCTCAACCTTATTGGCCATAAATCATTACCCCGCATCCCTTTTGCTCCCCTTTCAAGCAACATGTGATGTCGTAATATATTTATGTGCAAATCAGGTTTTTTTTATTCTGTTTCAGCGGAATATTCCACGCTTATTTTATGACCTCTTTGAGAATAGAAAGTCCCGCGTTCAGTTCCTCTTTTGTAATCGTAAGCGGCGGCAGCAATCGGACGCGATCCTTTGCTGTCAGCAGCATCAATCCGCTCGCCAGCGCGTCTTTTACCACCTCGGCAGCCGCTTTGCCTTCGAGCACTGCTCCCAGCATCATGCCCATGCCGGACACCTCTTTAATCTGCGGCAGTTTCAGCAACTCCTCCTTCAAATACGCGCCTTTTTCGGCAACTTCCTGCAAAAATTGCGCATCGATTCTATGCAGCACTTCTACCGCACCGGCACAGGCAACCGGATTTCCGCCATATGTTGTTCCGTGATCACCGGGCTGCAGCACATCGCAGGTTTTGGGTCCGAACAGTGCACCGCCGATCGGAAGTCCGCCGCCGATGCCCTTTGCAAAGGTCACAATATCCGGCTGTATCCCGTAATGTTCATAGGCAAAAAGCTTCCCGGTTCTACCGATTCCGGTCTGCACTTCATCGATGATCAGCAGGATGTCCTTTTCTCTGCAAATCTCTGCCGCTTTCCGGACAAAATCCTCTTCCAGCGCCAGAACACCACCTTCGCCCTGAATCACCTCCATCATAATGGCGCAGACCTTTTCATCGGCAAGCTGCTCCAGTTTCTGTACGTCATTTGCCGGACAATATACAAATCCATCTAAAAATGGTGTGAAATACTGATGATAGTGATTTTGTCCCGTTGCCGTAATCGTTGCCATCGTTCTGCCGTGAAATGAGTTTTCCAGCGTAATAATCTGATTGACCTGCGCGCCTTTTTTTGTCGTCCCGTATTTTCTCGCCGTCTTGATTGCCGCTTCATTGGCTTCCGCGCCGGAGTTTCCAAAAAAGGCTTTTTCCAGGCCTGTACGTTCCGTCAGGAGCTGCGCTGCCTGCACCTGAGGCTCCGTATAGAACAGATTCGAAACATGCTGCAGTTTTTTCAGCTGCGCAGCAACCGCCTCCACCCAGCTATCATCGCAGAAGCCCAAGGAGTTCACGCCGATCCCTGCTGTAAAATCGATATATTCTCTGCCGTCCGCAGCGATGCAGCGCGCACCCTTTCCTTCTGCTGCCACCAGATCATATCTGCCATAAGTTCCTACGATTTTTTCATTGTCCAGTTTCTTAATCTCTGTTGCATTCATTTCAGTATTTTTCCTCGCTTTCCTGCAAAATCGCCGTTCCAACGCCTTTATTTGTGAAAATTTCCAGCAGCAAACTGTGCGGAGTTCTGCCATCCAGAATATGAACACGGGATACGCCCTGCTCAATGGCTTCAACGCAGTTTTTGATCTTTGGCAGCATGCCGCCTTTGATCGTCCCGTCTTCAATCAGCGCTTTTGCTTCACTGATGCGCAGCTGAGAAATCACAGAACCGGCATCCTCCGCGTCTGCTCTGACGCCTTCCACATCGGAAAGGAAGGCCAGCTTCTCCGCTTTCAGCGCCGTTGCGATCGCGCTGGCTGCATCATCCGCATTAATATTGTAAGTATTGCAGGCTTCATCCATTCCAACCGGAAATACGATCGGCAGAAAATCTTTTTCCAGCAAATCCTGCAGAATCTTGACATCCACCTTGTTCACATCGCCGACAAATCCGATATCCTTACCATCAGGACACTTTTTCTTCACGGTCAGCATGCCGCCATCCTTGCCGCTGATGCCGGCCGCTTTTACCCCCAGACTCTGCACCTTGGCAACGAGATCCTTATTGACCTTTGCCAATACCATTTCCGCCAGCTCCATCGTATCCTGATCTGTAACGCGCAGTCCATTGACGAATTCCGTCTCCATTCCGACTTTATCAACCCAACGGCTGATTTCCTTGCCGCCTCCATGTACGATGATCGGTTTGAATCCAACCAGCTTCAAAAGTACAACATCTTCAATGACACTCTGTTTCAATTCTTCATCGATCATAGCGCTGCCGCCGTATTTGACTACGATGATCTTGCGGTTAAATCGCTGAATATATGGCAGTGCTTCGATTAATACTTCCGCTTTTTCCAGATATTTTTGATTGATCATATTTAACTCCTGTAATCTCCGTTTATTCTCACATAATCATACGTCAGATCGCACCCCCAGGCAGTTGCGGCCGAATCGCCCTGATGCAGATCTACCGTAATCACGATTTCTTCTTCCGCTAAAATTTCCGATGCGATTTCCTCGCTGTATTCCTTATGTCTGGAACCCTGGCACACCAACACGCTGCCCTTCTGCGAAGCCATGCTCACATCGATATTCTCCGTGCTGAAATCTCCCTCTGCATAGCCGATGGCGCAGAGCACACGACCCCAATTGGCATCTGCTCCAAAAATCGCCGCTTTCAGCAGATTTGAAGCGATGACAGTTTTGCTGATTTCCCGCGCCAGCGCCCTGGTCGCTGCACCTGTCACCTGACAGGTGATCAGTTTTGTCGCACCCTCTCCATCTCTGGCCAGCTTCTTCGCCAGGTACTCCGTCACCTGATGCAGCGCGCTGCAGAACACTTCGTATTCAGCGTCTGCTTCGTTCAGTTCATCATTGCCTGCCATACCATTGGCCAGTACAATCACATTGTCATTGGTGGAGGTATCTCCATCGACGCAGATCTGATTATAGCTGCTCTTCACATCTTCTGACAGCGCTCTCTGCAGAAGCTCCGGGGAAATTGCCGCATCAGTCGTAATAAAGGAGAGCATCGTCGCCATATTCGGATCGATCATGCCGCTGCCCTTGGCAATGCCGCCAAGATGACAAACCTTGCCGCCGAGTGTAAAGGTCACGGCAGCTGACTTGGAAATGGTGTCCGTCGTCATGATTGCTTCTGCCGCACTCTGCGATCCATCATAATCCAACTGCATTGCAAGCTGCGGAATTCCTGTCTGAAACGGCTCGATCGACATAGCTTGTCCGATGACACCAGTCGAGCAGACCGCAATGTCCTCTGCCTGCAGGGACAGCTGCTGTGCAGTCAGTCTGCAGGTTTCCTCTGCCAATGCCTCTCCCCCGGGTGCGCACGTATTGGCATTCCCGCTGTTACAGATAATCGCCTGCGCCATCCCATCCTGCAGATGCTGTTTTGTAACTGCCAGCGGTGCGCCCTTTACTTTATTCGTCGTATACACCGCCGCTGCACTGCACATCGTATCACTGACAATCATCGCCAGATCTTTTTTATCAACCGTTCCTTTAATGCCGCAGGCAATTCCTCCTGCACGAAAGCCTTTGGCACTGCAGACACCGCCTTCTGCCGGTTTTATCGTCACGCCGTTTACCGTAATCGTTTCCAGTTTCATTTTCTACACCAGTCCTTTCGTCTCATCCAGCCCCAGCATGATGTTCATATTCTGGATCGCTGCGCCGGATGCTCCCTTGCCAAGATTATCATACGTGGCAGTCAGCAAAATATTATCATCGTTTCCTGCCACGGTAAGCTCCAGCTTGTTGGTTCCTGCCAGCCGGTTCGCCGCAATGAAGCCTCCATCATCGATTGCCTCTGCCACCTGTACCAGCGGCTGTCCCTGATATGCGTTTCGATAGACCTCCATCACCGCGTCTCTGCCTGCCGCTGCCTGAATCGGAATGATCACTTCCATTCCGCTGTAATAATCAGCTACCACCGGCAGAAACCCCGGGGTATGTGCCAGACCGGTCATTGCCATAATTTCCGGCAGATGCTTATGCGTCTGCGTGATCCCGTATTGACGTGGACTTACAAGCGGATCTCTGCCTGCAGCCGCTTCCGCACTCTGTCGCGCTTCCGCTTCATACTGCGCAATCATCTTCTTTCCGCCTCCGCTGTAACCGGTCAGGGAAGTTGCCGCCACCGGATAATCTGCAGGCAGAATCCCCGCCTCAACCAACGGTCTTATCAGCAGAATCACACCCGTTGCATGACAGCCCGGTACTGCAACGCGATTGCTTTCCCGGATTTTTTCACGCTGCGTACTGCAGAGCTCCGGCATCCCGTAAACCCAGTCAGGATGTGTACGATGTGCCGTGGAAGTATCTAAAATCCTGCATTCCGCCGGTGCTGCCGCTGCAATTTCTTTTGCTGCCGCATCCGGCAAACACAAAAAGGAAACATCAGCCCGCTTCATGCAGGCCAATCTTTCCTCCAGATCCTTTCTCTTCTCTGTGTCGATCTGTATCAGCTGGATGTCTTCCCTCTTCTGAAAATACTGATGAATCTTTAACCCTGTCGTGCCTTCCGCACCGTCGATAAATACTTTATACTTCATTTCTATACCTTATAATATCCTTTGCTTTTCAGTTTGCATTTTTATTAATCTTATAGAATAATTATACACTCGTTTATCATACACCCATATTGTACTGATTTCAATGATTTTTTGCAGATCACCCCAATTTTTTTATTTCTTTTTGCAGTCTGAATATAATCTTCTTTTCCAATCTGGAAATGTACGACTGCGAAATTCCCATTTTATCTGCTACCTCCTTCTGCGTCAGTTCTCTGTTTCCGGCCAGTCCGAACCGCAGTTCGACAATTTCCCGTTCTCTGCAGCTGAGCGTTCCCATTGCATAGACCAGCAGCTTGCGATTGACTTCCTCCTCCAGCCTTCCATATACCTCATCGGTATCTGTCCCCAGGATATCGGAAAGCAGCAGTTCATTCCCGTCCCAGTCCACATTCAGCGGCTCATCCAGAGATACCTCCCCCTTCGTCTTATTGCTGCGCCTCAAATACATCAGAATTTCATTCTCTATGCATCTTGAAGCATACGTTGCCAGTTTGATATTCTTCTCGATCTTGAAAGTATTGACCGCTTTGATCAGCCCGATCGTTCCGATCGAGATCAAATCTTCAAGATTGACACCCGCATTCTCGAATTTCTTGGCAATGTAAACGACAAGCCGCAGATTATGTTCAATCAGAAGATCCCGGGCTTCCTTGCTGCCGTCCATAAACCTGACGATCTCCTGATGTTCTGCTTCCGCAGACAGCGGCGGCGGCAGCGTATCACTGCCTCCTATGTAAAAAATCTGATTTTCCGGTTTTCCTGCAATCCTGCGAAAAATCCAATTTCGGCACCGCCGAATCCACTGCTTCAGCCAGCGCACCTCCTGCATCAACATTTCATTACTCCTTTCCTCCTTCCGCTTCAGAAAACACCCCTTCTGTCATTTCCTTCGGCAGCAGCAGCTCACATGCCGCTTCCATCATTTCCCTGATCACAAACTGCTCCGGCCCTCTGGCAATCACAATGGAATCCACGCTGCGTTCCCGAACAAGCAGCACATCAACTTTTACTGCCTGCAGCAGCTCTGTTCCTGCTACCGTTTGACAGGGGATCAGCCGCATCCGCTTCTCCTCCAACATTCCGCAAGCTGCCATCCGTTTCCACAGGGCAGCATCCGCTACCGCTACTGAATTTCCCGTCAGCGGATCCTTCAAGCTGTTTCCGGTATCACAATAGCCTCTCGTCTCCAGGGTCTGCCCTGCCGCTTGAATGCTGACAGCTGCCACATGCGCCACCTGCAGTTTTCGGCGGCGGATCGCTTTTGCCGCATACATTACGGTCAGTGAGGCCGCTCCCATCAAAAGCGCCAGCATACCCGCCCGCATCTGTCCTGTATAAATCCCCGCGGGTGTACAAAGCGCTCTGTTTTGCATAAGCAGCAGCAGCCCCATAATCATTCCGCCCATACAATATGTAAGCAACAGAAAGACCAGAGCTTTCCTCCAGGCTCTCCGCCTGCCGTACACCAGTGCGCTGAGTACGCAGGCAAAGCCCGCTTCCAGAGCAGCAGTCATCAAGCTCCCAATCGGCAGAAACATCACCATAGAAAAGCATCCGCACAGCATGGCACCTGCAAGCAGCCGACATCTCCACTTCCAAAGCGGCGGTTTTCTGCTTCTGCAAACCTCTGCAGTCAGATACAGAATCACGCCTCCTATGATGAAATTTTCCAGAAATAATACCTCTCCGTAAACAACCATGCGTCTATTATAGCGCTGTGAAATCGCGAAATTTGTCGGAAAGCGAGAGCTGTGCAGCGACAAAAAAAGAACACGGTCAGTTCGTTCAAACCTCTTACCGTGTTCCTGATATCTTTTATTGATTGTTTCCGAATCTTCTGTGCAGAAGGCAGCTTTCTATAACGCCTTCTTTGCAGTTTCACACAGCTGTGCGAAACCTGCCGGATCATGGATTGCCATTTCAGACAGCATCTTTCTGTTGATTTCGATATTGGACTTTTTCAGACCGTCCATCAGTCTGCTGTAGGAGATATTGTTCATTCTTGCAGCAGCGTTGATTCTTGCGATCCACAGTCTTCTGTATTCTCTCTTCTTGTTCTTTCTGCCAACGTATGCAGAACGCAGGGCTCTCATTGTTGCAGGCTTTGCAGCTCTGTAAGTTTTGCTCTTCGCACCGTAATAGCCCTTTGCCATCTTTAAAACTTTTTTATGTCTCTTATGTGCATTTACACCTTTTTTAACTCTTGCCATTGTATTCCCTCCTTACTTGCTTAATACTGCTTTGATTCTCTTCAGATCTGCGCTGGTTAATGTAGTTGCCTTCCTCAGGCCTCTCTTTCTCTTCTGGCTCTTCTTCGTAAGGATATGGCTCTTATATGCTTTGTTTCTCTTTACTTTTCCTGAACCTGTTACTTTAAATCTTTTGCATGCGCCTCTGTGAGACTTCATTTTCTGCTTTGCCATGGTGTTTTTCCTCCTGTTATTTTATTGTGCTTATTTATCATTTTTCGGTGTAAGAATCATTGTCAGACTTCTGCCTTCAAAGTTCGGTTTCTTATCAACGGAACCAACTTCAGAAACAGCTTCCGCAAATTTATTCATTACTTCCATACCTCTTGCAACGTAATCCTTTTCTCTTCCTCTGAATCGGAGACTAACCTTCAGTTTATCGCCGTCCTTCAGGAACTTCGATCCTGTCTTGGCCTTTACCATGATGTCATGATCCTCGATAAACGTTGATAATCTGATTTCCTTTACCTGCATGGACTTCTGCTTTTTCTTCGCTTCTTTTTCTTTTTTCTGAAGCTCATACTTATACTTGCCGTAGTCCAGAATTTTGCAGACAGGCGGATTGGCTTTCGGCGAAATACAAACCAGATCCAGCTTCTTCTCATCTGCCAGTTCCAGCGCCTCCGCTCTGCTCATAATACCAAGCTGCGCGCCATCGGTGCCGATTACTCTCAATTCCTTTGCACGAATTTCTTCGTTGATCATAGCTTCTCTGCTAATTTTCTTACACCTCCATTAATCGTTCGTTCCGCCTCTGCTTCAGACAAAAGAAAAAGCGGATCACCTGTATCCGCTTCCAGTTCACGAGTCAGCCTCCCGACAGCATCGCAGCCGGCAGTTCCGTCGATTCCTATTAACCTAAGTAGCCTTCGCCCTCAGGTGAGAAGCAGATTACTTCTTCTTCACTACCTGAGTAATATACCATAAATCCAGCTGCAGCGCAAGAGTTAATTAGAACATTTTGACCAATTTTATGCAGATCTTTTTTATACATTCTATACACTATCTATGCACTATGCAGAAAAGAGGCTGCAGTATTGCTCCAGTTTATGGAAAACACACTTTTTTTGTAAAAAAGCTGATTTAGCTGGCGCTAACCAGGTGTGCAGATCGTAAAATATTCACAATCTGCATAAGCCTCATCCACGATTTGGCAATTTTTCGTCCATTTTTTCTCATATTATGGAAATTTACGGAAGAATCTCGCCGTAAGAGACCGTTTTTCCGATCAATTTCTGCATATGAGGCTGGTTTCCCATCAGGTTAGCGCCAGCTAAAGCACAAAATGTTCTCAAAAATTGCGTTTTAAGCAATCTTTCGCAGCTGCACTCATTCACCGCGAAAGACCCCTAAAGCCCCAGCTTCTGCACAATCTGCTCTTTGCTGTGAACGCCGATGAGCTGTTCTTTGACTTCTCCGTTTTGGAAGTAAAGCAGTGAGGGGATGCTGCTGATACCATATTCCATCGCCAAAAGCTGTTCTTCGTCCACATTGACCTTACCGATCTTCAACTGCGGATAATCTGCTGCCAGTTCATCCAAAATCGGCGCCTGCATCTTACACGGTCCGCACCACACTGCCCAGAAGTCCACGAGAACCGGAACCTCGGACTCCTTCACTTCCTGCTTGAAATTATCCTTTGTAATCGTCTTAATTTCCATTTCAAATCTCCTTTCTATCCTTGCTATCATGAAATTTCACGTCTTCCATATGAAATAGCATGCCCGTTTTTTATGGATTCATTTACAGTTTCATTGTAACCGATACAGAAGTGTATCGCAACTCTTGTTTCTTTCTTTTTCTTCCTATATAATAGAATCAATCTTATCATCTGCCGCAGGGATTTCCACCTGCAGTACAAAATGGCAAACAGCCCGTTCTAAAATTGCCCTAAGCACCGACATGATTGTCTGCTTCGGCAAAACCAAAAACGCATGGCTGGAGCCAAAGGAGAAAAATGATATGACAAAACATTTTATCGACAGCATTACAATTGATGAACTGCTTCCAATACTCGACGGAATCAGCGATGCCGTTTTCATCGACAGCAGCGATGGGCACTGCCTGTGGTGCAACAATGCCTGCGAGGAGCTGTACCAGATCTCCTCCGACGATATTCTCGGCAAACACATCGAGGAACTGGAACGCAGCAACGTCTTTTCCCCTTCCGTTACAAAGCGTGTATTGGAAGAAAAGCGTGAAATCACCATCATCCATGAAAACAAACACGGCAAAAAACTTTTGACAACAGGAATCCCGCTGTTTGACCAGAACAACAATATCACAAAGGTAATCACAACGTCCAGAGACATCACCAGATTGACTGACCTGAAAAACCAGCTGGAATCTACCGCCAGCGCGATCATGGCAACTGATGAAGTCGCAAATCTGCATTTTACAGATCACGATATTATCGCCAAGAGCGTTACCATGCAAAATGTCATGATGCTGACACGGCGGCTTTCCACGGTAAATTCCACCGTACTGATCACCGGAGAATCCGGTGTCGGCAAAGGTCTGATCGCCAAACTTCTGCATGAAGAAGGCAATCGTTATGAAGGTCCGTTTGTATCGATCAACTGCGGCGCCATTCCTGAAAATCTGATCGAATCAGAACTGTTCGGCTACGTGCCCGGAGCCTTCACCGGTTCCCGGGCAGAGGGCAAACGCGGTCTCTTCGAAGCGGCACAGAACGGAACCATCTTTCTGGATGAAATTTCGGAGCTTCCGCTGACGCTGCAGGTCAAGCTCCTGCGTGTCATTCAGGAACGCGAAATCACACCGGTCGGCGGCGTGAAATCCATTCCTGTCGATGTGCGGATCGTTTCTGCAACCAACAAAGATCTGATGGAACTGGTAAAACAGGGGAAATTCAGAGAGGATCTGTACTATCGTTTGAATGTTATTCCGATCAATGTTCCGCCGCTTCGAAACCGGCCCGAAGACATTCTTCCGCTGATTCAGAGCAACCTGATCAAATACAATGAACAGCTGCAGGACGATAAAACACTGAGCCCCGGAGCCCTTACCGTACTTTTGAAGTATCCATGGCCCGGCAATATCCGGGAACTGCAGAATATCATTGAGCGTCTTATCATCACCTGCAATGATAAAGAAATTACAGAAGATCACCTTCCGATCTTTATTAAGGAAGAAGCGGAACGTAACGTGAACTTTCAAGCGGATTTATCGCTGGCAGCTTCTATCGAAAAAGCGGAAAAAGCGATTCTCAAACATGCCTTGGAAACTTACAAATCGACACGCGCCATGGCAAGGGTTCTGCAAGTCAGCCAGCCGACAATCGTCCGCAAGCTTCACAAATACGGACTCAGCAGAAACTCCGCCGAATAGCAGAAACGATACTGATTGAGGCACGGTCCCCTTTGTATCAATTCGGCTGACAGCCCGGTTTGATCGCTCTGCTTTTAAAGGGTTCTCTGCATCGCCAAAACGCGATACAATTTTGCATCGGCGATACAAAATTGTATCATAGTTATAAAACCCTGTGTTTTGAACGTTTTCTCCGTGTTAAATTTTGGACAATTCAACAGTGATACATTCTTGTATCACTGTTTGTTATTTTTATAGCAATACAAAACAATTGTTTTTGTATCGCCTTTCTTGTATACATTATATTTTTTCAAAATCATCTTACAAAATCGTTGAAATTCAAGGGTTTTTAATTTTTCACGTAGCTTAATTTTCATTCTTTTTTGTAAAGCGCAAATTTATTATTCAAATTTGGCACATCTGTTGCGTATTATAGAGGTGGAACCGTAAGGGACCAACTTAAAAATGATAAGTTATTCAATATTTTTAATTTAAAGGAGGACTTTAAAAATGGCACAGAATGCACAGGAATACGTTGCTGAATTAGTTGCAAAGGCAAGAAAAGCACAGGCAATCGCTGAAAACTTCACACAGGAAGATGTTGATTTAATTACAGCTGCAGTTACTTACAATCTTACAAAGCCAGAAAAGGCTAAAATGTATGCTGAAATGCTGGTTGAAGAATCCGGCATGGGTATTGCCGAAGATAAGGTTGGCAAGATCTATGGTAAGGTATGGGGCGCATATCTGCAGATGAAGGACAAGAAATCTGTTGGTCTGATCGAAGACAACAAGGAAACCGGAATGCAGAAGTGGGCTAAGCCAATGGGTGTTGTTGCTGGTATCATGCCTGTAACAAACGGTGAAGCAACTCCGATCGTTAAGTCCAACATGGCACTGAAGACGAGAAATGCAATCATCCTGGCTCCGCACCCTAAGTGCAAGAAGCTGAACGTTGTAATCGTTGACGAAATCAGAGCTACTCTGAAAAAACTGGGATATCCGGAAGATCTGGTACAGACTTGTGCTCCTGAATGGGTTAAGCTGGAAACTTCTCAGCAGTTAATGAAGCAGTGCGATTTCATCCTGGCTACAGGCGGTGAAGCACTGGTAGAAACAGCTTACTCCTCCGGTACTCCGGCAATCGGCGTTGGCGTTGGTAACTGTGTATCCATCGTAACAGGCAAGACTCCGATGGATCAGGTTGCAGAAATGATCGTTACATCCAAGAAGTATGACAACGCTACTTCCTGCTCCACAGAAAACAACATCATCGTATTCGAAGACTGCTATGATGAATTCGTAAAGGAAATGGAAGCACACGGCGCTGTTCTGTTCAAGGATGGATCTGAAGAAAAAGCTAAGCTGCAGAAGGCTATGTGGCCGAACACTCCTAACGATCACGTACTGAACAGAGCGATCGTTGCACAGAACGCTGAAACAATTGCTGAAATCGCTGGAATCGATGTACCTGCTGGCACTAAGGTTCTGATGGCAGAAGAAAATGGCGCTGGTCTGGATCACCCATTCGCTGGCGAAAAACTGTCACCAGTATCCGGCGTACAGAAAGCAAAGGATCTGGATGAAGCAATTGAAAAGCTGATGGCTTGCCTGAACTATCAGGGTAAGGGTCACAGCTGCGGTATCCACACAAATGATGATGCAGATGTTGAAAAGCTGGCAGCAGTAGCACCTGTAACGAAGTGCGTCGTAAATCAGCCTCAGTGCCTGACAAACTCCGGCGGCTGGAACTGCGGATTCCCAGTATCCATGACATTAGGCTGCGGAACTTGGGGCGGAAACAGCGTATCCCACAACGCAACTTATGTTGACCTTCTCAACTACACTTACGTTTCCAGACAGATTCCGAACTGGAAGCCTGAAAAAGCTGAAGACTTCATCGATGCTGCTGTAATCGCTAAGGTTGACGCTTAATCTGTCAATTGGGCAAATTGATTTGTTATTGACAAATTATGAAAACCGGGGTGTTTACCCCACCCCGGTGATTGATTTTATTGATATTAAGGAGAAATAAAATGTCAACAATTAAAGAAAAAGATTTAAAGTATAATTTACATTCCTGGTCTGCTCAGGGCGGTCTGGATCCTATCGTGGTAACCAAGGCTGAAGGAATCTACTTCTGGGATGAAAACGGCAAGAAATACACTGATATGTCCGCTCAGTTAGTAAACTCCAATCTGGGTCACGGCAACAAGGCGATCATCGATGCAATCATCGAACAGGCACAGAAAATCCCGTTCATGGGACCTGCTTTCGCAATGGACTGCAGATCTGATGCAGCAGAAGCTGTTGTAAAAGCTACAGGTTTTGCAGATGGCGCAAAAGTATTCTTCACCAATGCAGGTGCAGAATCCAATGAAAACGCAATCAAAATTGCAAGACAGTACACTGGCAAACAGAAGATCTTCTCCCAGTACAGATGTTATCATGGTTCTTCAGCAGGTGCTGGCATGCTGACTGGCGAACCGAGACATTTCTTCAACGAACCGGGCGGTCCTGGATTCGTAAAGTACGATGGACCTTATGCTTACAGAGCACCGAAGGCCTGCAATTTTGCAAATGATGATGAAGTGGCTGATTTCTACCTCGAATTACTGGAAAACCAGATCCTTTACGAAGGACCTGAACAGATCGCAGCAATCTGGCTGGAATCCGTAGTAGGTTCCAACGGAGTTCTGATCGCTCCTGTAAAATGGTATCAGGGCGTAAGAGCTCTCTGCGACAAGTACGATATCTTAATGGTAGCAGATGAAGTTATGGCTGGATGGTACAGAACCGGAAAGTGCTTCGCATTCATGAACTTCGGTTATGAACCTGACATGATCACATTTGCAAAGGGCGTTACCTGCGGATACGTTCCTCTCGGCGGTGTTGTAATGCAGCCTAAGATCGCGAAGTTCTTCGATGAAACTTCCATGGGCTGCGGTCTGACTTACTCTGCTCATCCAATGGGATGTGCTGCAGCAGTTGCTACCATCAACGAATATCAAAAGCTGGATATCGAAGGTAATGTTGCCAAGGTAGGAAAGGTTCTGGCTGACATTCTGGACGGATATGTAGACAGCCATCCGTGCGTAGGCGAAGTAAGACATATCGGTCTGTTCTCCGCAATCGAACTGGTTAAGGACAAAGCTACAAGAGAACCGCTGGTTCCGTTCGGCAAGGATCCTGAAGGAATCATGGCTAAGATCATCGGCATGCTGAAAGCTGATGGCTTCTGGACATATTCCCACGAAAACATGGTAGTTGTATGCCCTCCTCTTACAATCACGGAAGATGAGCTGAAGGAAGCAATGACAATCATGGATAAGGTATTAGATTCTGTTGACAAAATGATTTAGTTGTAAATCTGTTCAATAAAAGTACTCCTGAAAAGAAGGCGGGCGATTCCGCCTTCTTTTCGATTTTATAATATCTTTTCGGCCCCTTCTGCCCTTCTGCCCTTCTAGCGAACAATTATATTTATTTTAGAAAAAGCTTAAAGCAAGTATCGTTTCAGTTCAAAGCAAACGTACTATAACGAGCATCTCACCAGAACAAAAGATTTGCGAACACGCATACACAGACCGCAAACATTTGTTTACTTTTGTTCTTAATTATGGTATGATAAATACAAGAATAAGGAGGTGTGCTATGTTGAAAGAACGCGAACAGAAGATACTGGATTACATGAAAAAAGAAATCAGAGAGAAGGGATATCCTCCTACCGTGCGGGAAATCTGTTCTGCGCTGAATATCAAATCCACCTCAACAGCGCACAAAGACATCGACAGTCTGGTCAAGCAGGGCTATATCCGCAAGGATCCTTCCAAGCCGAGAGCACTGATGATCGTTGATCAGGAAGCAGAGTCGGCAGCCACCGCCGCCCCTTCCGTCAATTATGCCGCGGCGGACAGCGTCGCTTCTGCCAATGTGATTGAAGTACCTGTTATCGGACAGATCGCTGCCGGCACACCAATTCTGGCAGAGCAGAATATCGAAGACAGTTTTCCTGTCCCTGCGCGTTTCGTAGGCAGCGGCAAAACATTCATGCTGAAAGTCAAGGGTGAAAGCATGATCGAAGCCGGTATCATGGACGGAGATTATATTCTGGTCGAACAGCAGAAATCCGTACGCAACGGTGATATCATCGCCGCTATGGTCGATGGATTCGAAAGTGAGGCCACGGTCAAAACCTTTTACAAGGAGGCCGACCACATCAGGCTGCAACCGGAAAATTCCACGATGAGCCCAATCATCGTCAAAGATGTTAAAATCCTTGGTAAGGTCAAAGGTGTGTTCCGATATTTCCAATAGTGCCGTTTATCTCTTCCTCTGTCTGTTCTCTTGTTTGAAGCAGGGCTTTTTCCGAAAGCAGCGCATTCATCGACCGCAAAACAGGAGAAAGGCAGCCATCAATGCCGGAACGCAATACGAATAGAATCAAAAACCGCCAGCACTTCCTGTCATGAGTTCATTCCATGACAGGTCACCGGCGGTTTTTCTGTTTTATCGATTCAAAACAATTCTCGTATGAAATAAATTTTCCCAGCAGCATATTTCGAATTTCACACGCCGTGACGATACGGGTGCCGCAGTTCTGTTATGCTTCCACCTCATACTTTCCGATGATCGTTTCCGCAACATATTCGTCCTTAATCTTGCCAAGCTGTTTGAAATGTTCTTCTTCTGTATGCAGCTTGAACGCTTCTGCATCTTTCCAGTGTTCGATCAGCAGGATCGTATCTGCATCATCGACTGA
>Ga0129308_1001009_pt1 | contig 33781 bp, 33 predicted proteins | sample L827metagenome_FD_94440 | JGI IMG/M metagenome (GOLD analysis project Ga0129308, IMG submission 94440) | Ring-tailed lemur group fecal microbial communities from Wisconsin, USA - L827 metagenome | ecosystem: Host-associated > Mammals > Digestive system > Large intestine > Fecal | place: USA...
AGGAACAAATGAGATTCAGAGAGTTGTTATCGCGTCTCATATTATCGGTAAGATGCCAAAGGCTCAAAAGGCTCCAGGAGCACCAAAGAAGGCTGGCGGAATTACAGGTGCAAGAAAGAAAATGATTCTAAAAGATGGAAGTGCACAGGAGAGAGTGGATAAAGTAGTAGAATCTCTCAAGAAAGATGGATATGATTTTACAGTTGGAATTGATGTAGATACACCAATCTCTAAGGCAGATAGAGTAGTCAGTGCAGGAAAAGGAATTGGTCCAAAGGAAAATATGCAGCTTATCTATGACTTAGCAAAACAGGCAGGAGCGGCAGTTGGATCTTCTAGACCAGTGGCTGAGACATTAAAATATGTTCCAATGAATCGATATGTTGGTATGTCAGGACAGAAGTTTAACGGTAATTTATATATTGCCTGTGGTATCTCTGGCGCAGGACAGCATCTAAAAGGAATTAAGGATGCGACAACGATTGTAGCAATCAACACAAATCCAAATGCTCCTATTTTCAAGAATGCAGATTACGGAATTGTTGGAGATGTCAATGAAATTTTACCACTTCTCACAGCGGCTTTAGATAACGGCGAGGAGAAGAAGCCAGCTCCACCGATGAAGAAGATGAAGAGAAGCGTTCCAAAGGAGAAAGCACCTTCCTATCCAAGATATGTATGTAGTGGATGTGGATACGAGTATGACCCAGCAGTAGGTGATATAGAAAATGAGGTTTATCCAGGAACACTCTTTGAGAAATTGCCAGAAGAATGGATTTGTCCAGATTGTGGAGAGGAAAAGAGTAATTTCATAGAAGCTTAATAGAAGGAGGATTTATTTATGCATTGCGTTAGAAAAGTAACAGAAGATCTGTATTGGATCGGAGGAAATGACCATAGACTAGCACTTTTTGAAAATATTCATCCAATTCCACGCGGAGTTTCCTATAATTCCTATCTTTTGTTGGATGAAAAAACTGTACTATTTGACACAGTAGATTGGTCAATTGCACGTCAGTTTTTAGAGAATATAGAGTATGTTTTAGACGGACGCCCACTTGACTATATGGTAATCAACCATATGGAGCCAGATCACGGGGCATCGCTAGAGCAGGTAATGATTCGCTATCCAGGAGTTAAGATTATCACAACAGAAAAAGCAGCGATGTTTATGAGACAGTTTGGTTTTGATGTGGACGATAAGTTAGAAATTGTGGTTGAGGGAGATACGAAATCCTTCGGAAGCCATGTTGTTACATTTGTAGCTGCACCTATGGTTCACTGGCCAGAGGCTATGGTTACATTTGACACTACAAACGGCGTATTATTTGCAGCGGACGCTTTTGGTTCCTTTGGAGCATTGGACGGCAAATTATTTAATGACGAAGTAAACTTTGACCGTGATTGGATTGACGATGCCCGCAGATATTACACAAATATCGTAGGAAAATATGGTCCTCATGTACAGGCGTTATTAAAGAAAGCGGGAACAATCGATATTAAGATGATTTGTCCACTTCACGGACCAGTTTGGAGAAATGATTTCGGATATTTCTTAGATAAATATGATAAATGGAGCAGCTATACTCCAGAAGAGCAGGGTGTTATGATCGTGTATGCTTCCATGTATGGCAATACAGAGTCTGCAGCGCAGGCTATGGCAGCTAAATTAGTAGAAAAAGGAATGACAAATGTTGTAGTATATGACGTATCTAATACTCATGTATCTCAGTTGATTTCTGAGACATTCCGTTTAAGCCATATCGTATTAGCATCCGTTACATATAATCTTGGTATCTATCCACTGATGCATAATTATTTGATGGATATGAAGGCGTTGAATCTTCAAAAGAGAACATTTGGAATTATCGAGAATGGCTCTTGGGCTTGTAAGTCTGGTACTTTGATGGAGGCGCATTTAGATGGCTTAAAGAATATGGAAGTATTAGAGCCAAAGGTTTCCTTAGCGTCTTCTATGAAAGAAGAGAACTTAGCACAGATGGATGAGCTAGTAGATGCTATTTTAGAGTCAATGAAAAAAGAAGCATAGAAATATAATAAGCTTCGTTGAGTAGAATTTCTTTGAGGTGTTGCAAAATATAGAATCTTTCCAATAACTTGTGTATTATTGAGAATATGTACAATAAATTATTGTAGAAGGCTTCTCTTTTGCAACACCCTATTTATTTACAAGAATTTTACTGTGAAAGTCCCTTGGCACGGAGCAATCGGACTTTCCTTTATGGTGGTGCCCGCGATAGCAGGCATGTCAGTTTAGAAATATTATGAAATTGCTAGAAAAGGTTATTTTTTCTGCCTTTCAATATAAATATCCATATATTTCATCGCATCTAACCCATGGCTGGCTGTAATAAAATCAAGACCGCGAGCTCGGACGTCTTTGTAAAAATCAAGTAATATATCTTCATTGATTGTGATATTATTAAGTCCATAACACATGATAACATCCAGCTCATTATTTTGAATGGCCTTCTTGAATCTGCCAAAGCTGGGACGGTTTACATTCTCGCTTTGATATTGTCCAAAATCGGTATAATGGAGAAATTCACAGTTGTCACCATAGATTTTCTTAGCTGTCTCGTGGCATTTTTCATAGGATTCAATCATTTCCTGGATAAAATGTCTGTAGCATAGTTTGCATGCACCTCTATAATATTGATAATGATAGATGCCAATTCGTTTCATAGTATCCCACCTTTTCGTAATATATATATAAATGTATCACGGAATGAACGGAACCGATTGGAAAATATGGTACTATGAAACGCAAAAATATATATATGTCTTTTAAGGCTTTAGAAAGATAGGTTGATTTTAGGAGAGAGTTCGATTTTAGGAGAGAGTTCGATATAATAAATTTTGTGATGGATAAAATACAAAAAGAGGAGTGAGAAGAGTATGCTCATAACAAGAGAAACGGATTATGCCCTTCGAATCCTTAGGGCATTGGAAGATGGGGAGAAGAAGTCTATTGAAGAAATCTGTAGAAAGGAAGCCACGCCAAAGCAGTTTATGTATCGAATTGTTAAAAAGCTGGAAAAAATGGGATGGGTTTCTATTTTTCATGGAGCGAAAGGAGGATGCTGTCTAGTTGTAGATTTAGAGACAGTGAATTTGTATGATCTGATGGAGGGCATGAATGCAGATAAAATAGTAAGTGAATGTTTAATTCCAGGCTATGAATGTAATAGAAAAGAAATCTGTGAGGATATCTGTTATATTCATGTTGGATTTGCAAATATTCAAAAAAGGATAGATGAGGAGTTAAAAAGCTATACGATTCGTAGGCTAATCTTGGGAAAAGAAAGAGAGAAAGTGGAGTCTAAAAACTATAAGCAGGGAGTTTTACTGTAGTAGATTATCACAAAATAAATAAGCTTTATGGAGCTATTAGAGTAAAGAAAATAAAATACAGCATGTTCAAATGAATAAATGAAAAAAGAGCAGATGGTCAATTAGGGATTTTTTCTAAACTTTGGGTACTCCGATTTTTTTATCACTTATTACCAATCTTTTGATGAATTGGATATAACAAGATGAAGTTATTGGAATTATCTAAATTTCAGAAATATCACAAAATTGCATCTGCTCTTTTTCAGTATTATTTTATAGCTTCCTATTTTTAAATATTAATAGAAGCAGAAGATGATTGGTTTAAATCTTAGTAGTTCTCTGCATGAATCTCAAAGTAGCTCTGTGGATGTGCACAAGTTGGACATACTTTTGGAGCCTCTGTTCCGACAACGATATGACCACAGTTTCTGCACTCCCAAACTTTAACTTCACTTTTTGCAAATACAGCTGCTGTCTCAACATTTTTGAGTAATGCGCGATATCTCTCTTCGTGATGCTTCTCAACAGCTGCCACTAAGCGGAATTTTGCAGCTAACTCTGGGAATCCTTCTTCTTCTGCTGTCTTAGCAAATCCATCGTACATATCTGTCCACTCATAATTTTCTCCAGCTGCTGCAGATGCAAGATTTTCTGCTGTGTTTCCAATTCCTTGTAATTCCTTGAACCACATTTTAGCATGCTCTTTTTCGTTATCTGCTGTCTTTAAGAATAATCCAGAAATTTGCTCATATCCTTCTTTCTTTGCTACAGATGCGAAATAAGTATATTTGTTACGTGCCTCGGACTCTCCTGAGAAAGCTGCCATCAAGTTTTTCTCTGTCTGTGTTCCTGCATATTTGTTTGCCATAATAATATATTCTCCTTTCAAAACTTAATTAATAATAATAATCATTACTATTATTGTTATTATACCCTATTCAATAATTTTTTTCAATAGTAAATTCAAAAAAATAAAAAAAGAGAAATACCTATATAAAAGTATTTCCCTTTCTTGTGTTTTTTTATACTATTAGTAGATTGTCTAAATGATTCAAAAACATTTACAATCTTTACTAAATATGAATGAGACAGTTTTTTAATCTTGAATTCCAATCTCGCTGTAGAATTTTGAATAATCTGTTCTCTTATCTTTTGTGAACTGAATTGCTGTTCTAGGATGTTGATTTAATATTCCTGTCAATAAGTACTGTAAATCATATCCCCATACAACGCCTTCCTCGCGAAGTTTTCTGATATGTTTCTCGACAAACTGTAGAACTGGGTATAGATTGTATTTTGGATTACGCAAAAATCCGAGAAGCTGTTCCATTGAGCAGTTACCAGCGCCACGGCCGATTCCAGCGTAGGTTGCATCGAGCCAGTCAACTCCATCTCCAACAGCCTCAATTGTGTTTGCGAATGCCATTTGCTGATTATTATGAGTGTGAATTCCAAGTTTTTTGCCGTATTTTGTGGCGAATTCCATATAAGTATCTGTGATACGTGCAATCTGTTCAGGGTAGAGAGAACCGTAGCTATCTACAATATAAATAACATCTGTTGGAGTTTGTCCAAGTATATCAAGAGCAACTTTAAGATCACTTTCCTGAGATGTGGAGATGGCCATAATATTACAGCTTACCTCATAGCCTTTATCTTTGATATGCTCTATCATATGTGCCGCTGTTGGAATTGTATTTAAATATGTCGCAACACGAACTAAATCGATAGGACTCTCTTCTTTTGGAATAATATCATTTTTATAATCACATCTTCCGACATCTGCCATAACCGCAAATTTTAAATCAGACACATTGTCGCCTAATACTTCGCGGATATCTTCATCTTTACAAAATTTCCATTTTCCAAATTTACTCTCGTCAAAAATGCTTGCATCTGCTTTATATCCAAGTTCCATATAATCTACGCCAGCTTTTACATTTGCTTTATATAATTCTCTCACAAACTCATCTGTGAAATAAAAATCATTTACAAGACCTCCGTCACGAAGAGTTGCATCTACTACCTTGATGTCTGGGCGAAATCCTATTAATTTTGATACTTCTTTCATCTGTCTTACTTCCTTTTCTGCTTTTAGTCTTTATTATTCTTATTATATAGATATATCAACGAATTTTATAATATAAGGTTTTTAACCTACTTTTTTAAAGCGTAAAAACAAATATTATTTATTTTTTAGAAATATAAATAATATTTGTTTTTAATTTTACTTTAAAGCATTAAATCGTTGAACTTGTCTTATTATAAATGATATCTATAGAAAAATCAAGCAAAATTTATAAATATATTCAAAATAGGAAGTATATTTTTGTCTATAAAAAGAAAAAGTATCATTCGGCGCTAGTCTTTGTCATTTTTATCTTCACTCTGATTGAAAACTAGATAATAATTTTTCCATATCCTTTATGAAGTTCTCGTCCACTTCTTTGCTGTCTATAAGAGCAGAGCAATAATTTAACAAACCAGTTTGAACATTGGGGCTGTTGATAACACTTGTCATTAGTTCCTTTTGAGCATCGTAATCCTTTTTCTTGATAATAGGTGCATAGGCTCGACCTGTCCGGGTTGCTGTCTTGACAATAGAATCTACAGTTAAGTATCCTTTTTCTTCTAATGTAATAACTCCCTTGGCTAATGTATTGCGTTTTAGCTCTGGATTTGCTTTTAAAATTTCAGATATAACACATGGATGTCCGATATCCCAGATAGTGTACATAATTTCTTCTTCTTTGGGGTGGAGCATTTCCATAAATATCATCTCCTTTTTCATATTATATTGTTTTGTTATATTATAATAGATATAAATAAATTTACAATGTGGAAAATGAAAAAATATTAAGTATGTATAAATGTGACCAAAATACATGATTTATATGACGGTATAAATGTAGTAGCGAGGTACAAAAGTATCCATTGAAAATAAGATTTTCGTTTTTGTAGTAGGAAAGATACTTTGAGGTGATAAACTGATAAAAGAAAGTTGTAATCTTATTTTTATGCATAGCATTTATCTATATCTTCCAACCTTACATTGGTACCCATTTTCCAATCCATTTTTTTGTCGTATAATTATATAATCTCTTATATAGCTTTCGTTTTTTCTTTTTGTATCTCCATCTTATGGCATTGTTTCGAGATTGAGGAGTAGTTCCTGTATTGCGGATTGTTAGTCTTGTTTCTGTATGAATATTTGGAATTGTTTTTGCAAAAGTAGGATAGGAGATAAGATTAATACTAAGTATAAATGTCAAACTGGCTATTATTTTTTTCATTTATACGCCTCCTCGATACTTTGATAAATAGGGAAAGTTCCTATTAGATCATCCTTTTTAAAAGCTATAATATCACCTATAGATATACCATCTATATAACATTCATAAGTTCCGTCATCATTTTGAATGAGAAAATTATTCCCATCTTCTTCTATAGTAAAAGTACCTGTCTCATCTTCAGGTAAGATAGACCAACCCTCAAATACGAAGGAGAGAGAAAATAAAAGCAATACAAAGCAGAGAAGTATAGCCTTTTTAGACAATTTTTTTAGGTGAGGCTGTGTGATAAAAAATAATCTCTGCATTATATTTACATTTGGATTAACACTGCAAAAAGAATATAGAAAATCAGGTTTCTGGCTATTTAAATCCATAGAATGCATTACTGTACGTCTAATAGCATTGAGATAGGGAAGTTTCTCTTGATTATTTAAAGATTTGCTAATATCGTAGTCAACATATAATTCCTGAAGTTGTTTCATTAACGATGGAAAAAGACGGGAAATAAATGGATTCCACCAATATATGATAGATATGATATCGCAGAAAATTTTTAAGATAAAATCCCGATGTTTTATATGCAAAAGCTCGTGAAGAAAAATATAATATAGTTCTTCTTTACTATAAGAAATATTAGGAAGTAAAATGATAGGATGTATCTGACCAAATACGACTGGGGTTGGCAAATCATGTAGGATTATGATTTTACAGTTTTTTTCTTTCTTAGGGAATGTAGCATATGACGCTTTCCTATAAATTTCTTCCACTTGAGAACAAGTAAAACTGGATACGTTTTTCAATGTTTTCCAATATGAGAGATAGCCTTTTATCTTTTTGATGCCAAAATAGCAGGCAATCGCTATCCATATAAATAAAATAAGATTTATTATGGAAATGGATTTTTTTCCATCTGTAATAACGGGTATTGCGTAGATATCTTGAATGGTAGGTATGATTTTCGTCGAAAAATAGGTTTTTGTCAAATGAATTTTATAAAAGTCAAAAGGCAGATAACCGCGGACAAGAATAAAAATGGCAAAAATATAAGTGTTCAAAATACCAAGTTTTTCTAATCGTGAATTTTTCTTTACAATCCAAAAAAGAATTAGGGTAAAAACAGTCATAGAAAGGGTACAGCTGAAAATAGCTGTGAGAGATAAAATCATATGGTAATGCCTCCTTTCACAATAAATCATATTTATAATACAATAAAAAATATAAAAATACAATGTATAAATCAAATAAAAATATAAAAAATATATAAATGTATAAAAAATAAATTATGTATTGACTATATATTATTGTTTTGGTATAATACCAACATCATACTAAATCGGATATTTAAAATAACATATTTACTTAGTTTGATTTTAGGAAATATGTTAAAAAATATTCAGCTAGTAAATGCTCTCATCCTGTAAAATATTTGGTTCCTATTAGTGATTTGTTAAAAGAAACAAGAAATGTTGGTACATCTTCTTGTTGTTTTAAATATCGTTCAGTAACTTTAAATCGTTGTAAAAACTGTAAAGCAACTGTAAAAACATACGGTGCTTGGCATAGCCATAAAAAGCATAAATATCCTGCATTTAAAAAAACTTGTAAAACGTGTGGATATAAAAAGAAATAAATGGGAGGAGGTATTTAGAGTGAAAAGAAAAATAATTATAGTTAGCGGATTTTGTATTTTATTATTTGCTGGGACACTTTGTGTACATGCAAGTAATTTAACTATGAATTTATTTGTAAATGAAAAAGGAGAAAAATTTTATCAGTCATATCCTGAAGCTTCGGAAGAAGAAATAATGAAAACGGTAGAATCTCAGGGGATTACTGCATTTGAAAATAATGATACCCCAGATAATCCTCAGATTGGGGATATTTTTAAGAGTAAAGATGGATATGAAAAAGTAATTGCAGTAAGTGAAGATGGAGCATTTATTAGTGAAGTTGTAACAACGAAATAGATAATTTAAATATCGTTGTAATGTTGGAGAGTATAAGAATAAAAGTTACATTTATTATTACTATGCCCTAAAAACAGAACAGTATAACTAACTATATGATATGGAATGATATTTCAACGTCAAAGGCAATGGGACTCGTTCCACAATTATTTGTATTTAATAAAAATGGATTAGATTTATGTTAAAAAATATTCAGGTGGAATAGATAAAAAAATGGATTTACATAATAATAAGGTTGGTAGAGGGATTAATGTATCTGGAAAATCTACTTCAAGTATTGTTAAGTCCGTAAAAGCAAAGGTAAAATCTGGAGCTTGCAGACGAATTATTAAGAAAAAATTGGTAAAAACTAATGGATCTGGAATGAAATAAAGGATATAATTATAAAAAAAGATTTTAAGCAGTTTATGATAGATATTTTTAATTTGTAGAAGGGAACCAATTCGATGAGATATAAAAAGAAAAACATTCTGTTAAGCTTAGTATTGATTATTTATATGATAATAGTTATTACATATAGTTTCTTCCCTAAGACTAGTTTAAATAAGGTGTTATCCACTAAAATTTTTTTAACATACTTCTATTCTTTTCCAATCCTTTTTGGTTGCGTAGCCTCTATTATTTCAATAGTTGTTCTAATAATTGTATGCTATAAAAGCAAAGTTCCTTATTATAAAAATGTCATATTTATAATTTGGATGTTGATGTTAGCTACATCCGTAGTATTTATTGTATACGGAACAGGGCATAGAAAAGAATATGTTCCATTGGATGGAGAGAAGACTTTTAAAATAGTGGAATGGAATACTGCCAATCATCTTGAAGAGAAAAATATTTATACTATATTTGGAGAATTTGACGCAGATATTGCGGTTTTTCCTGAGCTAGAAGGCGATGAAAAAGGAGATATGTCTTATCAGAGATTAAGGAATTTGTTTTTATCAGCTGATATAGATTTCGATAAATACGAAATATTTGCTTCGCTGCGAACGGAGGGAAATATTGCTCCTGTAACAATTGTCGTGAAGAAGTCTTTTGCTCAATATGATAAGGATAAAGAAACACCTATGACTCTATTTGGAACTGTATATTTGAAGTCGAAAGATAAAAATATACCAGATATTGTAGGAGTACATACAGCTCCTCCATTACCTACTTTACTATCTTTTTGGAATGGCGATTTAGATTTAATTGCTAAGGATATTATAAAAAAATATCCCAATGCAATCATTGTTGGAGATTTTAATGCTACAATGAAACATGGTTCCTTGAATGACATTGATACACACGAAGATGCATTAAATTATCTATCTATTTTTCAGAGAGGCACATGGAATGTAGATCTTCCATCTTCTTTTAGAACGACTATAGACCATATACTTATACCAAAAGACAAATATCTAGTCAAGAATATAGAATTAAAAGATTTATCAGGTTCAGATCATATATGTGTTCTTGCAGAATTGTCTTTGAAATAGGGAAAAATAATTAATTTATCATTGTAGTGAAAGCAGATATCAGAGGGGGCTTTGACAATGTAGACCACGGATGGCTGATACAGATGCTGTGACATGATATAGCTGATAGGAGATTTCTTGAAATAATTGAAAAATTTCTAAAGGTAGGAACCATGGAGAGTTAACAGCGTATATAGAGTATGAAAAAGTAAATGATGTCATAAAATCAAATGATATAGTTATGATGGATTTATCTCTATACAATGAAAATAAAGAGAAAATCCATAATCAAGAATATGAATATATTGTTGATGGTACAGATATAGGACTTGATACAAAATTGATAGGTAGGAGAAAAGGAGATATTATTGAGTATTTTCCTAAAGAAATTGTAAAAGAACTAGGAGATAATGATAAAAATTGTTTTATTCCAAAAATTCAAAACAGTTTTATTAATTTGGATGGAAAAACGTTTAAGGGACCTGATGGTGCATATATATGGAAAAAGGATGGTAAGTATAAATGATAAAGAAAATAATTGGTATATTATTAATTGTATGTGCTGCGATTTTTTTCTCGACAGAATGTATATGTAAAGAAATTTTTATTTTAAGTATGGCTACTATGGGAGTAGCTACAGAGAATATATTGATTCACAATAAAGTGCTCGTTATACTGTCTGTAGTTTTATTCATTATAGGAATCATTATGTTGATACTGAAGGATAATAATACACATTAATGAAGAAAAGCAGCTATCAAATGAAAGGGGTCACTGAATAAGATTTAGAAAGGTGTATTATAAAAATAAAAAAATTATGAAAACACATCAGACAAAATTAATGGGAACGCATTATATTTCAAAGAGAGACTCCTGTGGACATTGGAAAATGGTATGACATCAAGGATTTCTTCAATAAAGAAAAATAGTGGAATTTAATATACAAGTAGATGTTAGAGCTAAATTTTAACATCTACTTTTTCTGTATATTAAAAAGCAATATTGTTTGGTATAGAAGTTTATGATATACTTTGAAATATGGAAAATCGAATTCAAGGCGGCTTAACCGTTTTTTGCGGAGGAATAAAAAGCCCATTAATTGAACGGGGAGAGAGGAAATTAAGTGTTACAATATAGAAAATTATATGCGAGTGAAATAAATAGAGAACTATTCAATCATTTTATTCGTCACCAAAAGGTTGTAAAATGTTGGAGAAGAGAAGATAATAAATGGATAATAAAAGATGCCCCTTTTATCGATGACTGGACGGATACAGATTATCAAATATTAATTCGCTGTCTAAAAAATACCGTTATTTCGGGTGGTCTTTTGTACGCGGCTTTTTATGATGGTGACTTGAAAGGCTTTGTTTCAGTTGAGCCTATACTGTTCGGAGGAGAACAAAAATATCTTGATTTATCGAGTATTCATGTATCTGAAGAGATGCGAGGAAAGGGAGTTGGAAAGACATTATTTCTTGCGGCAAAGAAATGGGCAAAAGAACACGGCGCGCGTAAATTATATATATCTGCTCATTCTTCTGTTGAAAGTCAGGCGTTTTATAAAGCAATGAACTGCGTGGAGGCAGAAGTATATAATGAGGAACATGTTCAGAGGGAGCCTTATGATTGCCAGCTTGAATGCATTCTGTAAGGTGAAAGGTGAACTGCTGGGAAAGAAATAGATAGCGCAAAAATCAGCATGGAAGATACTAGAAGATATATGTAGTAATCAAAATTAGAAGGAGAAAGTTGGAATGAAGATTGTAGTTTTAGATGGATATACAGAAAATCCAGGAGATTTAAGCTGGGAACAAATGGAAAGACTAGGAGAGTTGACTGTCTATGATAGAACTTCCTACGTGGAAAGTCCTCTCATCGTTGAGAGAATTGGGGATGCGCAGATTATCGTAATTAATAAGACACCTATCACAAAAAATATAATAGATGCCTGTCCTAACTTAAAATTAATTGCTGTCTTGGCGACAGGTTATAATGTAGTTGACTATCATTATGCGAGAGAAAAAGGAATCTTAGTTGCGAATGTGCCAACCTACGGAACACAGATTGTCGGTCAGTATGCGGTCGGGCTTTTATTGGAGATTTGTTCTCACTATGGACATCACGCGCAGACCGTGGCAGATGGAAAATGGGAGAAAAATATAGATTTTTGTTACTGGGATTACCCAATGATTGAACTTTATAAAAAAACGGCAGGGATTATCGGTCTTGGCCGTATCGGACAGGCAACGGCGAAGATTTTAAATGCGATGGACATGAAGGTTTTGGCGTATGATACCTATCCAAGTGAATCTGGAAAAGAGTTGGCAGAGTATGTGGAGCTTGATACGTTATTAGAGCAGTCCGATGTCATCTTTTTGCATTGTCCGTTATTTCCAGAGACAGAGGGAATTATCAATAAGGAAAATATTGCAAAGATGAAAGACGGTGTTATTTTAATTAATAATAGCCGAGGACAGTTAGTAGTAGAGCAGGACTTGGCAGATGCGCTAAACATTGGGAAAGTATATGCGGCGGGACTCGATGTCGTTTCCACAGAGCCAATCAGGGGAGATAATCCGCTTTTGAAGGCGAAAAACTGTTTTATTACACCACATATTTCCTGGGCGGCACAGGCATCTAGACAGAGAATTATGGATATCACAGTGGATAATATTAAAGCGTTTATTGAGGGAAATCCAGTAAATATTGTGAATAATTAAGAGGTTTTAGAATGCGGCATGCTCGGATAGTATACTCTGTGAAACAGATAAAGTGGAATGTTTTTTGGTAGGAGACGCCATCCGTCAAAAGAACGGTCTTTTGTCAGTACACAGCCGAGAGAGCAAGCAGATATCTGCTTGCTCTCTCGGCGTTTTTTTCCATTGTTTCAAAAAGTATACATTATTATGAAGGATATAAAAACATAGAAAACACTTCATTGATATATAGAGAACATTAATAGGAAAAAAATAAGATATTATGTTAAAATGATGACATAAATATAAGTATAGATAAAGGTGGTATGAAAAGATGGCAACAGTAGATATTAACACAAAGATGATTACTTTGCTCGGTGACCCATTAAAGCAGTCTTTTGCAGCACAGATGCAAAACTGTGGATATGAAGCTATGGGAGAAAATATGATTTATTTCTACACAGAAGTGAATAATGAGCATTTGGAAGATGTTGTAAAAGGACTTCGCCATATGAATTTTGCCGGTTTCGCAGTGACAAAGCCAAATAAAGTAAAAGTTTTACAATATTTAGATGAACTAGATCCATTATGTGAGAAAATGGGAGCCAGCAATACGGTTGTAAAGACAGAGGACGGAAAATTAGTTGGATATAATACGGACGGTATCGGATTTGTTCGCTCTATCGAGAGAGACGGTAATATTAAAGTAGATGAGAATACATATTTTTGTATTGGCAGCGGCGGAGCTGGACGTGCAATGTGTTCTGCATTAGCTTATTACGGGGCAAAGAAAATTTATGTGACAGATCTCTTTGAGGATTGTGCAAAATCCTTAGTGGATGATATCAATAAAAATTTTGCACCAGTTGCGGAGTTCGTTCCACACGGCGATTTTTCCAAGGTAGGAGAGGTAAGCGTTGTTATGAATGCAAGTGGAATTGGCATGGGATCTCACATCGGGGAAAATCCAATGCCTAAAGAGTTTATGAAGGCAGATCAGTTCTACTTTGATGCTTGCTATAACCCAGATAAGACACAGTTCTTACTTGACGCTGAGGAGGTAGGAGCTACTATTTTAAATGGTCTTGGTATGTCTTTATATCAGGGTGCAGCTCAGATTGAGCTTTGGACAGGAAAAGAAGCTCCTATCGAGGCTATGAGACAGAAATTACTTGATATTATTGCGGGAAAATAAATATCGCTTGGGAGATTTCTCTTCCAATGAGAATAGACATATAATTAAGAACTTATAGAAAGAAAACCGAAATTAAGCTTGAAGTTTTGAGCTTGATTTCGGTTTTTTTATGAGGGATTTTTGTTTTAGTTAGAAGTATACGAAATATAGATATGGATAAAGAGGGAAGAGCGCAGCGGTAAGATTTAGGGGAGTGGATTTTGTCAGTTGTATATGTTACAATAACTATAAAAGATATAAGACTGGTTGCAAATTGACTGTCGCATACTCATAACTTTAATTATGTGAGGCTTTACAATGGATATTTAAAACCTGTAAATGATGAGATAATTGCGAAGAAAGAAGAAAATGTGATAAAGATTGGGTGGTGAAGATTTAGTATGTACATAGTAGAACGATATACAGCATCTATGAATATGGGTGAATATATAGAAGGTTATATTGATGTGGAAACATTTTTAGGTAATTGTAAAAGATGCAAAAATTTTGGAAAAATATGGTCATGCCCTCCGTATGATTTTGATGTGATGGAGTACTGGAAGAAATTTTCTAGAATTGATTTTGTGGCGTCAAAAATTATTTTTGATGAGAAGTATGGAAATCAGGAATTTTCTGAGGAAGAGATAGATGAGATTTTAAAGAAATCTCTCTTTACAGAAAAACAAAATTTAACAGATGAGCTTTTGGAGAGAGAAAAAGAGATAGAGGGAAGCGTAAGTCTATGCGCTGGGTCTTGTTCTATCTGTGGTGAGGTCTGTCCAAGAGCAATAGGTGGAATTTGTCTTTATCCAGAGAAGATGCGTTATTCTATTGAGTCTTTAGGAGGAAATGTAGGTCTTACAATCAGCAAATTGATGGGACTTGAGCTTGAATGGATGGAGGAAAATAAATTGCCGCGTTATTTTATTTTGGTGAGTGGAATTTTGATTCCTTAGAAAAGAAAAAGTTTTACCGAGTATTCATCTCTATAACGAGATACTCCCTACTATTTCTCCAGTATACAGCCATCCGTCAGAAGACTGCTTTTTTCCTGACCAAAGAATATTCCACTTTATCTGTTTCACAAAGTATACTTTGTGAAACAGTGGAGACAGACGCGGAAAATTCTGGGAATCCAGAGGGGAAAATTTTGAAACTGTGGAGGTAGACTGCGAAAGAGATTAGGTTTCCTTTGGTAGTTTTCTTATAACTATAAGATAGCTTATCATTAGTACTACATCTGCCCCTGCCCAAGCGGCAATCTCCGCAAAAAAGATTCCAATTTGTCCAACAAGAAGCGGCAAAAAAATTGCAACTAAAGTTCTCATCGCAAACTCCACAAATCCAGAAATCATTGGAAGTACTGTGTTTCCAAGACCTTGGATGGCAGAGCGGACAACATGAAGAATGTAAAGGATTGGAAGACAAATGCTCATAATCGAGAGATATAAGTAGGCAATATGCATTGTCTCTTCCACGGTCTTCGGTGTGCCGGAGATAAATAATCCTAAAATAAGTTTTCCAAATACAAGCATAATAATTGCAATCGCAATGGAGGTAATTACCGCGATAATGAGGGCGGCTCTCATCCCTTCTTTGATTCGTTTTATCTTTTTCGCTCCGAGATTTTGTCCCATATAAGTGACTACGGAGTATCCATAAGAAATGGCTGCGATTTCTAAGAGACCGTATAATTTATTTGTCGCAGTAAAGCCTGCGATAAAGATAACGCCAAATTGGTTGACAACGGACTGTACAATCATGCCGCCGATGGCGATGATTCCATTTTGAAATGCCATCGGAGAGCCGAGATATAAAAGATGTCTCGCTAATTTTCTTTTCATTTGAAAATCATTTCGTTCAAATTTTAAAATTTCTATTTTGCGGATATGATAAATGCAAAACATACTAGAAATGAGCTGAGCAATTAAAGTTGCAATTGCAGCTCCAGCGATACCCCATCCAAATACAAGAACAAAGAGAGAATCCAGTATAATATTAAAGATAGAAGCTATAATCATCGCGTAAAGTGGAGTTTTTGCATCGCCGAGAGAGCGAAGGATACAAGCTAAAAAATTATATAGCATCACAATAGGAATTCCCATGAACATAATTCTTGTATAAAGCAAAGTTCCAACAATAATTGTATCTGGCGTCTGAAGGATATGTAATAGAGGAAGAAGACCAATTTGTCCGATGAGAACAAGAAGTATGGAAGCTATCAAGGAGAGCAAAGCGGAGTTTCCGACTGCTTTTCTTAGAGCTTTGGGTTGGTTGGCACCAAATTGTTGTGCCATCATGATTCCAAATCCTTGTGTCAAGCCTTGTATCATACCAAGCATCATCCAGTTAATCCAATCAGAAGCACCGATTGCGGCGAGAGCCGTTACGCCGAGTTTTTTTCCCACAATCATTGTGTCTACAACAGTATAGAGTTGTTGAAATATATTTCCTGCCGTCATAGACATAGCGAAAGAAAAAATGAGGGAAGATGGTTTTCCCTCAGTCATTGATTTTACATGAGAAGCCATAGTCTGTTTTTTCCTTTCTTTTCTTTAGTTTTATAGATTAAGTTCGTGCCATATATCTTTTAAGAAAGACAAAGATGGAATGGAAAAATTGTCTTAAATTCCTTAAATTCGTGAAGCTAATCGTATCATACGAAAAGTAATTTTGCAAGATGATAATGAGGATTGTCCGTGCAAAATTATGTATAGTAATAGACGATATCTAAAATTTTTTCACGTTTCTACAACAAGATACTCCCCACTGTTTTGCCAGTGCACAGCCGAGAGAGTAAGTAGATATCTGCTTGCTCTCTCGGCGTCTCCTCCCATTATTTCAAAACCTACACTTTATAAAACAGCTTACGCTGTTTTCACTCCCCGCAGGATATAAAATGTAGTATGCTCTTTAGAGTATACTTTCTGAAACCTATAGGATAGGGGAAATCAAAGTTTTGGAAGGAATGAGGGACATGTTTTTTTTATTTTTCAAGAGAAAACTTGCATAAATCGAAAAATAAATAAAAATAAACTTCGTGAAAAATGTAGAATTTTGCAGGATGTGGAAAAAAGTATTGCAAAATGGAACCTATATTACTATAATGTAATCATCAATTGACGAGTACATAATTAAATGACAATTTATGTTCCTCGGACCATAAAAAGAAATGGCCTCGAAGCACAACGAATCGTATGAATCGCAGGAAATTTCTGACAGAGATTTGAACTGACTTAAATGCCACTAAACCTATGTCAGATGGTTTAGTGGTATTTCTCTGTTTGAAGGAAACTGCAGGACTTTATCGAGCAATTGAGCATAGTATACTTTATAAAACAGTGAAGTTGTTTTCGCCCACAGGACATAAAATACAGTATGCTCTTTGGGTATGAGAAGTGAAGTTGTACTATTAGAGGACAAGGAGACACATTTACTTTAAAAGTAAGTATGGAAAAGGGTTTTTTTCAGAGATAGGGAAAATGCATTTGGATAAAGTAGAAATAATAGAAAAAGAGGCTGTATCCAATATTTTTCAAAGTCTCAAAATCATAGGAGGGAAAATCATGGAATCATACAATTTTATTTTATTTGTGGCAATTATTTTATTATCCACGAAAGTTCTTGGATTGATATCTAAGAGAGTACATTTACCCGCAGTTGTGGGAGCTTTGATGGCGGGTGTTATCTTAGGACCATCGTTTTTGAATATTATTTCTTTAGAGGGAGATGCAGGTATCTTTATTGAGTATGCTGCGGAGATTGGTGTTATTTTCTTAATGTTCAGTGCTGGACTTGGAACAGAACTTAGCGAGTTAAAGGAAAATATTGTGGCATCTGCTGTCACAGCGATACTTGGTGTTATCGTGCCATTAATTGGTGGAACGATAGCATATGCAGTTTTCTTCCATCCAGATATGAGCAATTATAATGAGTTATTAAAGTCATTTTTCATCGGTGTTGTATTGACTGCGACATCCGTTAGTATTACAGTTGAGACGCTTCGTGAGCTAGGTAAGTTAAAGGGAAAAGTTGGGACTACAATTCTTGGAGCTGCTGTTATCGATGATATTTTAGGTATTATTGTTCTTACAGTTATTATGAGTTTAAAAAATCCAGAGGTAAAACCAGCAACAGTATTTATGAAAATCGGTCTTTACTTTATCTTTTTAGCGGTTCTTGTCTTTATTACAATGAAGATAAAACCAATACTTGAAAAGCAGAATCAGAAGAGAAGAATAGCGATTTTTTCAGTTGCATTTGCTTTAATTTTATCTTATATATCTGAGACAATATTTGGAATTGCCGATATTACGGGTGCTTATTTTGCGGGATTGATGCTTTGTAACACTAAAATTGAGCCATATGTAGATAGAAAGATTGAGATTGAATCTTATATGTTCTTCTCACCAATTTTCTTTGCGAGTGTTGGATTAAAGGTACAAATTAATGGTATGACAGCGGCAGAGTGGATTTTCTCAGTTGTACTTCTAATTATTGCGATTATTACAAAGATTGTTGGATGTGGACTTGGATCAAGAATTTGTAAATGTACAAATAAAGAAGCTTTTCAGATTGGAGTTGGTATGATTTCCCGTGGTGAAGTTGCTCTTATCGTTGCTCAAAAGGGATATCAGGCAAACTTATTAGACAATACACTTTTTGCACCGATTGTTATAGTTGTTATTGTGACAACTCTTCTTACACCAATTTTACTTGGCATGGTTATGCAAGATAAAAAAAAATCCTCAATCGGCAAAAATAGCAAGCTTCAGAAAGCCTAATTAGTTAATATCAGGAAATAGCAGGTTCTAGCTATTTCCTGTTTTTTTATATCTAAAATGAGAAAATATATTAAGAGAGACATAAAAGTAGTAATACAAAAAAAATTGTAGTAAGATGAAATTAAAAGATATGTACCAAGAGATAAGCAAATAAAAATTTAATTGTATTAGAAGAGGAAATAATATATGATAAATATTTTGAAGCTGAGAAAAGCGAAGGATAGTTTTGTAGCATTACATCCTAAGATTGCCAGTTTTTTTAAGGAGCAATTTGCTGGAGGAGTGATAGAAGAGGGAACAGTGATTGAGGTAAAAATAAAAAAGCCAGGGAAAAATCCTGTTATTGCAAAGCTAACTGTAAGTGAGAGAGATAACGAAATACTAAAAGAATTAAAAAGTTAGAAATGAGGAAAAGGTATAGAATGCTAAAAAAATTTAGAGTCTATATCTTTTTTTATTATAAATTAATTTAATAATATCAAGATTAGAGTTTTTATATTCTATTGGTGAGATTTGGAAGCAATAGATGAAATAAGATTGGGCGGCGAATTGCGATAAATTTGAGTTAATTTGACCTTATAATAAATATTCACAGAAAGTTCACAAAAATATTGTTGACAGATTCTAAAATGTTTGTTATATTACATATAGAACAAAGATAACAAGTAGAATAAATAGAACAGAGAGAAGGAATGAATAAAATAATACAAAAATTATTTCTAAAAGGTTTAAAAAGGAAAGCAAGGGAAAAAGGAATTTATTCCTGAAAAAGGGAAAACATAATAATGAAAATAATTCAGTTTGAGAGGAGAGATTAATATGATGTTAATGCCTAGTATTTTTGGAGAAAATATATTTGATAATTTTTTTGAGGAAGCGAGAGATAATTTTATGAGACCATATAGAAATTTCAATAAGGTAGATGGAATGATGCAGACAGATATTAAGGAGAAGGAAGATGGATATGAGATAAAGATGAATCTTCCAGGATTTACAAAGGAAAATGTCAAGGGTGAGTTAAAAGATGGATACCTTATTATTTCTGCTAACACTTCTGAAAACAAAGATGAGAAGGATGAAAATGGCAGATATATTAGAAGAGAGAGATACAGTGGATCTTGCAGTAGAAGTTTCTATGTAGGAGATAATATTAAACAGGAAGATATCCGCGCAGAGTTTAAGGATGGTATTTTGACATTTCAGATTCCTAAGAAAGAGGCAAAAGAGGTGGTGGAAGAAAAGAAATATATCGCTATAGAAGGATAAGAGAAATTTGATATAAAATTATCGTATAAAATATAAGTGTTTCGTATTTAGATATAGCAATATAAAAAGAAGATAGATAACTTATATTTGAAAAAAATATATAAAATAAGAGGGAAAATATAAATTTTGGTGAGTGGAAAATCAAAAAGGAGTATAATTAATTATTGATATAGAGAAAAAATGGCGTGTCACAGGAGTGGTGACATGCCATTTTTTTGAGCGCAACTGGCAGTTGACAGATTTCCAAGTATAATTGGTGGTTGGCAACTACTTTTTTTGCTATAATAATTTTAACTTAAAAAAAAGAATACTTTATCAAGTAAAATACATTTATCCAAGTTATATGAAATTAGGAAATATTTGAAGAGTATAGTTTTAAGAGTGAAGTTAGGAAAAAGATGAGAAAAAGAAAATAGGGAGGAAGAAATATGATTTTAGCAGAAAAAATAGTGAAGCTTAGGAAAGAAAAGGGATGGTCACAAGAGGAGCTTGCAATGCAGTTAAATGTGTCTCGGCAATCTGTATCAAAATGGGAAAGTTCAGCTTCCATACCAGATTTAGATAGAATTCTTAAATTAAGTCAAATTTTTGATGTGAGTACAGATTTTTTATTAAAGGATGAGATGGAAGCGGATAAGGCAAACATAGTGACGGTGGAGGATACTTTTATTGAGGAAGCTCAAGCTACACGAGCCATATCTCTCGAAGAAGCAAATACATATATGAATCTAGTGGAAGAATCTTCCAAAAAGATAGCTGCGGCGATAGCTGCATGTATCTTATCTCCAGTTTTATTAATTTTATTGGGAGGACTTTCTGAGTATGGAATCTTTTCAATAACGGAAGATATGGCAGGTGGAATTGGCGTGACAATTTTACTCTTAATCGTGGCAGGTGCAGTGGCGACCTTTATTATGCTGGGAATGAAGTTAGATAAGTATGAGTTTTTGGAATTTGAAGATATATCCTTACAATACGGAGGATATGGTGCAGTAGAGAAAAAAAGAGAAGAATTTGAATCTACTTATAAAAAATGCATCGCGATAGGAGTTTGTCTTTGTATTATTAGTGTAGTTCCTCTTATGGTAGCTGTAGCTCTTCGTTTGCCAGAAATTGCATATATTTATTGTGTTGATATTTTACTTATGCTTGTCTCATTTGGTGTATTTTTGATGGTATGGTCTGGTATGATTTATGGAAGTTATCAGAAGCTTTTGGAAGAGGGAGATTATACGAGAGAGCGTAAATTAGAAAATAGACAAAATAAAAATTTGACGAAGGTGTATTGGTGTATAGTGACAGCGATTTATCTGGGAATTAGCTTTTGGACAGGAAGATGGGATAGAACTTGGATTATATGGCCATCGGCAGGAGTTTTATTTGCTGCAGTATGTGGTTTGGCGGCGATGTTTAGGGCAAAATAAGCTTAAGTTAGGTGACATATTTTCATATGAAAAGCAGATAAAATTATGCTATACTTAATAAAAAGATGCAAGTTATTTTTTCAGGGAACAGAAGATATTCTTATAAAAGTGAAAACTTATACATTGCATTTTAAAAATTAAGTAGGAGGAAGAAAAAATGGCAGTTGCTCGAATGGATTCAGGATGTATCATATGTTTGGCGCAAAAGGAGCTGAAAAATTTCCCTGCGGATTTACCAGAAGAGAAAAGATTAGTCTATATGAAAAGGGTACTAGATTTATTAGCAAATGTGACAGAGAAAGATAGTGCCCCTGTTATCTCGGCTAGAATTGCACAAATTCAGAGAGAAATGTTCGGAGAGCCTAAGGATTTTGCAAAAATTAAATATGGTTTTAATGAGTTGATGCTACATATTGAGGGAGATATTTATAAGAAACTATTGGAGGCGAAAGACCCTCTAAAGAGAGCAATTCAGTATGCAACAGTAGGAAATTATATTGATTTTGGAGTACTAGTGGATGTGGAGAATGAAAAGCTCATGGAGCTAATTGAAAATGCACAAAATAATCCTGTAGATGAGAAAGAATATGAGGCGCTAAAGGCAGATTTGCAAGCTGGAAAGAGATTAGTCTATTTGACGGATAACTGTGGAGAAGTTGTCTTAGATAAGCTTCTTATTCGTATTATAAAAATGTTGTATCCACATATCAATGTGACAGTTATTGTGCGAGGAGAGCAGATTATTAATGATGTGACGATAGAGGATGCAAGACAGGTTGGATTAGCAGATGAGGCAGTTATTATTGAAAATGGAACTGCGATTCCAGGCACATGGCTCGAAGAGATTAACGAGACAGCGAGGAAGGAAATGGAAAATGCGGATGTTCTCATTTCTAAGGGACAGGGGAATTTTGAGACGCTGCAGGGATGTGGGATGAATATTTACTATATGTTCCTGTGCAAATGCGATCTGTTTATGGAGAGATTTGGCGTTGAGAGGTTTGCCAGTATGCTTATCAATGACAAACAGTGTGAGAAATATTTAAAACATACCTTGTGAAACAGCGAAGCTGTTTCTTCGCCCGGAGGGCATACAAAGTGATATTAGACGTCTGTTGGCGGGGAGTAAGGAAATTATAAAAGGAGCTATTCCAAAGGTAAATCATATCATATTTTGGAATAGTTCCTTTTTCTATGTATTTTATGTCTCTTGAAAGATTATTTATTGCTCTGTCAAAAAGTATTCCTTCACAAGTCGGACGACTGTTCCAGACAGCAAGAATAGAGCAATTAAGTTTGGAATTGCCATAAGTCCGTTGAATGTCTCAGCGATACTCCAAAGAAGACCTAAATCAATTGTGGCGCCGAGGATGGCAACGAGTGAATATACTACCATAAATGGTTTAATAGTCTTTTCAGAGAAAAGAAATTCGATGCAGCGTGCGCCGTAAAGTCCCCAGCCGATAATTGTGGAGAAAGCAAAGCAGCACATGGCGACAGCAGTAAAAATAGAAACCCAATTGCCATAAGTGGAGGTAAATCCAGAAATTGTAAGCTCTGCACCTGCGGCAGCACCGTAAGGAACTGAGACATCACTGCAAAGGATAACGAGTGCAGTTAGAGTACAGATGAGAATTGTATCAGTAAATACCTCAAAAATTCCGAAAAATCCTTGTTTTACAGGTTTTTTTGTATCAGCGCAGGCGTGAGCAATAGATCCAGTACCAAGACCAGCCTCATTCGAAAAAATACCTCGCGAAACACCTTTTTTCATACTGAGGAAGAAACTTCCAACAATACCACCAGTGACAGAAGCCGGACGAAAAGCTCCAGAGACAATAGCTGCAAATACGCTAGGTACTCGGTCTATATGAAGAATTACAACTCCCACGGCGAGTAAAATATAGAAAACTGCCATAAATGGAACAAGCTTTTCTGTGACAGTTCCGATTCTTTTGACACCTCCTAAAAGCACAAGACCTACTAATAATGTGATAAGTATTCCGATGATAAGGTTGATTGTAGATACTTGCTGCTCACCGATAATATGATAATTAAGTAGAGCGGAATTAATAGCAGTAGTAATGGTATTAACTTGAGTGGCATTTCCAGTTCCAAAGACAGTCAGTACTCCAAAGAGAGAGAAAGCAGTGGCAAGCCAATGCCAATTTTTTCCAAGTCCGTTTTTTATATAGTACATGGGACCGCCGACGAGGTCTCCATGTGCATTTCTCTCGCGAAAATGAACCGCAAGCGTTACTTCAGAGAATTTTGTACACATACCAAGAAATGCCGAAATCCACATCCAGAAAACAGCTCCTGGTCCTCCGATAGCAATGGCACCTGCCACACCAGCAATATTTCCAGTTCCTACGGTAGCCGCCAAGGCTGTACAGACTGCCTGAAAAGGTGTCATGGAGCCGTCAGAGGCTGTCCGTTTGCGAAATATTCTTCCGATGGTTACTTTCATTGCATAGGGGAATTTTCGTAGTTGTATAAAGTGTAGGCGTAAACTTAAGTATAGCCCCACACCGATGATACAAATCATTGCTGGCACACCCCATATAAAATTGTTGACAGCAGAGTTGATAGTTTCGATTAGCTGAAGCATAGTAAATCCTTTCTTTTCTTAAGTAGTAAGTAAAAATGCTTAATTTTATAAAGTTACACTCCGATATCATATCATAAATGACAGAAAATGTACAGAGATTCGTACAGTGGAAATAAGAATTTCATTTATGGTGATGCCTGTGATAGCAGGCATGTCAGTTTAGTTAGACTTGATTTGAATAGAAAAGTTTGATAAAATTATAACAAACTAAGATTTTGGATGAAAGTAATGTATTTAAGGATGGAGGAGAAAGTATGAAAAAAATAATTTGGTTTGTTCTGCTAACATTATGTTTTCTTCTAATCGGTTGTGAGAGAGAAGAGGAGATTGAAAAGTTATGCAAAATTGAGATTGTAAAGGAGGATACTTCTGAGATTATTAAGGTGATGGACTTTATGACGCAAGGAGATGTGGCAGACTTTTTTGATGAAGATGAGTGGGGAATGCAAATTGAGGATAATATGGGTGCAGAAGAGATACACGAGATAGAGACAAAAGTGGAACAGTCAGAGCTGATACCAGAATATAAAATTATCTTATATCAGGAAAAAACGAAAACTTTAATCTCATTAGATAACGATGAAGAGTATGAGGAAATTTTAGAGTACGTTACATATCAAGATTCGAAATTGGTAAAAGAAATAATCAGAAGTGATGAGGTGAAAAATATGGAGTTACCCGATGAGTTTTTTAGCTATTATTTTGAGGGAACAGAAGTGTTTTTTGAAAATTTGCGCAAGGCAGTCAGTGGAGAATGATAAATTGTCTAAGACGGTTTAAAATTTTTATTGTTTGAAATATAAAAGCTTTAACTGTGATGATGGAAATATGAGGCATCGTTCCTATCTTAATAATTGACATATCAAGAAGTTTTTACATAATTTCAATTTTTAGTTATAATTTATAGAAAGTAGGTGCAGAGAAATGGAATTTTTTAAGGAAGAGATAGAGAGAAGAAAGACAGTCCAAAAGAAGATATCTTTTGCTTTTCTCTCTCTTAGCATGGATAAAATAGGGGATGATTATTGTGTGCAGATTAGAGGAGGGGATAAACCACATATTGGCTGTGCTGTCTTGTCGGTTCCAAGGCCTTCTTTAAAAGATGGTACGAAACAGAGTGTGACATCCTCAGTACTGAATCGAATCGGACATAAGGATGAATATATCTGTCGCTATGTAGCTGAAAAAATCGCAAGAGAGAAAGGGAAAGCGACTTTATGTACTGGAGGTTTTCATGTGGATGATATTACAGAAGAGCAAATAGAGGAAGTGAGTGAGGCGGTGAAAGAATTAACAGAGAAACTTTTAAGTCTGAAGGTATAAGATATTTAAAGGAAAATAGTATTTACTTAAGTTTTGTGCAATATAGTTAGAAAATCTGGATATTTTGGCATAATAGACCCTAAATTGTAAACGATTTCAATAAAAATAAAATATATAATTGAATATATTATATAAATATGATATATTTATAATTGTAAACGATTTCAAAAACTGACAGAAGCGGAATATGACGGTGTAGTATCTAGTTGTTTTTTAATGAGCATTTGCAAAGTATTTTGAGTAGTAAACTACTTAAAATGAAAAGAAATATAGTTTATCGAAAAAAGATGTATGGAAATTTACATAGTATTAATTAGATAATACACTAGTACTAAGAAAGCGAGGTTATATTATGAGAGAATGGACAAAGGAAGAGCGTTATAGAGTGTTACAAAGTCCAGAGGAAATTAGAGGACTTTTTGATAAGATTAGTAAGTCGGTGTATCGACAAACTTATCATGTCCAGCCAGTTACTGGCTTATCCAGTGACCCAAACGGATTTGCTTTTCATAAGGGAATATGGCATTTATTTTATCAGTGGTGTCCATGGGGAGCAGTTCACGGCCTAAAATATTGGTATCATGTTACATCGAAAGATTTAATTCATTGGAAAAACGAGGGAATTGGCTTAAAACCTGACTGTTATTATGATAATAAGGGAAATCATTCAGGCTCAGCGATTTCTGCTGATGATGAGCTTTATTTCTTTTATACGGGGAATCATAGAGACGAAAATTGGGTGAGAACACCTTATACTTGTGCCGCTAAGCTAGGCGAGGACGGAAAACCAGTTAAGTTCTCAAGACCTCTCTTTGGACCAAGAGGGGATTATAGCGAACATCAGAGAGACCCTAAAGTTTTTTATAATGCACAAAAGAAGATGTATTATATATTTATTGGTGCGCAGTCTTTGGACAAAAGAGGATGTGTATTAGTCTATCAGTCTGAGAAATTAGAGGAAGGTTGGAGCTTTGCTGGTGAATTGAAGGTTTTAGGATATGAAAATTTTGGTGGTATGTGGGAATGTCCTTGTATTGAGCGTATCGATGGAAAGGATGTCTTGATTTTTTCTCCACAATATACAAAATTACCTGGACGCAGTGAAAGTACAAATCATAATGTATATCTCATCGGCAGCATGGACTACGATACTTTAACATTCACACCCGAATCAGATTATCGTTACTTGGATTTTGGATTTGATTTTTATGCTGCTCAATTGGCGGCGAATGCAGGCAATCAAGATAAGACTATTATTATCGCATGGATCGGTCTTCCTGACAATCATTATCCTACTGAGGAGGAAGATTGGGAAGGAAGTATGACTTTGCCAAGAGAGTTGAGAATAAGGGATGGACGTTTAGTTCAGACACCAATTACAGGCATTGAGAGTTTGCGAGAGCAGGAGCTTTTGGCAGATGGCATTTTGGATGCAGCTTGTGAAATGCAAGTTAGTGTTGGAGATGGAGATTTTGACTTAAATCTTTTCACGACAGCAGACGGAAACGGTGGAATGACATTACATTATGATGCAAAGACAAAGACCTGTACGGTAGACCGAAGCAAGCTTGCAAAGCGCTTTAACGAGAGTGTCGGAGAAGTTTTAGATATGCCTCTTGAAAATAAACTCACAAGTTTGAGAATTTTTATTGACCATAGTTCTGTAGAGATTTTTGCAAATGATGGAGAGGCTACTTTTACTTCTCATGTTTATCCAACTGAGAATGAGCATAATTATACTGTCAGTGATAATGGAGCTGTGAAGATTTGGTCTTTACGTGCATCTGTAAAAGATGATTTTGTGATTTAAACGGTAGATAGGTTTGCGAGAATTCCTATGGTAAAGTAACTAATTTATATAGTGAAGTTTGCAATGAGAATATAAAAGGAGGAGACTGTTTTATGAAAAAAGTATTTGCAAGTGATTTTGATGGAACATTATATTTTTATAAAGCAGATATAAAGTTACCTCCCCAGTCTGTGAGTAAGATTGAGGAATATCAAAAATCGGGTCATCTTTTTGGATTATGCACTGGAAGACAGGTGGGCGGCTTGACACCTTTCATTACTGGATTTATAGAGCCTGATTTTTTTATTACTAGCAGTGGTGCCAATATTATTGATAGGGAATTTGAAGAAATTTATAAATGTAGTATTGACCGCAATATCGCAGATGCATTGGTAAAACAATATAATCCTCAGGGATATCGAATGACATTAGATATCGAGGGAAATATTTGTGTGTTTGATTTTATGGATTATCCAGGAGAATATTTTGTTATTACAGGTATAGATGACGCTCCAGAGGGATTAATACATCAGGTCAGTATTCACACTGAGAGTTTAGAGGATGCAGCTTCTATTTCTGAGAGTATTAATGAGTGCTATGGGGATTATGTGGAAGCTTTTCAAAATGTTGTCGAGGTGGATATCGCGCCAAAAGGCTGTTCTAAAGGCAAGGGTATCGAAATAATTAGGGAGTATTTAAAAGAGAAGTTTGGCGATATTAAGATTTATGGCATTGGAGATTCTATTAATGATTTACCTCTTATTGAGGCAGCCGATGTCTCTTATACTTTCCCTTATGCTCCCCAGATTTTGAAAGATAAAGTCAATAAAGTTGTAGAAACAATTTATGATGCATTGGAAGATAGCATGAATGATTCTGATGATTAATCTATGAATAGGCTATCTTGACAAGAAAAAATATATATTTTATCAATTATATCATTAATATAAAAAGGGATACAAGTAGTGTGTTTTTGAGACATTATTTGTATCCTTTTTTCTGCAGTTGTTGAAAAAGATATATAGAAAATTAAAATATTTAAAAGCAAGTATGACTACAATAAGTTTTTCCAAATATTCACGAAAGCATATAAAATCTTTGCAGTCATTCCCCAAATACTGTAGTCATTATACTGGTAGAAATAAATATTTTCAAGACGTCTGCGCCATTTATAATTTTTTCCTCCGACAATTCTTTCATAGGGGAAATTTTCTGGGAGTATGGTCTGTCTTTCAACCGTATAAACTTCTGGTTCTATCTGTAAGAAAAAATCTAGTGGGACAGAAAATACTTTCTCGACCTCAGCTTTACTAAATGTATTCTCATAATTTTTTAGTAAAACTGCATACGGATAGACAACAATGGAGCTTCCGATAAGAATATCTACTGCACCTAAAAGCTGCACTTGCTCAGATTTTATACATAATTCCTCACAGATTTCTCGCACGGCCGCGTCTATCGCCTTTTCATCTGGCTCTATCATACCACCAGGAAAGCATATATCTCCTGGCTGATGAATAATTTTTGGAGAGCGCACTTCAAACAAAACTTCATATCCTTCCTCTGTCTCAATTAATGGAATACAGACGGCTGATTGATGTGATTCCTCTAAGTCGATAATGGATATCTTATGGTTTTTTAATAATTCTAGTTGTTTTTTTTCACTCATTTATTATTAGCTCGCATACTCATGACTTTAGTCATGAGAGGAGAGCCAGCCTCCTTTTCATATACTCTTCCTAGGTTCTACAAATTGTAAATATTTATTCCCATAGTTTCATAGATCGATTCAATTTTATAGTTTGTATTATTATTTGTCAATATGAAATATTTTAGTGTTTTAATATGCTGGTTTTCCCTTGCTATTTTATTTATGATGTTGTTGACAAGGAAACAAAAAAACGATATATTAAAGTTATTTAAGTTATAACGGAGGATAAAAGAATGAATACAGAAAAGCGGGTCATGGAATTGCTTTGGAATTTATTTAATAAAATGATATGGCTTAATCAAAATAGTCTAAAAAAAGAATTACGCGACTACAAACCCTCTGAAATACATTGCCTTGATTATATCGGTAACCATTCAGAGCCAAATGTTACACAGCTTGCGGATGCTTTTTATATGACAAGAGGCGCTATAAGCAAATTAACAAAAAAACTGATGGGCAAAGGTTTGATTGATAGTTATCAAAAAACTGGTAACAGAAAAGAAATTTATTTTCGTCTTACAAAAAAAGGAGAGGAGATTTTTAAGATACACGAAAAATTACATCATGGATTTGATGAGCGTGATAGAGTTGTATTTGAGCAGATGTCAAAAGAAGAAATGGAAACGGTCCTCTATTTTGCTGAAACTTATAATAAACATTTAAATAATGAATTTCTCAAACTGGGAGTAGATATAAAGTCGGCAGGGATAGATAAATTATAATGTAAAATTATGCAGTCTTGCTTTTATTGAGCGGACTGTAAATTTTTATGCGGATATTGTTGACAAGGAAATAATTTGGTGATGCACTTATATTGTTTCCAAAGAAACAATAATGCAAAAGTAAAGGAGAAGTTTCCCTTTTTATGTAGCAGCTTTAATTACGATTGTAATGGGGATTCTATCTTTCCGCTTTTATAGTAAAATAAGTATTGAAATGAGGTGATGAATGGAAAAGTTGAACTCAAGATTAATATCGGTTCGGGCATGGAAAAAGGGAAGATTTTTTTATTATCTTCCCTTTTATCTTTGTTATTATCGTCAAATCAAGGCTCTCAAAAGCAGTAAATTAATAAGTAGCATATGAGTTAATATCTCTTAATTTTTTTAGACGGTGTTTTTGGAAACTCGGTATCTCTCACCTTTAAGTGATATATTCTTTTATATGCTGGTGCAGATAAATTATAATCGTCAATAATTTTTTGAAGTACCTCTTGGATATTTTCTATTTCTTTTTTCTTGGCATACTCGTAATCAGGGAAAATCTCTGCTTCGATAATACCTTGACTTTCACGAACCAATATTTCCTGCACAAGGTGATCTTCACTTAGCTTGTTTTCGAGTTCTTCTGGTGAGACATTTTCACCATTTTTTGTTATAATTAAATTTTTCTTGCGTCCAGTCAGGTAAACGAAACGGTTTTCATCTACATAACCGAGGTCGCCTGTGCGTAGCCATCCGTCGATAAGAGTTTCCTCTGTTTCCTTTGGCATTTTATAATAACCTTGCATAACGCTGCTTCCGCGAACCCAGAGTTCTTCATTTATTGTTTTAGCCTCGCAATTTGGAAGAAGCTGTCCCACAGAACCTTTGCGGATATTCCAACTTACTGTTGTGCTAATAACAGGAGAACATTCTGTCATTCCATAACCTTGCAAAATATTGATATCGTATTTGGCAAATAAATCAAGCATTGCTGGTGGAAGATAAGCTCCGCCGCTGCAGATTGTGTGAAGCTGTGTTCCAAATACTTGTTCTTTTATAAGTTTAGCAGGCAATCCCTGAGCATCCTCTAATTTCTTTGCTAATGTCTCAATCATTAAAGGAACCATCAGGATAATATTAGGTTGAAAGAGCTTGATGTTTTTTGCCATACGAATCAAGGAGTCGTTGATGCAAATAATGCTGCCAGTGGAGAGTCCTTTTAAAATGTCCATACTGAGGCAGTAAGCATGATGAACGGGCAATACTGTCAAAAGTACGGAACGTTCTGGAAATCTCATATCTAGACAGGTCGCATTTTCTGCCATATTGCGGTGTGATAGCATAACACCTTTGCTTTTTCCCGTTGTTCCTGATGTGAACATAATTGTTGCAAGTTGTTCTGGCTTTGGTTCATAGTCGAAACTAGCTTTATGCTCTTCTATAAGTTTCCATAATGAAAGCATATTTTCTGTATTTTGCTCTTGTTGCATGGAAATTAAGTATTTTAATTTTGGACAGCGTGATTTTACGATTGCAGCTACATCAGCGCGTATATTGTCTACGATAAATACTGTCACATCAGCGCGGTCAATCAGTTCGCATATTTCCTCAGCTGGGAGTGATACATCGATTGGAACAGCGACACTTCCGCTGTTTACAATACCAAAGTATGTAATAAGCCATGAGTAGGAAGTCATTCCCGTCAAGGCAATATGATTTCCTTGTTGTCCTAATGCTTGTAAAACATTAGAAAAAGATTCACTGTCTTGTTTTAAATCATTATATGATTTTGTTCCGATTTGATTTTTCTTTATTTTATAGCGGATAGCATCTGCATCCTTATATTGTTGTGCCGAGTGTAAAACAATTTCACGAATTGTACTGTAAAGCATATTTTCTTTCCTTCCTGTTGAGTATTATTTATATGGTTGGAATTTTGTTTTATTATTTATTTTTTAACTTGTCTTTCTTTTTATTTTTACTATCGGTAGCGATTACAATAATACGTAATTACGGAGTAATCGACTTTTCTATATAGTGATGTCTATGTCAGTGGAAATATTTATTTTTTATGCTTCGTTTGAAAGTTTTTCCAGATAGGTAACTGCCTCCTCCACTGTGCGGATATCAGAGACCTCTTGTTGGTCGATTTCTACATCAAATTCGTCCTCAAGTTCACCGAGCATACTCATAAAGTCAAAAGAAGTAAAGCCGAGGTCTTCCATAAAACGAGATTCCATCTGTACATCGGATGGCTCCACTTCTACATAATTACAAATAATATCTACTAATTTTTCAAACATGATTTTTCCTCCAAATGATTTTTAATTTTTTTCTATCAAAATCCCTGTTGAGCAGTCGGATTTTCAGATTAATTTTATAATATCGCCGATTGGCATATCTGGGTTTTCAGTTCCCTTAAACATAATTTTACAAAGATAATAGTAAAGATATTCAAGTTGTTCCTTGGATACTGCTTTTATCTGATGCTCGAAATTGAAATCAAGACCATTATCTTCTGGGCGGTGCATAACTGTTAAATACATAGCCTGCGTTGTAGCGCCGTTTGGATACCATTTTGTTTTATAGTGAATATCTCCGAGCTTATCTAATCCCTTTTCTTTTAAAGTCAATGGCTGGTAGGTTAATGACATTGGCTCATAAGTTTCTCCTGGGGCGGCAGTTGGGTATTTTTGTCCGCGGTAAGCGAAATATGATACGGGGTCATAATTGGCGTGACGGAAATATTGATTTTGTAAGTCACGAATCTCATAAATTCCCTCTAGGAAGGTTTTATCTTCTGAGATAATTGTACGGAATGGGAAGGAATGAATTCTTGTTCCGCCAGATTTCTTTTCTTTTAGCGTTGCTCTTCTGGCAATAGCAGTATTTATGGATACATCATCATTGCCGTTCATTTTCTGGAAATAGGTACGTAATCCCATTAAGAGCAGACAAACGAGCGATACGTGATACTTTTCACAGAAATTCATTAATCGTGTCGTTGGCTCTTCCTCAAGATGGAAAATATCAAGGGCAGAGTCGACGGAATCAGAAACATTGATTGCTGCGCGAAGATTTGGATTATTATGGCGTTTTCGTTCCGACTCGAGAGTGACTGATCCATTAATTCCATTATAAATTGGCTCAGATAGATCAATGATTTTATGGAAAAATTCCTCATCTCGAGTTTTTGCCTTAGAGCCTGCCTCGTAAGCTAAATCTTTCTTCAATTGCTCTATATAGGATGCCATATCTTTTGGGTATGGAACTCCTTCATACATTGTATTACAGTAGATTTCAATAATATCTTTCATAAAGCAAATCAAAGATTGAGCATCCATTGTCATATGATCGACTAATAAGTAAATTCCCGAAAATCCATCTGAAGTCTTAATCATAACGATGCGGTTCATAGGAGAGTCAGCGCGCTTAAATGGCACCTGAGTCCACTCCCTCATCGTTTTTTCTGCTTCTTCCATTGTTTTATGTGTAAAATCCACAAACTCAATATCGCGTTCTTCTTTTTCTATCACGTACTGATACCAATTTCCCTCCTCATCTGATGTGAAACGAAGGCGCATGGATTCGCAGCGCTCATATGCCTTATAAATAGACTGTTTTAGTACTTCAAAATCTAATTCCACCTCAATAGTTAGGCTTGTACCGACATTAAGTACTTCCTTTTTAGGACAGAAGTTTTGGTAGAAAAAATGGAATTTCTGTGCGACTGTCAGTGGATATACGGGATAACCGTTTTTTGTTTTCATCATAATTATATTCCTCCAAGTTTTGGATATATTTGTTTTTATATTGTCATTTATTTAAAAATATTTTCCGATAAATTCATCTAGCGATTTTTCATAAGCTTTTGTATCTTTATAGTAACTTTCAGCGTGGGCAGCTCCCTCCACAATCAATTTTTGTTTGGGAGCAGTACAGTTTTTATAAATCTTTTCACACATTTGGCAAGGGACAAAGCTGTCTGCCGATCCGTGAATAAATAGAATTGGAACAGTGGCTCTTCTTACCTCTCTGGCAGCGTTGCACTCGTCTAATCCATAGCCTGCTTTATGTTGATTTACAGTATCTGCAATTTGAATTATTGGAAAGGCTGGAAGATGGTACATGGAGCGAAGCACATGGGTAAACACTTCTTTTGCAGAAGTAAAACCACAGTCAGAAACAATTCCCCTTACTTGTCTTGGGAGATTTAGTCCACTTG
>Ga0129308_1001010_pt1 | contig 33729 bp, 29 predicted proteins | sample L827metagenome_FD_94440 | JGI IMG/M metagenome (GOLD analysis project Ga0129308, IMG submission 94440) | Ring-tailed lemur group fecal microbial communities from Wisconsin, USA - L827 metagenome | ecosystem: Host-associated > Mammals > Digestive system > Large intestine > Fecal | place: USA...
AAAGCTTTTTCGACAGCCTGAGCAAATTTGAAAACATGAAAAAATGTTTTCAAATTTGTACTGATTGAAAAGAAAGGGAACCCTGACGGTTCCCTTTCAAACTATCCTTCCCTCCGAATCCTTGAAGAATCAGGGTTTATTGACAAGCTGGAAAATGGTCCGCCCCTGAAGGGCGGACCATTTTGTTTCCATACCGCAGGCAGACGGCGAACCTCAACTCTGCGCCGGCCGGTTGTTCAATTGTTCCTTGATACTGAGACACGCCAACTCCAAATGCCTGGAATCGATCTCAACTGCCCGCTCGGCGTCTCCCACCATCAAAGCACTGATCAACTCCCGGTGCTCAGAAATCGAGTCCTGGAATCGTTGGCTGCTGTTCAGAGATAGAACGCGGAACTGCTGGTTCATGGAGCGGACCCGGTAATACAGGTCCTCCACCAGATGGTTGCCGCCCAAATAGACGATCTGGTTGTGAAGCTCGTCATCGGCGGCAACGTAGGCGTCCGTCTCCCCCCGCTCATAAGCGTCTCCCAGCGCCCGGCCGATCTGGCTCAGGAGCTCCCCCTTGCTGTCGGTCATGTTCTGGGCCGCGCGGCGGATGGCATAGGTCTCCAGCATCACCCGGACGTCAAAAATCTCCTCAATGTCCCGAACGGTAAATTCCTTCACATAGACGCCCTTGTTGGGCACCTCAATGACCAAGCCGTCCCCCGCCAACTGGTGCAGGGCCTCCCGGACCGGGCTGCGGCTGACATGGAGCTGGTTAGCCAGCTCCACTTCCTGAAGCCGCTGCCCGGGGGCAAACTCCCCCTTCCAAAGAGCGGTACGCAAAATCGTATAAATCTGGCTTCGTATGGTCTGGACAGGCTGGTTGGCCATGTTTCCTCCTCCTATCATACTGCGGCCGCACCTGCGGCACACCCCGGAGGAGGTGCCGTCTCAGATCCGGGTCAGGTCGCCCACGATCTCTGCCTCGCTGAACAGCGCCGTGGTCCCTCCGGTGTGGAAATAGACCACAGTGCTGCCCTTCGGGATGCGGCCGTCCCGAATATACTCCATCAATCCATGGAACCCCTTTCCGGAATAGACGGGGTCGGTGAACAGGCCCTCACTCCGGGCCAGGTAGCGGATGTCATCGTTGGCTGCTTTGCTGGGCATCTCATATCCGGGGGCAAAGTAATTGGGGTCGCACACGAATTGGGAGAGGTCCGTCCTCTCCTCGGCACCGATCCGCTCCAGAGCCTGGTTGGCCAGACCGGCCACGTGCTTGGGATAGCCCTCGGGGTCCTTGGGGCTGACCTGGATCCCGATCAGCTTGACGTCGCTGCCCAGCAGCGCTTTCCCCGCGGACAGGCCGGCCAGTGTGCCGCCGGTCCCGGTGCTGGTGAAGAAATAATCCGGATGGATCCCCTGGTCCCGCAGCTGGCCCATGGTCTCCACGAAGGAGTCCGCATATCCCACGACGCCCACCGCCGTGGAACCGCCGGAGGGCATATCGTATACCTTGTGGCCCTCCCGCTCCAGCTCCGCGATCCGCTCCTCCACCTGGCCGCGGCAGCGCACAAAGGTATCCGCCATCAGCTCGCCGGGCAGCGTGGGCAGAATATGGATCTCCGCCCCCAGAATGGTGTCCAGCAGCAGGTTGGCCCGGATGTCTTCCTCCTTGGGCTCCACCAGCGCGGCCAGATACAGGATGGGCTTCATACCGCACTTCCGGGCTGCCGTGGCGGTCTCCATGGCGTGGTTGGACTGGGTGGCGCCGTAGGTGATCACGGTGTCGCAGCCCTTGGCCTGGGCGTCGCCCAGCAGATACTCCAGCTTGCGCATCTTGTTGCCGCCAAACAGCGTCATACCGGAAAAGTCTTCCCGTTTGATGTACAGTTCGACCCCTGTGTCCTGGCTGACCTTCTCCAGCTTGTGAATGGGCGTGGGGAAAAATCCCAGCTTGACCCGGACCTGGCGGTGGATCAGCTCCTGTGCCTGTTCAACCGTTTTCATGATGCTCCTCCTTAATAACATATCATCGACCCGCCGGGATGTCAAATTTTTCCGCGGATCTTTTTTCCAGTCAGATCACCGGTCCCAGACAGAAAATGTCCATGGAGCCGAAATAGGACAGCGCCTCATTTTTCGTCATCTGGCCGGACAGGACCTTGAGCAGCAGCGCAAAGGCCTCTTCTCCCACCTGCTCGATGGTCTTCTCGCCGGTGATGATGGTCCCCGCGTTCAGATCCATGTCGTGGCTCATGCGGGCGTAGGTGTTAGGGTTGCCGCAGACTTTGATGACCGGCATGGAGGGGAAGCCCTGAGGCGCTCCGCGGCCGGTGGAAAACATCATGAACTGGGCGCCCGTGGCGGCCATACCCGTCAGGATCTCCGGTTCGCGGCCCGGCGCGTCCTTGATCCACAGCCCCTTCTGATCTGTGACGGCCTCCGTGTACTCCAACACGCCCTGGATCGGACGGTGCCCGGACTTCACAATGGCGCCCAGGCTTTTTTCCTCGATGGAGGACAGGCCGCCCGCGATGTTGCCGGGGGTGGGCTGTCCGCCCCGCATATCCTCGCCGATGGATTTGGCCCGCCGCTCCATCCGGTCCACGATCTCAAAGATCTTCTTTCCCACCGGGCCGTCGGGTCCGCCCACAGCGCGGTTGGCCAGAATGTGCTCGCCGCCCAAAAACTCCGTGGTCTCTCCAAAGACCACCGTGGCGCCCAGATCCACCAGTTTATCGGCCACATAGCCGATGACGCAGTTGGACGCCATGCCCGACGTGGTATCGGAAGCTCCGCATTTGATGGCCATGACCACGTTGGAGATGTCCGCCTCCTCCCGCTGCAGGCCGGAGACCTGGAGGACCAGGGACTGGGCCGCGTCGATCCCCGCCTGGATGGCCCGGGAAGTCCCGCCCAGCTCCTGGATCCGGATGATCTCCACTGGCTTGCCTGTGGCGCGCAGCTCAGCGAGCATCCGTTCATGGTCGGTGCCCTCACAGCCCAGGCTGACGATCAGCGCCGCGGCCACATTGGGGCTCTTGCCCAAATTGATGAGTACGTCCGTCACCCGGTGAAGGTCCAGCGGGAGCTGGCAGCAGCCCTGGTGGTGGAAATAGCCGATGGTGCCCTGGACCTGGCGGCAGATGGCCTGCGCCACATCGTTGGCACAGATCACGCTTGGGATCACCGCCACCAGGTTGCGGGAACCGTACCGCCCGTCCGGCCGCTTATATCCCTGAAATGTATAGCCCACTGTCTTCTCCTCCTTACAAATCCCCACGGCCGCGCATGGCCTCCATATTGTGTACGTGCACATATTCCCCTTTTCGGATCCCGCGGCTGGCAGCGCCGATGGACTCGCCATACTTCATGATGGCGCCGCCCTTGGGAATGTCAACGAGGGCGATCTTATGTCCGTAGGGCACATCTCCGATGACCGGGATGATCTCGGAGCTGCCCCGCTTGTCCCGCACCTCTACGCAGGTACCGTCTGTGATCTGTTCCGCAAAGATGGTGGCCACGTTGTCTTTGTCGTCCACCTTCAGCGCCAGCTTCAATTCTTCCATGATGACCGCTCCTCTCCTTATTTGACCGCCAGAACAGACACGCCGTCCGGTATCACAACCACTTCAGCGCCGCTGCCCATCATCTGGTAGGCCATCTCCAGCGCCTCATCCGGGGTGGAGGCGGGGATCATATTGGCCTTCCGGACCAGGTCGTGGTCCAGATAGGTGGTGACCAGGATCACCTTGAACTTTTTCAGGATGCGGGCGTAGGCCTGGGCGCACCACTGCTCGGCGATGGATTCCCTGGCCGGGATCCCAGACAGATAGCTGTCGATCTCCTCGGGGGTGCCGCGCAGCATCAGCTTTTCAAAATTGGTGCCCCCCATTCCGTCCCGGCAGGCGCAGCACATAATGATGACTCCGCCCTCTCGGCAGCAGACCTCGGCGGTGGAGGCCGCCTTGGGACTCTGATACAGGTTCTGGTCCAGGGGATAGCCGCCGTTGGAGGTGACGACAATGTCCCCCTGCACCGCGGGCCGCTGGGCCAGGCTCCGGACAAAGGACACGCCCTCTCCGTGGGCCTGTTCCAAATCGCCGCTGAAGGCGGCGATGACCTTTTTCTCCGCGTTGAGGGCCACATTTAAAATAAACTGAACGTTGACCTTCCGGGCGGCGTACACCATGTCCTCGTGGATGGGATTGTGCTCCAGCACGCCCGCCGCCGCGTAGGGGCTGGCCACCGCCTTATAGGAATGGTTCTCGTTCACTGTGGCGGCGTTGCAGCTGCCGGGCAGGATGCTCTTTCTGCCCCCCGAGAAGCCGGCGAAGAAATGGGGCTCGATAAAGCCCTCGCACAGCAGCAGGTCACAGTGCAGGACCGCCTTATTGACCCACAGCTCCGCCCCCGACGGCAGCTCACACACATGCTCGAAATCCTCATCCTGGAACGCCTGGTTGATCACGATCTTTTCATGGTCCACGATCGCATCGCCGAACATCCGCCGCTGCTCCTCCTCTGTGGTGGCCCGGTGCAGCCCGGTGGCAATGAAAATGGTGATGTCCGCGTCCGGATTGCCGCTGCGGATCTCCTCCAGCAGCAGCGGCAGGGTGATCTTGCTGGGAACCGCTCTGGTGTGGTCGCTGGTCACCAGGGTGACCTTTTTCTTGCCCCGGGCCAGCTCCCGCAGACGGGGCGTGCCGATGGGGTTGGCCAGCGCACGCCGCACCAGTTCTTCCTGCCCAGCCTCGGGGACGTACTCCTCCGTCTGGGCAGTGATGACCGCTTTCAGATTCTTTTCTTCCACATGAATCGGGATCGTGGACACGTCATAGGGGATCGCAATGTTAACCATGTGGTACCTCCTTCCAATATTTCACCGTATTGTATGATGTATACATTTCAATTGTATTATGGTCTCTTGACAATCGCTTGTCAAGAGACTTTCCGCCAGTATAGCGCCCTGAGATAAAAAACCGCCCCTGTATCCCTCACATTGTACCCTGCATGGGGCTGCCGACGCACATGTTCCGCAGATTTTCGCCGTGAAGCCCAGTTTTCACCTGGCTGATCCAAAGGATTTCTCCCGGCTACTCCTCCTCGTCCTTCTGATAGCTGCACCGGGAGGGGATGCGGTATTCCTTGATCTTATATTGCAGCTGCCGGCGGGAAATGCCCAGGTACTCCGCTGTTTTTCCCCGGTGGTTGTTGCACGCCTCCAGGGCCGCCAGAATTTTCTCCTTGCTCAGCTTTCCCGCGGGCTGTCTCGGTTTCTCCTTTTCCGGCCGCACTGTCTCTTGGGCAACGTTTTCGCCGCCCAGCATGCCGGAGGGGATACTGGAGATCTCAATGGTGGCATACGGCGTCATGACCACCATGCGCTCCACAAAGTTCCGGATCTCCCGCACGTTGCCGGGCCACTGGTACTGGGTCACCTCGTCCAGCACATGCTGGGAGAAGGTTTTCTTCAAATTATATTTTTTGCAGAAATATTCCAGGAAGTTCAGGCACAGGGGGACAATGTCCTCCTTCCGGCTCCGCACCGGCGGGATGATGAGCGGGATCACGTGGAGGCGGTAATACAGGTCCGCCCGGAAGGTCCCCTGCTTGACCATCTCCTTCAAATCCCGGTTGGTGGCGGCGATCAGCCGGAAATCCACCTTTTTGCTCCGGACAGCGCCCACCCGCTGGATGCTCTTTTCCTCGATCATCCGAAGAACTTTTCCCTGCACCTCCAGGGGCAGAGAGTTGATCTCATCCAAAAACAGGGTGCCGCCGTCAGCAGCCTCCGCCAGACCGATCTTGCCCTCCCGGTTGGCCCCTGTAAAGCTGCCCTTTTCATAACCGAACAGCTCCGCTTCGATCAGATTCTCCGGAAACGCCGCGCAGTTTACCGTCACCAGGGGCTTGTCCTTCCGTTTACTGTGCTCGTGGATGTAGTGGGCAAAGACCTCCTTGCCCGTGCCGGACTCGCCGTAGAGCAGGACCGTGGAGTCCAGGGGCGCGATGTTGTCGGCCACTGAGATCAACTGCACCATGTCCGGACTCTTCGCCACGATGCCTACTTTTTCCTTCCGCACAACACTCGGGGCCTGGGTGTACAGGATCTTGTTTTCCTCCATCAGCATTTTGTACAGATGCTGGAACTCGTCCACGTCCTGCAGCAGTGTGATCACATATTTAATATTACTGTTCCCGTCAAAAATCGGCGTTCCGGTGACGATCCGCATCCGGAAAGGGCCTCCCGCCTTTTGAAGGTCCTGGTAATACTGCAGGCGGCTGACCCGCCGCTTCTCCTGGCAGACCAGATCAAATACACACACGTCAATGACGCTCATAAAGTCATGGACGTTCATTTTCAAATATTCCTTACGGGGAATATTCCTCCAGTTGATCATGACCGTGTTGGCAAACAGGACGTTTCCCACGGAATCATATACCATGACGCCCGCGTCAATGTTGTCCAACACCATACTGAACGGAAGCTGCTCATGCAGCTCATCGGAGGACAGCACGCCTTCCATCCAAATCAACCTCCCGCGCTATCATATTACAACAATATTTTACCACAACTTGCATCATAGGGAAAGGTTTTCAGGTACATTTAAAGTGCAAATTTTGCACTTCACTTTTCATTGCACTTTGCACTTTTTTGTGCACCTCTTACGATATGGACTGCCGGCAGGCGGCGGGCTCTCTCTGTTTTTTTCATGCGAACGAGTTTTCACCGACGTTTTCCTGCAATATCCGATGTATTCTTTCTGCTCCATCTCCTCTGTCAAAACAGAGATTTTCCGAATTTTTTCCTGGATTTTAAATCTTTATCGCTTTATTACGCTGCATGGTGAGTGTGTGTTTTTCCTGTCAAATTACTTCTTTTCCCTTTTCTTTTGACGTCCGGTGAATTTTGGCATATTTTTTGCTTTAGTAAGATATGTAACTTATTTTTTTATGCAACATCCCCGATTTTCCTGTTCCGGTACGCACCGGGGCGCCGGATGCGCGGTACCGGAACACAAAACCTGTTTATGACGTATGAGGGAATACCTTTGTACGAGTCATAAAAAATAAAAATGGAGGAGAATATCAATGAAAAAACTTTTGTCCGCTTTGCTCGTCTCCGCTATGTTACTCTCCCTCGCCGCCTGCGGTTCTTCCGGGAAGACTTCTTCCAATGAAAGCAGCAAGTCCTCGGCCCCCGCGGCTTCCTCTGCCGCCGCCTCTCAGCCCGCCCCGGCGGATGACTACCCCACCAAGCCCATCACTGATATCGTCTGCACCTCCGCCGGCGGCAGTACCGACCTGTACAACCGTCTGATCGGCACTTATATTGAAAAGTACCTTGGCCAGGGCTTCGTGGTTGAGAACGTGACCGGCGGCGCCCAGGTCATCGGCACCACCCAGCTGGCCAATTCCGAGCCCGACGGCTACACCCTCGGCGGCGGCTGGAGCGCCTCCTTCGGTATGCGTCCCTACCTGCTGGAAGTCACCTATGATGTGGACGACTTCACCTTCGTCTGCGGCATCCTGAACCAGATCGAGGCCTGTATCGTCCGCTCCGACTCCCCCTTCCAGACTCTGGACGATCTGATCGCTTATGTCGGCGAGCACCCCGAGACTCCCTACGGCGCCGGTGACGCCGGTTCCTTCCAGTACCTCTGGGCCCGCTACGTCATGAACCAGAAGGGCGTCAACGGCACCTTTATCCCCCACAACGGTGACGCCGCTGCTCTGACCTCCCTGCTGGGCGGCGCCGTGGACTTCGTCTTTGCTGAGACCACCTCCGCCATGAGCGGCATCAAGTCCGGCGACTACCGCGTTCTGGCCACCTGCATGACCGAGCGTGACCCCGCCACTCCCGATGTCCCCTGCCTGACTGAGCTGGGCTATGAGTGCAAGCTGTCCCACACCATGTCCCTGATCATGCCCGCCGGCGTGCCCCAGGAGCGCGTGGACAAGATCTACAACGCCGTGGAGCAGGTCATGCAGGATCCCGAGTTCATCGAGCAGTGCAACCAGTCCGGCTTCTCCGCCTGCTTCAAGACTGGCGCTGAGATCCGTCAGGAGATCGATGACCTGGCCGCCATCGTGAAACCCATGATCGACGCGGGTGAGCTGGGCTGATCTGAGCTAAACCCAGTTTTTCCTCAACTATAGACAGAGCCCGGGAGGGGATGGTTTCCATACCTCTCCCGGGTCATCGCAAATGAGGTGCGAAATGAATAACCTATTTCAAAAACGTATCGTCATCAAGAAATCCTATTCGGACCTGGGGCTGGGTATTCTGGTCGCCTTGCTGACGCTGTACATGCTTTTTATCGGCAACTATAAGTTCATCAAGGTCGGTTTCGGCGCCGTCGGTAAAGTCGATGACCGGCTGTTCCCCACCATCATTATGGTCGTTGCCCTGGTTTGTGCCTGCGCGATCATCGTCCTCGCCATTGGAGATATCAAGCGGGATAAAAAACTCGTTGCAGCCGGAAAGCAGCCTGCAACCGTAGAGTTTTCCATCATGGCTCTGTTTCTGTTCGCCGTTGGCCTTTTCTTCTACCTGACTATGAAAAAAATCGGCTATCCGCTGTGTAACTTTATCTGTGTATACGCCGCTTATTATATGCATGGAGGCAGAAAAATCTGGAAGGGCGTACTTCTAGCCGGTATTTTCACGCTTGTCTGCTACCTGTTCTTCGCCGTCTACCTGGGTGTGAATCTGCCATTGGGCTTCTCACTGTAATCTGAACGGGAGGTCGTTTCAATGTCATTTAGTTTTGCCAACATCATCGCCGGCTTCCAGCAGATCGGCACGCTGAACTGCGTCTTCATGATCGCATTCGGCACACTGCTGGGTATCATCATCGGCGCGCTCCCCGGCCTGACGGCCACCACCGGTGTCGCCATTTTCCTTCCCCTCACCTTCTACATGGAGCCTGTTCCCGCCCTTGGATTCTTGGTGGGCATCTACTGCGGCGGCATGTACGGCGGCTCTATCACCGCCATCCTGATCAACACCCCGGGTACGCCCGCCGGTGCTGCCACTGTTCTGGACGGACATCCAATGGCACAAAAAGGCGAGGCATACCGGGCACTGCAGATGGCGCTTTACGCCTCCACCATCGGCGGCCTGATCTCCTGCGTTGCCCTGATGTTCTTTGCCCCCATCCTGGCCTCCGCCGCCCTGAAGTTCAGCTACGCGGAATACTTCGCCCTGGGCGTGTTCGGCCTGTCCATCGTGGCCGGCCTCTCCAACGGCAATATTTTCAAGGGCCTGCTGGCCTGCTGCATCGGCCTTTTCATCGGCTGTATGGGCATGGACCCCATCTCCGGCTATCCCCGGCTCACCTTCGGCGTAACCTCCTTCCTGGGCGGTTTCCAGCTGATCCCCGTGCTGATCGGTATCTTCGCCTTTTCGGAACTGATCAAGCAGTGTGCTGAGAAAGTACGCCGGAAGGATGAAAAGGAAGAGATCTTCCCCGTATCCGGCAAAAGCCTGACCAAAGCGGACTGGAAGCGGTCCATCTCTCCTGTCATCAAGGGCTCCCTCATCGGTACCTTTATCGGCGCCGTCCCCGCCACCGGCGGCGGCACCGCCGCGTTCCTCTCCTACGGCGAGGCCCGCCGGGCCAGCAAGCATCCCGAGGAATTCGGCAACGGCAGCATTGAAGGCATCGCCGCCTCCGAGTCCGCCAACAACGGCGCCACCGGCGGCACCTTCATCCCCATGCTGTGCCTGGGCATCCCCGGCGACTCCGTCACCGCGGTCCTGATGGGCGCTCTGATCATTCAGGGCCTTACCCCTGGTCCCACCCTGTTTACCGACCACGCCGACACCGTCAACGGCCTGTACATCGCCCTTCTGATCGCCAACATCTTCATGCTGATCATGGGCCAGATTGGCCTGCGCTGGTTCTACAAGGTCTGCCTCATCCCCAAGGAGATCCTCCAGCCCATCATCTTCGGCCTGTGTCTCATCGGCTCCTACGCGGCCAACTCCAACCTGTTTGACGTTGGCACCATGCTTGTCTTCGGCCTGCTGGGCTACCTCCTCATCCGCGCCGGTGTCCCCATGACTCCCATCCTGCTGGGCCTGATCCTCGGCGACATTACCGAGTCCAACCTGCGCCGCGGCCTGATCCCCACTCAGGGCAATTTCCTGAAGTTCGTCAACCGTCCCATCTGTCTGGCCATCCTGGCGATCACCATTTTCTCCCTGGCGTTCACCATCATTCGGATGCTCCGGGACCGGAAGGCCGGCAAGGAGATCAACGAGGAGGAGTAACCTCTCCCATTTCTCATCACACCTATCTGAACGGGCAACTCCGGTCTCGGATTTGCCCGTTCGCTCTAACAATCTTTATTTTCTGATCATCAAAGTGAGGTATGACGCATGAGTGAAAAACGAATGTTGATCCTGGCCAGCGGCGACAACGTGGGTGTGCTGCTGGAGGACGCCCAGCAAGGCGATGTCGCTGTCAGCGGAGATGTCCGCGTTCCTTGCCTGGAGGACATCAAATTCTGCCACAAGATCGCCCTGGACGATCTTCCCAAGCACACTTATTTCATCAAATACGGCGAGATCATCGGATATGCCCTGCGTGACATCAAAAGGGGCGAATGGGTCCACACCCACAATCTGGATGACGTGCGCGGAAGAGAGGGGATGCTGTAATGGATCATATTTTAGGTTACCGCCGTCCAAACGGCACATTTGGTGTTCGCAATCACATCGCTGTGATCCCCTCCGTATTCTGCGCCAACCACACGGCCAAGATGGTGGCCAGCCAGGTGCAGGGCGCCATTGCGTTCCCCCACCCCGACGGCTGCGGCCAGCACGGCAAGGACCTGCAGCAGACCATCAACACCCTGGCCGGCATCGGACGCAACCCCAATTTCGGCGCCGTTCTGGTGGTCGGACTGGGTTGTGAACGGATCCACGCCGACTCTCTGGCCGCCCTCATTGCGGAGAGCGGAAAGCCTGTCCAATATCTGAACATTCAGGAAATGGGCGGCACCCTGAAGGCCATCGAGGCCGGCGTCAAGATCGTCCGGGACTTCGCCTTCCAGCTCTCTCAGCAGCAGCGCGAGCTGTTCCCCGTATCTGAGCTGATCCTGGGGCTGAAATGCGGCGGGACCGACGCCACCTCCGGCATCGCTGCCAACCCCGCCCTGGGTCTGGCCGTGGACAAGATCGTCGCCCAGGGCGGAACCGCCTTCCTCTCCGAGCTGGCGGAGCTGCTGGGCACGGAGCATATTATGGAGCGCCGTTCTGAGACCCCCGAGGTCTATCAGCGCATCAAGCAGGAGCTGAGCCACTGCGAAGACGTGCTGGAGCGGATGACCAAGGACTATGTGCGCACCAGCGAACAGGCGGCCCTGGTCACCCCCGGAAACTTCGAGGGCGGCGTCAGCTCCGTCTCCGAGAAGGCCCTGGGCGGGATCCACAAGTCCGGCAGCAGCAAATTTGTCGGCGTTCTGGATTACGCTGAGCAGCCCGCCAAAAAGGGTCTGTTCCTGATGGCGGCGGCCGGCGGCGACTCCGACATCGCCACCAGTCTGGTGGCCGGCGGTGCGCAGATCATCGCCTTTACCACCGGCCGCGGCACCCCCACCGGCTTCCCCGGCGTGCCTGTTTTGAAGATCACCGGAAACAGCAACACCTACCACAACATGGAAGATGACCTGGATTTCAACGCCGGACAGGTCATTGACGGCACCCTCACCCTGGAGCAGGCCGGAGAGGGGATCTATCAGGAGATCCTGGCCATCGGCTCCGGCAAGCCCACCAAGGCGGAAGTGACCGGCCACGACGAGCTGTTCGCCATCGGGCGTTATGAGTGCTATTGACCTCACATCCCGCTGTGGGGGACAAATTCCGTCAAAAAGGCACGAAACGCTTTCATCACCGGTGTAAACCGCCGTTCCTTCCGCCAGAACAGCCCTAACCGCCGGATCGCGCAGTCATCCTCAATGGGAACACACGCGAAGGGTCGGAACATTTCCGCAACAATGGGCTGCTCCAGCGCAGGGCCATATAGCAAAACAATGCCCATCCCGCTGGCCAGCAGGCGCGGACGCAAAGGAAAGTCACATTCCGTTATAATATTGGGGGTAATGCCCGCCTTTTGAAACATATTCATACAAAAAACAGTATAGGGCATTTCCTTCAGCGTAGAAATGATCGGTTCGTCCTTCAGGTCAAGCAGTGTCACCGCCTGCCTGCCCTCCAGCCTGTGCCCCCGGGGCAGGCAGGCATATATTCTGCCTTCCCGCAGGGGCAGGCACGCCAGCCGCTCATCCGACATATCCTCTGTTCCCACCAGTGCCATATCCAACCGCCCGGACAACAGATTGTCTTTCATGGCCGGCAGCACTTCGCTCTGCTGCGTGATCCGGTATTGGGGGTATTTCTGCTTGAAGGCAATGATCGCCTCACCCCAGGCATTGGTGCCGCTGATGGCAAGAGAGAGGGTGCTGTTGTCTCCCTGTCCCCCCAGTGCCCTGACCGTGTTCTCTCCATCTGCCAGCATGAGCAGCGCACCGTTTACATACTGCAGATACCTCCGCCCGCACTCGTTCAGCCGCAGGCCGCCCCCATTCCGGTCAAACAGGCGCACACCCAGTTCCCGCTCCAGTTTCGAGATCATCGTAGACAAAGTAGTTTGAGAAATATAGAGTTTTTCCGCTGTCCGTCCCAGATGCTGTTCATCAGCTAAAGCTTGAAAATACTGTAATTGCAGCAGAGAAATCATATCGCTTTATTCCTTTCGTCCTTCTATTTTTATAGTAGCCTCTACGATGATTATATGCTTTACACCATTGCTGCACAAGGGTAATATAAAGAAAAGTAATGGGAGCATACCCAAGAAATCAGGAGGAAATTTATATGAGCGAAAAAATCAAAAAGCTCCGCAACGGAGAGATGACCGACGGCATCATCAACGCCGGCAACCGCACCCTGCTGTACGCCCTGGGCATCGACAAGGAGGAGATGGAAAAGCCTTTTATCGGCGTGGTCAACTCCTGGAACGAGATGCACCCCGGCCACAAACACCTGCGGGAGCTGTCCGCCGCGGTAAAGGAAGGCATCATCGCGGCCGGCGGCCAGCCCTTTGAGTTCAACACCATCGCCCTGTGTGACGGCGAGACCCAGGGCCACAAAGGCATGTGCTTTGTCCTCCCCTCCCGTGACCTGATCGCGGACAGCGTGGAGGTCATGGCGGAGGGCCAGCGTCTGGACGGACTGGTGATGCTGGCCAGCTGTGACAAGATCGTTCCGGCCATGGCCATCGCCGCCGGACGGCTGAACATCCCCGCCGTCATCGTCACCGGCGGCCCCATGATGCCCAGCACCTACAAGGGCCGGGCCTTCGGCGGCGCTTGGGAGGTCCGTGAGGCCGCAGGCAAGCTGGCCGCCGGCGAGATCTCCCAAGCGGACTACGACGCCATGGAGCAGTGCGTCTGCGGCGGCGTTGGTTCCTGCCCCATGATGGGGACCGCGAACACCATGTCCTGCCTCATGGAGCCTCTCGGCCTGTCCCTCCCCGGCTGCGGCACCATCCACGCCACCCAGGCGGACAAGCTGCGCTACGCCCGGAACAGCGGCAAACTGGTCATGCAGCTGGTGGCGGAAAACCGCCGTCCCCGGGACTACATCACCTATGAAAGCATCCTGAATATGATGCGGGTCAGCGCCGCCATCGGCGGCTCCACCAACACCTTCCTCCATATCCCCGCCATCGCCAAAGCCTTCGGCTTCCAGCTCGACCCCCAGGAGTTCAACCGAATCGGAGACAGCACGCCCTATCTGGCATGCACCAAGCCCTCCGGCAAGTACACTCTCTGGGACATGCATATGGCCGGCGGCGTCCCCGCCGTCATGAAGGAGCTGGGCGGCAAATATCTGGACCTCTCCCAGAAAGCTGTCACCGGACAGACCTGGGCCGAGGTGCTGGAACACGTCCCCGGGACCTTGAACTCCGAGGTCATCCATACTGTCGATGCCCCCGTGGCTCCCCAGGGCGGGCTGATCGTCCTGAAGGGCAGTCTGGCTCCCGTGGGCGCCGGTCTGAAACGGACGGCGGTGGACAAAAAGATGTGGGTCCATCGCGGCCCCGCCAAGGTCTTTGACCGGGAAATGGACGCGATCCTGGCCATCCGAAACGGCAAGATCGAAAAGGGCGACGTCATCGTGATCCGCTACGAGGGACCCAAGGGCGGCCCCGGTATGCGGGAGATGCTGGCCGCCACCACCACCCTCATGGGCTTCGGACTGGGCGACAGCTGCGCCCTGGTCACCGACGGCCGTTTCTCCGGCGCCAGCCGCGGCCCCTGCATCGGACATGTGGCGCCCGAAGCCGCGGAGGGCGGCCCCATCGCCCTGGTGGAAGACGGCGACATGATCAGCATCGACCTGTACAAAAAGACGCTGGACCTGGAGGTCAGCCCGGAGGAGCTTGCCCGCCGCGCTGAGCACTGGACGCCCAAGCCGCCGATGGTGGAGAGCTACTACCTGAACCGCTATCAGCGGCTGGTCAGCTCCACCTGGGACGGCGCCGTCCTGGAGTAATGGAGCATCACAGCGAGCCGCTCCCCAACACCATCCCGCAGGAAGGGCCCCACTATGAAACAAGGTAAGATCCACTACGGCTTTTTTGTGGCAGCCGGCTGTTTTCTGGTCATGTACTATGGGTTGGGGATGTCCTTCAACCTCTGTTCCCTCTTTCTGTCCAGCATGGTGTCCGAACGCGGCTTTTCCCAATCTCAGATCTCCGACGCGATGACCCTGCAGAGCATCGTATCCCTGCTATGTATCCTGTTTCTCGGCAAAATATACGCCAAGTACAGTACCCGCAAGGTCCTGGCCTTCTGTTCCCTGGCTGGTGTTCTGGCCTATCTCTGCTTCATGTGCGACAGCCTGGCGATGTGTTATTTGGGCGCCGCCTTTGTGGGCGTGGCCCACGGCGGCGCGGCCCTGGTCCCGGTCTCCATTCTGGTGACGAACTGGTTCCAAAAGTACCGCGGCACCGTGCTGAGCTGCTGCATGGTGGGTTCCAGCGTTCCCAATGTGGTCTGGTCCCGGTTCATCGCCGGTATCCTGGACAGCCGGGGACTGGCCGCAGCCGGTTTGATCCATGCCGCCGCGATCCTGGTTCTGGCGGTCATCGCCCTGCTCCTTATTCGAGACGAACCGGCTCAAATGGGCCTGCTCCCCTTCGGCGCCGACGCAGAGCAGGCCGCCACGGCCCCCGCAGCTTGCGGAGATGCGTCCAGTCGCCCTCCAGCCGGAGATCGCCAATCCAAGTTTCTCCTCCTCGCCTGCGCCATGTTCATGGTGGGCTTTGTCATCACCCCCCTGAACGGTTTTTACCCCACATTTCTCCAAAGTGTCGGCTACAAGACCCTGTTTCTCGGGACAGCTTCCGCCATATTCGGCGTCACCATGATCGTCAGCAAGCTGTTTGTGGGCGGGATCATCGACTACTTCGGCATCCGCCGAGCTACCTTCTATCTCTACACCCTGCCTATCGCCGCCACAGTGTCTGCCCTGCTTGTCACCACCAATCCAGCCAGCGCGATCCTGTTCGTCGCCCTCTGGGGCATCGGGAACCCGCTGGGCACGGTTCCCCTCCCCCTCTGGGTCATCAGCATCTTCGGGCAGGAGAACTATAAACTGACCTATAGCAGAGTTCTGACCGTCTTTACCCTGGGCAGCACCTGCGGATTCTTCCTCATCGGCAAGATCGCGGATTGGACCAACAGCTACAAACCCGTGTTTCTTTTAAATCTCGCCTGTCTTACCGTCAGCTTTTTCCTGGTCATGCTGGCACAACACAAGAAAGAGGTCGATACATTATGATCAAATACCCGGTCGAAACCATCCGTGATTTTTGCATCCAAGTCTGGGAACGCGTGGGCCTCTCCCCGGAAAACGCCCGTGTATGCACCGACACCCTTCTGGCCGCCGAGCTGCGAGGGGTCCGGACCCACGGCGTGACCCATATGAAGGATTACTGCACCCGCATGACCCTTGGCACCCTCACCAACGGCGACACCATGGAGTTCACCCTCACCTCCCCCTCCACCCTGTTGGTGGACGCGAAATTCACCATGGGTACCGTCGCGGCCAACAAAGTCATGGACCGCTGCATTCAGGAGGCCAAGAAATCCGGCGCCTGCTTCGCCGCGGTCCGCAATGGCTGCCACTACGGATTGGGCGCTTACTACCCCATGAAGGCCGCCAAGGAAAATATGATCGGCCTGAGTCTCACCAACACTTCCCCCCTGGTGTCCCCCTCCGGAGGCGCTGACCCTCTGCTGGGCACCAACCCCATCTCCATCGCCATCCCCGCCGGCCGGTATCCCGATCTGGTCCTGGACATGGCCACCAGCACGGTGGCCAAGGGCAAGATCTCCCTGGCCCTGAAAGAGGGCAACGATATTCCCCTGGGCTGGGCCCTGGATTCCGAGGGCAAGCCCACCACCTCCGCCGCCAAAGCGGACAAGGGTTCCCTGACTCCCTTCGGCGGCTACAAGGGCTACGGCCTGGGACTGGTGGTCTCTCTGCTGTCCTTCGCCCTCAGCGGCGCCGACATGGACATCAACCTCCCCAAATTCTTTGACCGACCCGACACCTTCAGCAACGGCGGCTACTTCATGGGCGCCATCGACGTCAACCGGTTCTGCCCCGCCGATGTGTTCAAGCTCCGTGTGGACACATTCCTCGATATTTTGAAGAACTGCCGCCCCGCCGCCGGCTCCACCGGCGTGCTGATTCCCGGCGAAATTGAGATCCAGCGCGCCCAGAAGATCCAGCAGGAGGGGATCGAGCTGTCTGACGCTACCCTCCGGGACTTCCGTGAAATGTCGGACGCCTATGGGGTCCCCTATGTATTTTGAGGCGTGGTTTCATTACATTGCTCTTTTCTTTTTCTCTCTCCCCCTTTTTATGCTGAAAGCGGGCGCCTATGGCGCCCGCTTTCAGCATATTATTTGATTGTCCGCAGTCAGCAAAGCCCCAGCATATGCCGGACCTCTCCGATCATGTAGAGGGACCCGCAGATGCAGACCGTATCCTCGGGGCCGGCCAGCTCCAGCACCTTTTCCACGCCTTCCTGCGTGGAACCGCAGGGGACAGCACGCTGTCCCCGCTCCTCCAGATAGGCAGCCAGATCCTGGGCCGTCAGGGCCCGGGGACTGTCCGGGGTGATGGTGACGAAGCCTTTGGCCAAGGGGATGATCTGTCCGAACATGGAGGGATAGTCCTTGTCCGCCAGCACGCCGGTCAGGAACCAGATCTTTTTGCCGGGATACAGCTGGGCCAGGCTCTGACTCAGCGCTTCCATACACTGGGGGTTGTGGCCCCCGTCCAGGATCACATCCGGCTCCCGGCGGGCCAGCTCCATCCGCGCGGGCCAGACAGCCTTCTCCAGTCCCTGCTCCAGGGCCTCCCCGGAGATGTGCCATCCCCGCTCCCGCAGGGCAAGGATCACATCAATGGCCACTGTGGCGTTCAGCGTCTGGTAATCCCCCAGCAGCCCGATCCGGAAGGGACCCATGCCCCGGTAGCGGAACACCTGGCCCTCCCGGCCGGAGGACAGGACCTCCAGGGTATCAGGGGCGGTGATGGTCAGCGGAACGCCCACCTTTCGGCAGGCCGCCTCCACTACCTCCTCCACCTCCCGGCTCTGGTGGTAGAGAACGGCGGAGCACCCGGTTTTCAGGATACCGGCCTTTTCCGCGGCGATCAGCGCCCTGGTATTTCCCAGTTCCTGGGTGTGCTCCAGGCCGATGTTGGTGATGACCGCCGCCTCGGGGGCGGGGATCACATTGGTGGAGTCCAGACGGCCCCCAAGGCCCACCTCCAGCACCACCAGGTCGCAGCCCGCCTCCCGGAAATAGAGCATCCCCACAGCGGTCATCAGTTCAAACTCCGTGGCCGGGTCCTCCATTCCTTTGCCGGCACGGATCACCTGCTCCGCGATGCGGCCCAGGTCCGCGTCCGGAATGGGCTGTCCGTTGACCTGAAACCGCTCATGGAACCGCCACAGGTGGGGGGAGGTGTACAGCCCCGTTTTCAGCCCCGCCCGGGTCAGGACTGAGGCCACCATGGCGGCGGTGGAGCCCTTTCCGTTGGTTCCGGTAATATGGACAAATTTCAGGTCTTTGTGGGGATCCCCCAGCCGCCGGAGCAGCTCTGTGGTCCGCTCCAGCCCCGGTTTCCGCCCGGTCCACGCCTCCTGGTGGATCAGTTCAACAGCTTCCTGGCCGGTCATAGGCCGCGCCTCCTTACCTTGTCATTTCCTTATTCCAGGGACAGGCCCTGGGCGCGCAAAGCCGCCTCCACCGTGTGGGCGGCCAGTACCGTGGAGGTCACCGCCCCCACCCCTCCGGGCACCGGGGTCAGTGCGGCCACCACAGGTTCCACCTGGTCAAAGGCCACATCCCCGTGGAGCTTACCGTCCGGTCCAGGGCTGACGCCCACGTCCACCACCACCTGGCCCGGCCGGACATGGTCCCGTCCGATCAGGCCGGCTTTTCCCGCGGCGGAGATGATCACGTCCGCGCTCCGGCACAGCTCCGCCATACGCCCGGGATCGGTGAAGATGTTGCACACCGACACCGTGGCCCCCTGGTTCATAAGCAGGATGGCGGTGGGCATCCCCACCGTCATGCCGCTGCCCACCATGACCACGTTCCGCCCGGGCAGTTCCACCCGGTAATGACCCAGCAGGGCCATGCAGGCCGCGGCGGTACAGGGTGGGAAGCCCGCCGCCCCCTGGACCATCAGCCCGCCCATGGAGGTGCTGGTCATGGAGTCGATGTCCTTCTCCGGGCACAGGGCTCCCATGACCGCGGCGGTATTCAGGCGGGGCGGCAGGGGGCGGAACAGCAGACAGCCGTGGATCCGCCGGTTACCGCTGATCTCCTCCAAGACCTGGATCAGCTCCCCCTCACCCACATCCTCGGGCAGCAGGGTGCGGATCACCGCGATGCCCAGCGACTGGGCCCGCTTGGTAAACCCCCGCTCATAGGACAGGTCGGCCGGACGCTCCCCTACCCGGACGATGGCCACGGTGGGGGTCACCTCCCGGCTTTTCAGCAGGGCCACGCCCTCTCTGAGCCGGGCGCACAGCGCCTCGGCCACCGGGGTGCCGGTGAGCAGTTGAGCCATGGGAAATCAGCTCCTTTTCTTCCAAATGAGGCTCAGCGGGTGAAGATTACCGCGGCCATGAAGGACGCCCCTGTCCGGCTGGACAGCCGCACCTTCCGGGTGGAATCGGCCTGACGGCACAGCAGGAACTGTCCCTCCTGGACAGCCACACCGTCTACCTCCGCGGCACCGGACACACAGTACAGGGCCACGGTGCAGTCAGGGTATTCCATGGGAGTGGGAACGGCGGGGGTCCAGGTCAAGGCTGAGCCGGCCTCCAGCGCCAGAGACTGGGCGCTTCCCTGGGCACGGCCCTTCCGCAGCATCAGGTTGTAGTCGGTGCACTGGCCCCAGGACTCCACGGGGACGCCTCCGTCAAAGGAGCAGAGAGTCAGGGGTTCCAGGCCAAACCGCTCCCCCTCCCCCACTTTCATATCCAGGTCTCCATGGAGCACGGAGATCAGCCGGACATAGTCGGGCAGAGGAGTAAAGTCGGAGTGCTCCAGCTCCACCCGGGCGGAGCTGAACCGCCACAGGAAATCCCGGTCGGCGTACACCGCGCCCTCGGGCGCGATGGCCAGCTGGGTGGTGGTCCCGCCGGACCACAGGGTGGTCACATAATCCTCTTGGGTCAACAGCTTCCATTCCATTGGTAGGTCCCCTTCCATGCAGGGCGGATCGCAAAACCGCCCTGTTTTTCCTCAAAATAGCGACAGAGGAAGGCCGCCGGAGCGGCCTCCCTCAGTCCCGGACGGTCCAAACCCGTCCGTCACGATTTACATAGAGGCCAGAACGGTCTCGTAGATCTTGTCAGCCAGAGGCAGAGCCTTGGCCAGCATGGCCTCGCCCTTGGCGCGGTAGTCCTCGGCCAGATCCTTGTTCTTCAGGCTGCCGATGTTGATGAGCACGTTCAGCCAGGCGCCCTGGATGGCGGCGCGCAGGGACAGGGCGGAGACGCCCAGGTCGCTGGCGGCGCTGTCGTTGGTCTTGCCCAGCAGCTCGGCGGTGAGCTCCAGAGTCTCGGTGGCCAGCTCCATCATCTCAAAGGGAGTGGCGGTGCAGCCCTCCAGGCCCTTCTGGATGGCGGCGGAGCGGGCAGCCTTCTCCTCGTCGGTGGCCTTGGGCATACCGAAAGCGGCGCTGACCACGTTGAAGGCCTCGGTGTCCCGGTCCATCACGTCCACAAAGCGGGCCTTCAGGTCGGTGGCCTTCTTCTGGCTCTCGATGACGAACTCCTGATACTCGGCGTACTTCTCCTTGCTCTTGCCCACGGTGGTCAGGCCACACACCATGGCGGTGAGGGCGGCGCCCAGGGCGCCTTCCAGAGCGGCAGCGGAGCCGCCGCCAGGAGCGGGAGCGTCGGAGGCCAGCAGGTCCACAAACTCAGCAGTCTGCAGTTCAGCTAATTTCTTCATGTCGTTTATCTCCTTTTCTTTCCGCTCGCCGGCTTACTTCATGTCCAGGAGGTGATACTCCATGATCTGGTTGTGGCAGTCGAAGTCACGGGCCTTCAGGTAGAACTCAGCGCAGTCGATCATGGCCTTGGCGGGGGTCAGGCCCACGATCTCGCTGTCCACAATGTAGGTGCCGTAGCGCTCAGCCAGGGCCTTGATCTGCTCATAGACCACGTACAGGGGGGTGTCCTCATAGTTGACCATGTTCATGGAGACCTGAGCGATGCCCCGGTCCTCCATCATGAAGCCCATGGCCTTGCAGCTGCGGAAGCCGCCGGAGGAACCGCGGATGACCTTGGCGATCTTCTTGGCGACTTCCACGTCGGAGGTGGCCAGGTTCACGTTGAAGGCGACCAGGGGCATACGGGCGCCGATGGCAGTGATGCCGGCGGTGGGGTGGATCTTCCGCTCGCCGTAGTCGGGAGCCCACTCGGGCTGCAGCAGCTTCTCGGGCATGCCCTCGAACTCGCCCTTGCGGCAGGTGGCCAGGTTGCGGCGCTCGGGACGGGTGGCGGAGTCCTCATACAGGAAGGAGGGGACCTTCAGCTCGTCCCAGATGCGCTGGGCCAGACGCTTGGACAGCTCCACGCACTCCTCCACGGTGACGTCCTTGGACTGGGGAACGAAGGGGATCACGTCGGTGGCGCCCATGCGCTTGTGCTCGCCCTTGTGCTTGGTCATGTCGATGCGCTCAGTGGCCACCTTGGTCAGCTGGAACGCGACCTCCTCGATGGCGTCGATGTTGCCGATCAGGGTGAACACGCAGCGGTTGTGGTTGCCGTCGGTCTGAGCGTCGAACAGGGTGCAGCCGGGCACGCTGTTGGCGGCTTCCACCAGAGCGTTATAAGTGGCCTCGTCCTTCTCCTTGCTGCAGCTGAAATTGGGGATACACTCTACGAGCTTAGCCATTTTGATTTCCTCCTATAAATTTTTATGATGCTTCCTATCTTTCCATAAACGGACACGGGCAGGACACCGTGCCCGGTTACTGACGGGATCGCGCCGGGTTTCGGGTTCTTTTGGGGACATTATACCATAAGCCGGTTTTTTTGTTAATGTTGCCGCAAAAGCATTTTTCCCGCAACGTTTAATATTTTTAACCAGAATCCTTTTTAAGGAACAGGGCAGCCAAAAGGCTGCCCCTGCTCCCTATGTAACAATGTGAGTCCTCGGTCAGCCCACGAAATTGGGGACAAAGAACTTGATGAAGGCGATGGTCTGGGGCTGATAAATGATGTCCACCAGGAAAGCGCCCACGATGGGAACGATCATGAAGGCGCGGCGGGACATGCCGTACTTGTCCTTGACCGCGGTCATATTCACAATGGCGGAGGGAGTGGCGCCCAGGCCGTGGCCGCACAGGCCGGCGCACATGACGGCGGCATCATAGTTCTTGCCCAGGATGCGGAAGACCACGAAGTAGGCGATCAGAGCCATGAACAGGACCTGGCACAGAACGACGATGAGCACGCCGCCGATCAGATCCAGCAGCTGCCACAGCTTCAGGCTCATCAGAGCGATGGCCAGGTACAGGGACAGCATCACATCGCCGATGCCGTCCACCAGACCGAAACTGAAGTTATAGAAGTGGCACTTCTCGTTGAGGTTACGGACAATGACGGCCACGAACATAGCGCCCACATAAGAGGGGAAGGACATGCCGATCAGCTTGCCGATCCAGCCGGAGATCTGAGTGCCAACAGCCATGCAGACCAGAATGACAGTGACGTTCTTGATCACGTCCAGGGAGGACAGCTTCTCGCCGGAAGAGGCGTTGATCTTGTCGATATCGGACTCAAAGTTATCGTTCTCGTCGGGGTGCAGGTCATACTTGACGATCAGGCGGCGGGCCAGAGGACCGCCCAGCAGAACTGCAGAGATCAGTCCGAAGGTGGCGGCGGCGGCGCCCACCTCGACGCCGGCGGAGTAGCCCATCTCAACAAAGGTCTTGCCGTAAGCGCCGGCAGCACCGTGACCGCCGATCATAGAGATGGCGGAGGCCAGCAGGGCATATGGAGCCTCCAGGCCCACAACCTTGCCCACAACAATACCGATCACATTCTGGATAATGGAGATCACACCGGCGCAGGCCCAGTAGATGACCAGCAGAATGCCGCCCTTCTTCAGCAAAGCAAGGCTGGCGCCCAGACCCACGGTGGTAAAGAAAGCCAGCATGAAGGGATCCTGAAACGCCGTATCAAAATTAAAGGTAAACGTATTGCTCATGTAGCCGGCAAAGGTGACAAACATGAACAGGAAGCCGCCCACCACGGGAGCAGGAATACAATACTTGGTCAGGACACTGACCTTGCCCTTTACAAAGTAACCAATGAGCAGCAAAACGGCCGCCATAGCAGTGGTCATGACAGCGGTGGCGTTGATATTCAGCACGCCGTCCAACACTTCAAAACTCATAGCTGCATTCTCCTTCTTTTTCTCTCTTTTTATTTATGATCAATGATTCGGGCGCTTGATCACGCGGTTTTCTCCTCCCCCTTTCCCTTGTATGTTCAGATGCCCTCCTCATTCATCATCCACGGTTTTATCCGCGACTTGTATCATCTTTTTCCATTCTTGTTACTGAATGGTATTCATGCTTTATAATGTAAAGCATGAAGCGCTAGCGCTTCATGCTTTATAATGTAAAGCATGAAGCGCTAGCGCTTCAACGTCCAAACTGCAGCCTGTCGGCGGCTCAAATGTTATTTATTTTATAGTAAATCATTACAATATCAGTCTCTGTTATTATACACTATTTTTTTGAAAATGCAATAGTTTTTCAAGCTGCCGCAACCGGGCCGCATCACTTTACGGGAGGCATACCTATGGACCAGACAACTCTTCCGAACCTGAACACTTTACAAAACGATCGTTGTTCTCCCGTGATCGGTTCAGGGCAAAGACCCGTTTTCTTCCGCCGGAGGCTCCTCCTGCACATATTGCCAGGCTTCCGACCCGGCCATGGAGATGAACTGCTTCACGCAGTTGGCGTAATAGATATTGTCGCTCCAGACCAGAGTCGGATAGGATTTGGCCGTCAGGCCCAGGATGGGCTTGGTGTAGATGCCGGAATTGGGGTGGGTGGCCACGATGGAACGGGGCAGATAGCTGACGCCGAATCCCGCCTGCACCATCTGCATGGCCATGGGGGTGTCATAGCACTGGCACACCACATTGGCGAAGAATCCTTCCCGCTGGCACTCGCTGCGCAGATGGCTGCTGTATCCCCACAGGTCGTCGCTGCGCAGCAGGCACATGGGTACCCCCTTCAGCGCCTGGATGGGCACAAAGTCCTGGCCGGGGGCCGGGTCGGTCTCCGCCGTCATGACCAGCTCCAAAGGGTCCTCCCCCAGCACCTTCTCCTTCAAGCCGGAGACCACCTTCGACTGGCTGCGCAGAAAGAGGAGATGCAGTTCTCCCCGGTTCAGGTCTTCCAGCAGGTCGTTGGGGGAACCCAGACGGATATACAGCTCCACCTGGGGATAACGGGCGTGGTACTCCTTTAAATGCTCCATGACCACGGGCAGGTCGGAATAGATGACCCCCAGCTTCAGCAGTCCCCGTACCCCCGCGTCGATGTCCCGGACGCTGTCCGTCATCCGCCTGAGATTCTGGAACATCTGCTGGCTCTGCTCGTAGAGGCTGCGGCCCGCCTCGGTCAGTTCGATGCCCTTGTTATTGCGTAGAAACAGGCATACCCCCAGCTCATCCTCCAGCATGGAGATCTGCCGGCTCACCGGCGGCTGGGCCACATGGAGCTTCTTGGCCGCCATGGAAATGCTCTTCGCTTCCGCGACAGCGGAAAAATATTCAAGCTGCTTAAAATTCATCGCTTCATATCCCCCTTTTCATTTATAGTATTTGGGCGATATACTTTTTTTATATAGCTAATATATAATATCGGTACTTTTCATTCTAGCGATTTTCCGTTAAAATGCAATATGTAGAGAGAATTCTTTAAGCAACGAGAGCCAATTCTCACAAAATTTTTAAGAAACGAGGGAACTGCAATGAATGGTAACATCAACGACGCGATGACCATCAAGCTCGACTACGAGCTGCCCGAGTATCCCGCCTTTGAGGAGGGCTACCGCCGCGCTCCCCGCCGCGAGTCCCACCTGTCTGAGGCGGACAAGGCTCTGGCCATCAAGAACGCCCTGCGCTACATCCATCCCGACCATCACGCCCAGATGGCCAAGGAGTTCGCCCAGGAGCTGGAGGAGCACGGCCGTATCTATGGCTACCGCTTCCGCCCCGCCGGCAAGCTGTACGGCAAGCCCATCGACGAGTACAAGGGTGCCTGCATCGAGGGCCGCGCCATCCAGGTCATGATCGACAACAACCTGGACTTCGACGTCGCCCTGTATCCCTATGAGCTGGTCACCTACGGTGAGACCGGCCAGGTCTGCCAGAACTGGATGCAGTACCGCCTGATCAAGAAGTACCTGGAGGTCCTGACTGATGAGCAGACCCTGGTTGTCATGTCCGGCCACCCTCTGGGCCTGTTCCACAGCCACAAGATGGCCCCCCGCGTCATCATCTCCAACGGCCTGATGGTGGGCACCTTCGACGATCAGAAGAACTTCAACCGCGCCGCCGCTCTGGGCGTCGCCAACTACGGCCAGATGACCGCCGGCGGCTGGATGTACATCGGTCCCCAGGGCATCGTCCACGGCACCTTCAACACCCTGCTGAACGCCGGCCGTCTGAAGCTGGGCATCCCCCAGGACGGCAACCTGGCCGGCCGCCTGTTCGTCTCCGCCGGTCTGGGCGGCATGTCTGGCGCTCAGGGCAAGGCCGCTGAGATCGCCGGCGCCGCTTCCATCATCGCCGAGGTGGACGACTCCCGTATCGAGACCCGCTACACCCAGGGCTGGGTCAGCCACCGCACTGACAGCCTGGAGGAGGCTTGGGCCATCGCCAAGCAGCACATGGAGGACAAGGAGCCCTGCGCCGTCGCTTACCACGGCAACGTGGTGGACCTGCTGGAGTACCTGTACGACAACAACATCCATGTTGACCTGCTGTCCGACCAGACCTCCTGCCACGTGCCTTACGACGGCGGCTACTGCCCCCAGGGCCTGACCTTCGAGGAGCGCACCGAGATGCTGGACAAGGATCCCGAGGGCTTCGCCAAGCTGGTCGACAAGACCCTGCAGCACCACTATGAGATGATCTGCAAGCTCCATGACCGGGGCACCTACTTCTTCGACTACGGCAACAGCTTCCTGAAGGCCGTGTACGACACCGGCGTCAAGTCCATCTGCAAGAACGGCGAGAACGACCTGGACGGCTTCATCTTCCCCTCCTACGTGGAAGACATCCTGGGTCCCTGCCTGTTCGACTTCGGCTACGGTCCCTTCCGTTGGTGCTGCCTGTCCCGGAACCCCGAGGATCTGGACAAGACCGACGCCGCCGCCGCCGAGTACATCAAGAACCACAACCGCCGTTATCAGGACTACGACAACTATGTCTGGGTCCGTGACGCCAAGAAGAACAAGCTGGTCGTGGGTACCCAGTGCCGCATCCTGTATCAGGACGCCATGGGCCGCATGAACCTGGCTCTGAAGTTCAACGAGATGGTCCGCAACGGCGAGATCGGTCCCGTCATCCTGGGCCGTGACCATCACGACACCGGCGGAACCGACGCCCCCTTCCGTGAGACCTCCAACATCAAGGACGGCTCCAACATCATGGCCGAGATGGCTACCCAGTGCTACGCCGGCAACGCGGCCCGCGGCATGAGCTACATCGCTCTGCACAACGGCGGCGGCACCGGTATCGGCAACTCCATCAACGGCGGCTTCGGCATGGTTCTGGACGGCTCCGAGCGCGTGGACAACATCCTGAAGATGGCCATGCCTTGGGACACCATGGTGGGCGTTTCCCGCCGCGCCTGGGCCCGGAACGAGAACGCTCTGACCACCGTGGTTGAGTACAACGAGATGTACAAGGGTCAGGATCACATCACTCTGCCCTACCTGGCCGACGACGCGATCGTTGCTGAGGCGGTCAAGTCCATGAAGGGCTGAGCCTTTCGGGCTGAACCAAATCCAGTAAACTCTTGAAAGAGGGGGCGTGTTCGCACGCCCCCCTTTTTTGAACTTGACAACCTTCGGAAAGTGTGTTTTCCTATTATTGGTACACCGTGATCCAATTATGCTGAGACAGGGCCGGTCCGGCTCCGTCTTTTCGGAAAGGATGTATGCACATGAGCAAATTATTGCTGAAAAATATCGGTATGCTGGCCACCCCCCTGGGCACCGCCGCCAAAAAGGGCGCGGAGCAGGGCCAGATCCAGATCCTGAAGGACGCCTGGGTCCTGGTGGAAGACGGCATCATCGCCCAGGTCGGCACCGGCGCGGCCCCCACTGTCGAGGACGTCCAGGTGCTGGACGCCGGCGGCAACCTGGTCACTCCCGGACTGGTGGACGCCCACACCCATCTGATCTTCGGCGGCTGGCGCCAGAACGAGCTGGGCATGAAGCTCCACGGCAAGACTTATTTGGAGATCCAGAACGCCGGCGGCGGCATCCAGTCCACCACCAACGCCACCCGGCAGGCCACCGAGGAGGAGCTGACTCAGAAGGCCGCCAAGGCCCTGGATGAGATGATGGGCTTCGGCACCACCACCGTGGAGGCCAAGAGCGGCTACGGTCTGGCCACCGAGCATGAGCTGAAGGCCCTGCAGGTCATTAAAAACCTGAATGACCGCCACGCCATGGACATCGTCGCCACCTTCATGGGCGCTCATCTGGTCCCCGCCGAGTACAAAAACAACCGTGCGGAGTATATCCGTCTGGTCTGCGAGGAGATGATCCCCCTGGTGGCCAAGCAGGGGATCGCCCAGTTCAACGACGTCTTCTGCGAAGCGGACACCTTCACCGTTGAGGAGTCCCGCCAGGTGCTGGAGGCCGGCAAGAAGTACGGCCTGACCCCCAAGATCCACGCCGACGAGATCGAAGCCATCGGCGGCTCCATCCTGGCCGGCGAGATCGGCGCTATTTCCTCCGAGCACCTGATCGTGTGCCCGCCCGAGGGCATTGAAAGCCTGGCCAAGGGCGGCGTCATCGCCTGCCTGCTCCCCGCCACCAGCTTCAATCTGGGCGCTGTCTTTGCCCCCGCCCGGGATATGGTGAAGGCCGGGGTCCCCGTGGCCATGGCCACCGACTTCAACCCCGGCTCCTGCCCCTGCCTGAACCTGCAGTTTGTCATCAACCTGGGCTGTCTGAAGTACAAGCTGACGCCCGAGGAGGTCCTGACCGCCGTCACCCTGAACGGCGCCGCGGCCATCCGGATGGCCGACAAGGTGGGTTCCGTGGAGCCCGGCAAGCAGGGCGACCTGGTGATCTGGGACGCCCCCGACCTGGATTATATCTGCTACCGTGTGGGCAGCAATCTGGCCAAGACTGTGATCAAGAAGGGCGTCGTGGTCTGAACCGCGCGCCCTTAGAAAGGAGAAAACCGGGATGGACCGGACAGATTATCAGATCCTGAATATCCTTCAAGCTGACTCCAGAACCACGCTGCGGCAGATCGGTGACCAAGTGGGCCTCACCGCTCCGGCAGTCTCCGAGCGCATCCACCGCATGGAAGAAAAAAAGATCATCCGGGATTACCGCATTGACGTGGACCGGGAGCAGCTGGACTGCAGCATGACCGGCTTCATCCTGGTGGCTCCGGAACCGGAAAAGTACAACAGCTTCTGCGAGTTCTGTCAAAAGAATCCCGCCATCATCAGCCACTACCATGTGATCGGCGTCTTCAATGCCCTGCTCCGTTTCGCGGTCCGGGGCACCCGGGAGCTGGACGAGCTGTTGTCCTGCATCAAGCGTTACGGAGACTCCCAGACCTCCGTACAGCTCAAAACCTATTTTGAGACCAAGGAGATCGTTCTCCCCCGCTGAACCTCTTATGGAACAGCCGGAGGCCGCAAACAGCGGCCTTCGGCTATTTTTTATTCTAAAGTCCAGGGTTCGTTTGAACGTCCCTCCTCCCCGCAGACGGAAAAACGGCCCCACGGTATTGTATACCGTGGGGCCGTTTGCAGTAATCACACTTTCTCCCCCTTCGCCTGTAGGCGATAGGGAGCGAACCGCCGGTTCGATTAGAACAGGCCGGTGATCTTGCCGTTCTCGTCGATGTCGATGCGGTTGGCAGCGGGGACCTTGGGCAGGCCGGGCATGGTCATGATGTTGCCGGTCTTGGCAACCAGGAAGCCGGCGCCGGCGTTGACCTTCACCTCGCGGACGGTGATCTTGAAGCCGCGGGGAGCGCCCAGCTTGGTCTGATCGTCGGAGAAGGAGAACTGAGTCTTGGCCATGCAGATGGGCATCTTGTCAAAGCCCATCTCGGTCAGCTGCTTGATCTGCTTCTTGGCGTCAGCGGTCAGCACCACGCCGTCAGCGCGGTAGACCTTGGTGGCGATGGCGTTCAGCTTCTCCTCGATGGTGGTGTCCAGATCGTAGACGAACTTGAAGCCGTCGCTGCTCTCCTCCTCGCAGAGGCGGACAACCTCCTCGGCCAGAGCCTTGCCGCCCTCGCCGCCCTTGGCCCAGACCTCGGACAGGCGGACGTTGACGCCCTGCTCCTTGCACTTCTCCTCCACCAGCTTCAGCTCGGCCTCGGTGTCGGTGGGGAAGGCGTTGATGGCCACCACGCAGGGCAGGCCGTAGACGTTCTTCACGTTGTCCACGTGCTGCAGCAGGTTGGGCAGGCCCTTCTCCAGAGCCTCCAGGTTCTCGTTGTTCAGGTCGGCCTTGGCCACACCGCCGTGATACTTCAGGGCGCGGACGGTGGCAACGATGACCACAGCGTCGGGATGGAACCCGCCGGCGCGGCACTTGATGTCCAGGAACTTCTCGGCGCCCAGGTCAGCGGCGAAGCCGGCCTCGGTGACGGTGTACTCGGACAGCTTCATAGCGGTCTCAGTGGCCTGGATGGAGTTGCAGCCGTGGGCGATGTTGGCGAAGGGACCGCCGTGGATGAAGGCGGGGGTGTGCTCCAGAGTCTGGACCAGGTTGGGCTTGATGGCGTCCTTCAGGACGGCGGCCATGGCGCCCTCAGCCTGCAGGTCGTGGGCGGTGATGGGCTCGCCGGCGCGGTTGTAGGCGACGACCATCTTGGCCAGACGCTGCTTCATGTCGGCCAGACCGGTGGACAGGCACAGAACGGCCATGATCTCGGAGGCAACCACGATGTCGAAGCCGTCCTCACGGGGCACGCCGGAGGCCTTGCCGCCCAGGCCGCAGACGATGTGGCGCAGCTGGCGGTCGTTCATGTCCACAACGCGCTTCCAGGGAATGTTGCGCACGTCGATGTCCAGAGCGTTGCCCTGCTGGATGTGGTTGTCGATCAGGGCAGCCATCAGGTTGTTGGCAATGCCGATGGCGTTGAAGTCGCCGGTGAAGTGCAGGTTGATGTCCTCCATGGGGACGACCTGAGCGTAGCCGCCGCCGGCAGCGCCGCCCTTGACGCCGAACACAGGACCCAGGGAGGGCTCACGCAGGCAGACGATAGTCTTCTTGCCGATCTTGTTCAGAGCGTCGGCCAGACCCACGGAAGTGGTGGTCTTGCCCTCGCCGGCGGGGGTGGGGCTGATGGCGGTCACCAGAACCAGCTTGGACTTCCGGGGCAGATCCTTCAGGGAGTGGATGTCGACCTTGGCCTTGTAGTGGCCGTAGTGCTCCAGGGCCTCGGGGCCGATGCCGATCTTGGCAGCAACCTCCTCGATGGGCAGCATGGTGGATTCCTGAGCGATCTCGATGTCAGTCTTGAAACTCATGTGGGCTCCTCCTCAAAAATTTTTGTTTTATTTCCCGGGGCTTCCCCGGGAATCGTTTCTCTCGATGGTCCTATTTTACCGCAAAACCGGCGCTTTCGTAAAGAATTTCCTTTTTCCTTTTTTGGCCCCCCGCTTTTCTTTATTAAGCAAGGTTTCTTCTTTTCAAAATAAAAAAAGGACCCGATTTTTCTTTTTCGCCCCGCGGCCCTTTTCCCCCAAGACTTTCCCCAATTTTTTGTGCATTTCGACGGGAAACCCGGCCTTTCTTTTTTGTGTTTGCATTCTTCTGTTCCCTATGCTATGCTGTAATCAACATTTCCACAGGGGGCGGCAGGCCCCCTGTGTGTCCCAAAATACGGATTTTGGAAAGGATGGATCACTCCATGGAATCGTCTCTCTCCCCCGCTGAGATCGCGGCAAAATACGCCGAAGTGGGCGCCGGAAAGGCCAAGCGCTCCACCTCCCTCCTCGTCGTGCTGGGCGTCTTGGCCGGCGCCCTCATCGCCCTGGGCAGCGCCGCCACCAACACCGCCGTCTACGGCATTCAGGACACCTGGACCGCCCGGACCATCTGCGGGCTGCTCTTTCCCTTCGGACTGGGCATGGTGGTCATCATGGGCGCGGAACTGTTCACCGGCAATTGCCTGATCACCCTCTCTGTGCTGGACAAACGCTGCACCCTCACCCAGATGCTCCGCAGCTGGGTCATCGTGTATCTGGCCAACTTCGCGGGCGCCCTGGCCGTGGCCGCGGGCTGCGCCTTCTTCGGACAGCTGAATTACTCCGGCGGCGCGCTGGCCGTCTACACCATGAAGGTGGCCGCCGGCAAGTGCGCCATCCCCTTCGGCAACGGCGTGGTGCTGGGCATTCTGTGCAACCTGCTGGTCTGTCTGGGAGTGCTCATGGCCATGTCCGCCAAGGACACCGCCGGCAAGATCCTCGGCGCGTTTCTGCCGGTGTGCTACTTCGTCCTCTGCGGCTTTGAGCACTGCGTCGCCAACATGTACTACATCTCCGCCGGCCTGATGGCCAAGGCGGTCCCCGCTTACGCCCAGTTGGCCGCCGAGTCGGGCGTGGACCTGTCCGCCCTCACCCTGACCAACTTCCTGGCAGGCAATCTGATCCCCGTCACCCTGGGCAATATCCTGGGCGGCGCCGCGCTGGGCTGGCTGATGTGGTTCTGCCACCTGAAAAAGCGCTGATTCTATGTTCTAAAAAGGCTCCCCGTCTTGCGGACGGGGAGCCTTTTTCTCATTGAATGACCGTCATATCGCAGTTCCGGAACGCCGTCTCAGACAGCTCCTGCCCAATACCGGGCAGCTCAGGCACCTGATATTTGCCGTTGACCGGCTGATAGTCATATTTGCAGAGCTCAATATTGTAGGGACTCAGGGCATAAGTATGGTGCTCATGGATCACAAAGTTGGGAATGACCGCCTCCACCTGGAGGGCGGCGGCGGTGGAGATGGGACTGCCGCAGGCGTGGACCTGGACGCCCACATCATAGACATAGGCCATGTCGCACACCTTCTTCACCTCGCTGATCCCGCCGCAGGTGCCAATATCAGGCTGGATCACCTGGATCGCGTTTTCCTTGAAATACTCCGCATACTGCCACCTGGTGTAGATGCGCTCTCCGGTGGCGATGGGCAGCCCCGTCTTGTCCCCCACCAGCTTTGTCAGTCCGGGCGTGGGCGTCGTGGGTTCTTCGAAATAGAAGATATTCAAATGCTTGATGGCGTTTCCGTACTGAATGGCGCTCAGCGCGTCGGTATAGCTGTGGTTCTCAATGATCAGATCCACATCGGGGCCGATGGCCTCACGCACCGCTTCCACACGCTGGGTCAGGAGACGGATGGTCTTGGGGTCCCGCAGGCCCAGCCGGTCCTCATCCGTATACTTGCGGCCATCGGGCGCGAAGGTGAAAAAGTCATACTTCACGCAGTCATATCCCTCTGCCACAGCCTTCCTGCCCTCCCGGGCGTAGTCCTCCAGAGTACAGGCCGGAATGATGTCCGGCCCCCAGCCGAATTGCAGCTGGCTGGCATAGGCCCGCAGGTTTTCCCGCTTCTTTCCTCCCAGGAGCTTGTACACAGGGACGCCGAAATATTTTCCCTTGATGTCCCAGAGGGCAATGTCGATGGCGCTGATTCCGGCGTTGATCACCGGGCCGCCGTTCTGTCCCCAGAACGTGCTCCGGTACAGCTTGTCCCAGATCACCTCCGTGTCCAGCGGGTCCATGCCGATGATGAGCCGGGCCATGTTCTGGACGATGCCGTAAGCCGCCACCTGGGCCTCGCCGTAGGCCAAAGCGGCCTCGCCGTCTCCATAGATCCCGGCATCCGTATGGATCCGGCACACCACAGGACGCCAGTGACCGCCCTTCAGCTTGGTTTTCAGATGAAGAACTTCTACTTTTGTAATTTTCATGATGAATCTGCCCCTTTCACCGCTGCGGAGCGACGGCCGCTCTCCTTCCATGAAACCGGACCGCTTTGCCGCTTCACTACGCTGATTCAATTGTATACATTATTCACAGAAATGCAACAGAAATCTGACAAAATCTCAAAAAACTTCCGTGCGCAACAAAAAAGCGCCCCGGCTCCGCATGGGAAGCTGGGACGCTTTCTGCTGCTTAGCCCGGAGGCCAGGTCATGTCGCGGCCGCTCAGTACGTGGAAATGCAAGTGATGCACACTTTGCCCCGCCTGCTCGCCGATATTGGACACCACGCGGTAGCTGTCCAGACCCAACTCCTTAGTCACCTTGGAGATGACGGCAAAAATGTGGGCCACCACAGCCGCGTTGTCCTCGTTGACCTCGGCCACGGAACCAATATGGGCCTTGGGGATCACCAGAAAGTGCGTGGGGGCCTGGGGCGAGATGTCGTTGAACGCATAGCACACCTCGTCCTCATAGACCTTGCTGGACGGGATCTGACCTTCCGCGATCTTACAAAACAGACAATCAGACATGGAAAAACCTCCTTTGTGTCATTTTATCCCAAACACTTCAAAAGGGCAAGCCCCCGTCCGGAAAAAGCCCTTCACTTTTTCCGTTTTGCGCCTCTCAGTTCGGTAAAATCGCCCTGTTTTTTCTTGTTTCCCTCCTGTCTTTTGCGCGAAATGTCAAAAGCAAATTTTTTCAAAAAAGGTATTGCTTTTTCTTTTTCCGTGTGCTATTATGTATAAGCTGTCTGAGACAGCCAAGCAAAACTGAAAAGTATCCGGGTGTGGCGAAGTTTGGTATCGCGCTTGAATGGGGTTCAAGAGGCCGCTGGTTCGAATCCAGTCACTCGGACCATGCGGAGTGTCCTTATAGGATCTGAGTATCCTGTAATGGACACTC
>Ga0129308_1001012_pt1 | contig 33684 bp, 30 predicted proteins | sample L827metagenome_FD_94440 | JGI IMG/M metagenome (GOLD analysis project Ga0129308, IMG submission 94440) | Ring-tailed lemur group fecal microbial communities from Wisconsin, USA - L827 metagenome | ecosystem: Host-associated > Mammals > Digestive system > Large intestine > Fecal | place: USA...
AACTGGACCCCGGCCTCGCCGGCCACTGCCTTGGCAATCAGGGTCTTACCGGTGCCCGGAGGGCCCACCAGCAGCACGCCCTTGGGGATGCGGGCCCCCAGGGTGGTGAACTTCTGGGGGTCGCGGAGAAATTCTACAATCTCCTGGAGCTCCTCCTTCTCCTCCTCGGCTCCAGCCACATCGTCAAAGGTGACCTTTTTGCCCTGGTCGGCCAGGGTCCGGGTCCGGGCGTGGCCGAAGCGGGAGGCGCCGGGAGCTCCGCCGCCGCCTCCGCCGTTCATGGCGGCCCGCTGGCGGAAGAGAACAAACAGGAAGCCGCCTACGGCCGCCAGCACCAGGAGCTGAGGCAGGATGTTGTACCACCAGGAGCCCTGGAAGCCGGGGGCGAAATCATAGCCCAGCAGGACGCCGTCAGCCTTCTGCTTTTGGAGCAGGTCCCGGGTGTCCAGATAGAACAGGAGGGGCTGGGCCAGCTGGTAGGTTACGGTGGAGGTCTTATCCCCTTCCTCACGGAGGGTGAGGGTCAGGGTGTTTTCTTTCAGCGTGAAGTATTCCACCCGCTGCTGCTGGAAGTAGGTGAGTACGTCGCTGTAATCGGGGCCGTCCTCCCGGTCCATCCGCTGGAGGGAGCTGACGGCGAAGAACATCATCACAAACACCAGCAGATAGAGGATCAGGTCCCGGGGGCTGATTCGTTTCATGGGAAATCCATCCTTTCCGGCGGAGAACAGTCGGGGGGCGTCATCCGCCAATGACGCCCCGATGGGATACTTTGCGCTTAGCCGCCATAAACCTCGGGCTTGAGGATGCCGATGTAGGGCAGATTGCGGTACATCTCGGCGTAATCCAGGCCGCAGCCCGCTCCCAACCAAATCGGGATTTGGTTGGGTCCCCAAGAGGCGATTGAAACCGCTGGGCGGAAGTGAATTCCGCCCGCTCAAGCCGCCTGCGGCGGCAAGTGGTGGTCTACGGCCTCAGCCGCCATAAACCTCAGGCTTGAGGATGCCGATGTAGGGCAGATTGCGGTACATCTCGGCGTAGTCCAGGCCGTAGCCCGCTCCCAACCAAATCGGGATTTGGTTGGGTCCCCAAGAGGCGATTGAAATCGCTGGGCGGAAGTGAATTCCGCCCGCTCAAGCCGCCTGCGGCGGCAAGTGGTGGTCTACGGCCTCAGCCGCCATAAACCTCAGGCTTGAGGATGCCGATGTAGGGCAGATTGCGATACATCTCGGCGTAGTCCAGGCCGTAGCCCACCACGAAGGCGTCGGGGATGGAGAAACCGGAGTAGTGGACCTCCACAGGCTTGACGCGGCGCTCAGGCTTATCCAGCAGGGTGCACAGCCGGATGGAGGCGGGGTGGCGGTTCTCCAGGATTTTCAGCAGGTAGCTCAGGGTGTTGCCGCTGTCCAGGATATCCTCCACCACAATGATGTGGCGGCCGGAGATGTCCTCGGACAGGTCCTTGGTGATCTGGACCTGCCCGCTGGAGGTGGTGCCCTTTCCGTAGGAGGAGACAGACATGAAGTCCAGGGTGCAGGGCAGGTCGATGGCCCGGCACAGGTCGGCCATGAAGATAAAGGAGCCCCGCAGGACGCTGATGAGCATGATCTCCTTGCCGGCGTAGTCCTTGGAGATCTGCTGAGCGATCTCATTCACTCGGGTCTTGAGCTGTTCCTCGCTGAACAGAACCTCCTGAATATCTTTTTCCAACATAGTATGGGTCTTCCTTTCGGATTTAAATTTTTATTTTGGCGGGACGGCGATCACGATATGCCAGGCGCCGCCGCCCGGCTGGGGCAGAAAGTCGGCGTCGGGGCCCAGTCCTGCCATGGCGGCCACCTGATCCTCAAATGCCAAAAGGGGCAGGGAACCCCGCAGGCGGGCGGGCACCTTTTCGTCGATGAGCCACTTTTTAACGGCCTTTTGGGGACGGCCGGGCAGACGGAGCCGGTCGCCGGTCTGTCTGGCACGCAGGCTGAGGGCGGGGACTTTGTCCCGGTCCAGCCAGAAGTCAAAGGGGGTTTGGGGCTGGCCGCCGTAAGGAGCAGCGGTGCAGGTCAGCACCCAGCGTCCCGCCAAGGTTTCCCCCGGCAGGGCTAGGGAAACGGGGTCTAGGGGAGCGGGAGGCTCCTCCCGGGTCAGGATCAAAGTTTCATACTCCCGCCGGGCGGTGAGCCCATAAGGGAGGTGTATCTGGGCTGAGGGGGCGGTCCCCCGGCACAGTTTGAGCAGGGCGGACAGGTGGACGCTGCCGCAGTCCTGGTCCCCACCGTTGAGTCGACCGATGAGCAGCCGGGCCGCCCGGGCGGCCACCGGGTCGGGCTGCGCGCCAAGGAGAGCGGCGGAGATGGACAGGCCCTCGCCCGCGGGGACGGCCTGGTCGGCCAGCGCCTGGGCCTGACCGGCGAGATAGTCCTCGTCCACCCGGAGCAGGGCGGCGGTGTCGGCCATCCGGGCGGAGAAGCCGGGGCAGATGGATTCCAGCACCGGGACCACCTGATGGCGGATGCGGTTGCGGGCATAGGCATCGTCGCGGTTGGTGTGGTCCTCCACATGGGGCAGACCGCAGTAGGCCAGATATTCCTCCACCTCCCGCCGGGTGGTGGTCAGCAGGGGACGGATCAGGTCCCCACGGACCGGCTGGATACCGGTGAGGCCCCGGAGCCCCGAACCCCGGGCCAGGTGGAAGAGGATGGTCTCGGCGTTGTCGTCGGCGGTAAGGGCGGTGGCGATATACTGGCACCCCGCCTCCCGGGCCGTCTGGCGGAGAAAGGCGTAGCGCATGTCCCGGGCGGTCTCCTCGATCCCGGCGCCCCGGCGCTCCGCCTCCAATTTCACATCCCCGGAGTCGGTGAACAGGGGAACGGCGGGGAGAATCCTGCCGTCCTCCAGCCGCTGCGGTCCGCAGCACAGGGAGACGAACTGGGCTACGAAGGCCGCGTCCCGGTCGGATTCCTCTCCCCGGAGCTGGTGGTTGTAGTGGGCGGCGGCCAGCCCGACGCCCAGCTTGGGCCGCAGCCGGTACAGGGCGTGGAGCAGGCAGATGGAGTCCGCCCCGCCCGACACGGCGCACAGCACCGTGGAGCCGGCCGGGAGCAGCTTCCGGTCCGCAATCAGTTTGTTCATAGATTCCAGCATGGCGGACCCCCGATTTGAATTAATATTCGCTGTGCTGCCACTCGATGTCGCTGAACGTGGTGAACTCGGGCAGCCACTGGAGTTCCACGGTGCCCGTCTCGCCGTGGCGGTTCTTGGCGATGATGCACTCGGCCAGGTTGGGGTTTTCGGTATCCTTGTTGTAGTAGCCCTCCCGGTAGAGGAAGAGGACGATGTCGGCGTCCTGCTCGATGGCGCCCGACTCACGCAGGTCGGACAGCATGGGCCGCTTGTCGGTGCGGCTCTCGTTGGCACGGGACAGCTGGGACAGACAGAGAACGGGGACGTTGAGCTCCTTGGCCATGATCTTCAGGGAGCGGGAGATGTCGGAGACGATCTGCTGGCGGTTGTCGCCGGAGCGGGTCTTGCCCCCGGCGGACTGCATCAGCTGGAGGTAGTCGATGACCACCAGACCCAGATTCTCCACCCGGCGGCACTTGGCGTTGATGTCGGCCACGGAGACGGAGGAGTCGTCGTCGATGAGGATGCAGGAGCGGTTCAGAGAGTCGGCGGCCACGGCCACCTTCTCCCAGTCGTCCTCGGTGAGCTTGCCGGTGACCAGCTTCTTGTTGTCCACGAAGCACTCGCCGGAGATAAGGCGCAGGGCCAGCTGCTCCCGGCTCATTTCCAGGGAGAAGAAGGCCACGTTCTTCCCCGACTTCTTGCCGGCCTCCAGCAGGATGTTCAGAGCCATGGAGGTCTTACCCATACCGGGGCGGGCGGCCAGCAGGATGAGATCGGATTTGTTCAGACCCGAGATGGCCCGGTCCAGGTCCCGCAGGCCGGTGGACATGCCGGGGATGGCGGAGTCGCTGGCGGCCAGCTCACTGAGACGGTCGTACACGTCGATGAGCACGTCGGAGATGGGGGTCAATCCACGGGCAGCCCGGCCCTGGCGGATGGCGTAGATCCGCTGCTCCGCGGCCTCCAAAATGTCCTGGCCGGTGTCGGTGCCCTGCTGGATCATGGCGGTCAGGTCGCCGGCGGTCTCGGCCACCCGGCGCAGGAGGGTCTTATCCTTGAGGATATCAATGTACTCCTTGACGTTGGCCGCCGTGGGGGTGGTGTCCATCAGCTGGAGGATGTAGCCCCGGGACAGGTTTTCGTCGTAGTACCCGTTCTGCTTCATGTTCTCCAGCACCGTCACCGGATCGATGGTGAGGGAGTAGTTGAACATGGAGTAGATGGTCTCGTAGATCTCCTTGTTCTGCCGCAGGTAGAAGTCGTCGGGCCGCAGCTTGTCGATGACCTCGGGGACGCAGCGGGGGTCGATGAGCATGGAGCCCAGCACCGCCTGCTCCGCCTCCACGGAGTGGGGCAGCTGCTTCAATAACAGTTCTTCATCTTCCATGGGAACAGCCCCCTTTTTGAAATCGCAGGGGCGGGTGTTCTCACCCGCCCGAACCGTAAGCGCGCGGACCGATAAGGATATCGGCCCCTGCGCGCCAACCGCGCAAGCTTACTCCTCAGTCACCATAACGCTGACGGTGCCAATGACCTCATAGCCCAGCTTGGCCTTGATTTTATAGCCGCCGCAGGCCTTGATGGGCTCGTCCAGCACCAGGCGGGTCTTAGGGATGTTCACCCCGGTCTGGGCGTTCAGGGCCTCGGAGACCTCCTTGGCGGTGACGGCGCCGAACAGGCGTCCGCCCTCGCCGGCCTTGGCGGCGATCTTGACGGTCAGACCCTCCAGCTTCTTGGCGGTGGCCTGGGCCTCGGCCTTCTCGGCAGCCTCCTGGGCCTTCCGGGCCTTCTCCTGCTGCTTCATGGTGTTCAGGTTCTCTGCGGTGGCGATGACCGCCAGCTTCTTGGGCAGCAGGAAATTGCGGGCGTAGCCGTCGGAGACGTCCACCAGCTGGCCCTTCTTGCCCTGGCTCTTTACATCCTGCGTTAAAATCACTTTCATTTGATTCAATCCTTTCTTTCATCCGTCCCATGGGACAGGTGTTTGACGATTTTACTTCGGCTCACGCTTCCAGGTACCGGTCGATGGCCCGGGTCAGCTCCACAGCGACCTCCTCGATGGGCTTGCCGGATACCTGGCCGCCGGCGGCCGCGGCGTTGCCTCCGCCGCCCAGCTGCTCCAGAATGACCTGGACGTTGGTGTCCCCCATGGACCGACCCGAGATATTCACCCGGTCCCCGTCGGGGGAGAGAACAAAGGAGGTGTCGATGCCGATGATGTTCAGCAGCTCGTCGGCGGCCTGGGCGGCGATGACCCGGCCCACCGGCTTGTCGGCCACGGCGATGGCCATGTGCCCCTGGTACAGCTTGGCGTTCTGGATGATGGCGTACTTGGAGATGGTGCCCTCCAGGTCATTCTGATACAGCTTTTTCACCTCGGCGGTGTCGGCGCCGGAGCGGCGCAGATAGGCCGCCGCCTCAAAGGTCCGACCGCCGGTGCGCATGGTGAAGTTCTTGGTGTCCAGCACAATGCCGGCCAGCAGGGCCTCGGCCTCGGCCCGGAGCAGCTGGTTGGGCTCCACAATGTACTGGAGCAGCTCGGTGACCAGCTCGGAGGCGGAAGAGGCATAGGGCTCGTGGTAGTTCAGGGCCGCGCCCTCGATGTAGGTGGCCGCCCGGCGGTGGTGGTCGATGACGGCCACCCGGTTGCAGGACTGGAGCAGCTCCTCAGCCTGGACCTGCTCGGGGCGGTTGGTGTCCACCACCACGGCCAGGGAGCGGGTGTCGGCGATGAGGAGAGCCTCCTGGGGGGCCAGGAAGCAGTCCTGGTATTCGGGCAGCTGGGCCAGCTTGTCCATCAGCTCCTGAGAGGGGGCGGGGGTGGCGTCCTTGATGATGTGGACGGGGACTCCGTTCTTCCGGCACAGGGCGCAGATGCCAGCGGCGGCGCCCACCGAGTCGTTGTCGGGAGATTTGTGGCCCATAATGAAGACCTGGGAGGAGTCGGAGACCAGAGCGGACAGGGCGTTGGCCATGACCCGGCTCTTGACCTTGGTGCGCTTCTCGGTCTCCTTGGAGCGGCCGCCGTAAAATTCAAAGGTGAACTTGTTGCGGATGACCGCCTGGTCGCCGCCCCGGGACAGAGCCATGTCAATGGACAGGTTGGCGAACTGCAAAAGCTCCTGATAGCTCTCGCCGTCCTTGCCGATGCCGATGGACAGAGAGGCATTGATGCCGCTGGGGTTGACCACCTGGTGGACGGCGTCCAGCACGTCGAACTTCTTTTCAACGAACGAAGCCAAATACTGCTCTTCAAAAATGAACAGGTAGCGCTCCCGCTGATAGCGGCGGAGCAAGCCGCCGGTCTGAGCCACCCAGGCGTCCAGCCGGGCGTCGATCTCGGCCAGGAGGGCGGAGCGCTCGTTGTCCGTCAGGTTCTTCATCAAATCCTCGTAGTTGTCGATGAGGAGCACCGCGGCTACCGGCCGGGTGGTCTGATACTTGTCCCGGATTTGGGCCAGCTCGGTGACGTCCACCCAGTAGGTGGTGGCCAGAAAGCCGCCGCTTCGGCCGCCGGTGCGGACCAGGTGTCCGAAGACCAGAAACCGCCGTCCGGCATAGGCCACCTCGGCGGGACACTCGCTCTTGCCCTCCATGAGCCAGCGGCTGTCGAAGCCGGGGATCAGGGCGTCCAGCTTGGCGTCGAAAAGGTGCTCCCGCTCATCGGTGAGGCGGAGAAAGCGATCGTTGGTCCAAATGATGTCTCCGCTCTCCGGCCGGAAGATGATCATGGGCAGGGGGGAGTTGGTCATGGTGTCCTTGGTGGCGGAGTCCACCGTGCCGGTGACGCTCTCCAGGTACTTGGTGATCTCCCGGCGGCGGCGGCGGTCGTTTTCCCGGTTGTAGAACCCCAGACAGAGGATGACCACCAGCTCGATCCCGGCCAGGGGCAGGGAGAAAAAGGCGGACAGCAGGGCGAACGCGATCAGGCAGACGAAGTAGAGCTGGAAGCTGGGCTGGAACAGCTTGGAGATCTTCCGGTTCAACAAAAACGTCCCCTTTCTTTCAAAAACTGTGGCTTGGTTACGGGGTAGTCCAAACGGTGCCGGGACCCCATAACAAAGGTATTTTATTATATCAGATAACCGTTTGGAAAACAAGAGGAAAGGCGGCGCGGTACGGGGGAAAAAGCGGGGGAAAAATCTTGGAAAAGAGCTTCTTCCCCGTTGCGCGGGAGAAAAAAGGCTGTTATAATATGGGATAACGACCGTATTCCGCACGGCCTCTCCAGATTGGGAGGGTACGAGGAAGAACATGACGCAAAACAGCGCCGATTATACTGAATTATTGTGTGGAATGTAAGCCGGAACAAGGAATTTAGGAGGCAACCAACATGGAAGAGATCAAAATTACCCGCGCCGCCACTCTGAAGGAGAAGCCGGAATCCTCCACCCTGGTATTTGGCAGAAATATGACCGATCATATGTTTATCGTGGACTATGACGAGGGCAAGGGCTGGCACGACGCCCGCATCGTCCCCTACGGCCCCCTGCAGATTGACCCCGCCGCCAAGGTGCTGCACTACGCTGAGGAGATCTTCGAGGGTCTGAAGGCCTACCGCACCGCCGACGGCACCATCCAGCTGTTCCGTCCCGACTGCAACATCCAGCGGATGAACGACTCCGCCGACCGCCTGTGCCTGCCCCAGATCCCCTATGAGCTGGCTCTGGCCGGCATCACCGAGCTGGTCAAGCTGGAGCAGGACTGGGTGCCCAGCGAGGAGGGTACCTCTCTGTACATCCGTCCCTTCATGATCGGCATGGACGCCGCTCTGGGCGTTCACTCCTCCCACCACGTCCAGTACATTGTCATCGTCTGCCCCGTGGGCGCCTACTATCCCGAGGGCCTGAACCCCGTCAAGATCTACATCGAGGACGAGGACGTCCGCGCCGTCAAGGGCGGCACCGGCATGGCCAAGACCGGCGGCAACTACGCCGCCTCCCTCCGGGCCGGCAACCGGGCCGAGCAGAAGGGCTACACCCAGGTGCTGTGGCTGGACGGCGTCCACCGCAAGTACATCGAGGAGGTCGGCGCCATGAACGTCATGTTCAAGGTCAACGGCAAGATCCTCACCCCCGATCTGAACGGCTCCGTGCTGCCCGGCATCACCCGCCGCTCCTGCATCCAGCTGCTGAAGGACTGGGGCTATGAGGTGGAGGAGCGCCGCATCTCCGCCGAGGAGCTCTTCGAGGCCGCCGAGAACGGCACTCTGGAAGAGGCCTGGGGCACCGGCACCGCCGCCGTCGTCTCCCCCATCGGCGAGCTGGCCGAGGGCGACAAGAAGGTCACCATCAACAACAATGAGATCGGCGAGATCACCCAGAAGCTGTATGACGAGCTCACCGGCATCCAGTGGGGCCGCGTGGCCGACACCCACAACTGGACCATGAAGGTCTGCTGAGGCTGAATATGAAAAAATCCGCCGGATTAATCCGGCGGATTTTTTTCGTCTTTTCGGACCTCGTCCGATATCATACGTCCAGACTGGCGATAAACTGCCGCGCCACACGGGGGGTGCGGCCGGAGTGGCGGATCTCCCAGGTCATGGCCTGAGCGTGGAGCAGCTCTCGGTCCATGGACACCCCGGCCTGGTCGGCCAGGTGGTCCACCAGGGCCAAGAAGCCGGCCTTGTTCATGGTCAGGTAGGGGATGCGCAGGCCAAAACGCTCGGCCAGAGCGGTCTTCTCCGAGATGGTCTCAAAGGTGTCCACCTCGTCTCCCGCCCGGTCGGTGAAGGTCTGGCGGACCAGGTGGCGGCGGTTGGAGGTGGCGTAGATGGCCACGTTGGCGGGGCGCTTCTCCAGACTGCCCTCCAAAATGGTCTTCATGGAGGAGTAGGTCTTGTCGTCCTGGTCGAAGGCCAGGTCGTCAATGAACAGAATGAATTTCTGCCGCCGCCCAGCCAGAGAGCGCATGAGCTGGGGCAGGCCGGTGAGGTTCTCCTTCTGCACCTCGATGAGGCGCAGGTCCTCCATGCCGGGCAGATAGAGCATGGACTTCACCGTGGCCGACTTGCCGGTGCCGCCGTCGCCGAAGAGGAGGACGTTGTTGGCCGGCCGGCCCCCCATCATCAGGCGGGTGTTGGTCTCCACCTGGCTGCGCTGGAGCTCGTAGCCCAGCAGGTCCTCGGGCCGGGGGCAGTCCGGGTCGGAGACGGGGATCAGCTTGCCCTCCTCCCACAGAAAGGCCCGGTACCGGGCGTACAGCCCGGCGCCGTGGTCCCGGTAAAAGGCGGTCAGGGACTCAAAGTCGAAGGGGACGGTCTTCTCCCACCGGGGCAGACCGGCCAGCACCGGGGCGTACTCCTCAGGCAGCAGTCCCTTCATAGCCTCGATGTATCGGCCGCAGTCGGTCTGGGCCAGCCGGACGAAGGCGTCCACGTCCCGCCGGGCGCCGTCCTCCAGGGCGGGGTCGGAGCCGTCCCGCTCCGCCAGCAGAGCGTAGGGGCTCTCGGTGTACCGCAGGGTGTTCCAGAGCCAATCGCCCAGGCCGGGGAAGCCCTCCTCCCGCAGAGCACAGAACAATCCGGTGTACTGATCCAGGGCCTCTTCCCCACGGCGGTCGCCCAGGGCGTCCAGCAGGCCGGAGAGGCGGACCATCACCGGCAGCTTTTTCAATTCATAGTAGGCGGAGACGCCCCGGAGGGCGGCCCGCAGCGCGTTCAGTTCCATTTGTGTATCCCCCAAATTTAAAGCGTTTTCCCCAATTTTAATGTCTGGGGCCAACCTTGTCAACCGTCAGGGGGTGTGATAAAATAGCAAAGATCCATTTAAAATTTCTAATTTCTTGATTTGTCGGAGGAATTATGGTATCCATCGGAGGAATCAACATCGAAACGCCCCTGGCTCTGGGGCCCATGGCGGGGGTCACCGACGTGGCCTTCCGCACCATCTGTCGGGAGCAGGGGGCCGGGCTGACCTGCACCGAGATGGTCAGTGCCAAGGCCCTGTGCTATCAGGATAAGAAGTCAATTCCCCTGCTGAAAATGGGGGAGAATGAGAGCCCCGCCGCCGCCCAGATCTTCGGCAGCGACCCCGTCTGCATGGAGGAGGGGGCGGCCATCGCCCACGAGGTGTCGGGGGCCGATTTCATCGACATCAACATGGGCTGTCCTGTGCCCAAGGTGGCAAACTCCGGGGACGGCTCCGGCCTGATGCGCAACCCAGACCTGGCTGTCAAGGTGGCCGAGGCGGTCATCCGGGGGGCAAAGTGCCCCGTGACGGTGAAGTTCCGCCTGGGCTGGGACAAGGGCTCCATCAACTGTGTGGAGTTTGCCCGGGCTATGGAGGAGGCCGGGGTGGCCGCCGTGGCCGTCCATGGCCGGACCCGGAACCAGATGTACGCTGGAACCGCCAACTGGGACTGGATCCGGGAGGTGAAGAAGGCGGTGTCCATCCCAGTCATTGCCAACGGCGATGTGTTCAAGCCGGAGGACGCCCCCCGCATCCTGAAGTACACCGGGGCGGACATTGCCATGATCGGCCGGGGCATTTTCGGTAACCCCTGGCTCTTCGCCCAGTGCAAGGCGGCGCTGGAGGGCAGGCCCATCCCGGACGTGCCGCCGCTCTCGGAGCGGTGCGACACCGCCGTGCGCCAGTTCGAGCTGGCCGCGGCCAACAAAGGGGAGAAGATCGCCTGCCTGGAGGCCCGGAAGCAGTATGCCTGGTACCTGAAGGGAGTCCCCCACGCGGGCTACTATAAGGAGCAGATCGTCAAGATCACCACTCTGGAGGACGTGTACCGGGTCACTGTGGGAATCAAGAGAGATCTTTGCTGAGGAGCGCGGCGCAGCCACGCAGCCAAACGGAAGCCCAGCGCAGCGGGTTCCGTTTGGAGAGGAGAAGCAAGAAAGCGGGGCGAGGGATCACCGACAGGTGGTTCCGAGACAGAGCGGACTTTGTGACGACGATGAAAGGGGGAGCAACCTTTGTCCGAACAGGAGCTGGTGGCCCGGGCCAGAGCCGGGGACCAGGATGCCTTTGAGCAGCTGGTGCTGGCCAATCAGAATAAGGTCTACTCCTTGGCTCTGCGGATGGCCGGGGACCGGGAGGAAGCCGCCGACCTGGCCCAGGAGGCGTTCCTGAAGGCCTGGCAGGGCCTGCACTCCTTCCAGGGGGACAGCAGTTTTGCCACCTGGGTGTACCGGCTGGCCACCAACGTGTGCATCGACTTTCTGCGCAGGCAGAAGCGGCGGCGGGAGGTGGAGCCCGCCGTTTCTCTGGACGACGAGGAGGCTGGCTGGGCCGAGCCCGCCGATCTGAGCCAGGACCCCCAGCGCCAGCTGGAGCGCTCCGAGGCGGCCCAGGCGGTGGCCCGGGGGCTGGAGGCTCTGCCCGACCACCACCGCCAGGTGCTGGTTATGCGGGAGCTGTCCGGCCTGAGCTACCAGGAGATCGGGGACGCACTGGACCTGGATATGGGGACGGTAAAGTCCCGCATCGCCCGGGCCCGGCTGTCTCTGCGAAAAATTTTGTTGGCGGACGGGAACTTTTCCGGCGGTCCGCCGTCTAAAATGGTAAAGAAACACGAGAGGGGGTGAGTGGTATGAATCCATGCGGGAAATTTGTGGAGCGGATCTCCGCCAAGCTGGATGGACCACTGACGGCGGAGGAGAAGCGGGAGCTGGAGGCCCATCTGGCCGTCTGCCCGGCCTGCCGGGCACTGGAAGCGCAGCTGGCTGCGATTCATGCCGCATTCCCCCAGATGGAGGAGGTGTCCGCCCCTGAGGGCTTCGCCCAGGGGGTCATGGAGCGGATTCGGGCCCAGGAGGGGGAGAAGGCCAAGGTAGTCCCCCTGTTCAAACGGCCCCAGATCCGGGCACTGGCCAGTCTGGCCGCCTGCGCCGCGCTGTGCGTGGGCCTTTATCGGGGCGGCCTGCTGCCTGGTTATGGGAGCGCCGCAAAGAGCGTCGGACAGGAAGCGGCTCTCCAAGAAGACGAGGCCGCCCGGAGCGCCCAGGGCGCGGAGTCGTCCGACGCGGACCTCACGATGCCCGCGCAGTATTCGCTGGAGAGCGCCGCCGAACCAGAGCAGGACAATCAATTGGAAGTCAACGCCGCGCTCCCCAGTACGAGTCAGGCAGAGGAGTCGGCCAAGAATTCCACACCCCAGGCTCAAACCGTCGCCCCCCGGCAGACGGAACCCCCGCAGAAAACCGAGGACCTGACGGCGGCTCAGAGCGGCGGCCAGCCGACGGAAGAGGAGGCCCCCCAGGCGGATAATGCCACGATTCCCGTCTCCCCCCAGGATGAGGGAGAGACAGGGGGCCAGCCGAATGTTCTCTCCAGGTACCAGGTGGCCGGGCAGCAGGTGGCCGCTATTCTGACCCTGACGCAGCTACCCGATGGGGCGGAGGAAATTCTGGGACCGGATGCGGAATGGCGCACGGACGAGGCGGGCCGTTCCGTCTGCATCGTCACCGGGGACCAGATGGAGGCCCTGATGGCCCTGGCCGAGGAACAGGGCCAGGACCTGACCGGGGCCGCTACCAACCGGATCGACCGGGAGGAGCTGTGCGCCGTTGTGCTGGAGGCGGAACAGACGCAGACAGTGCCGGAATCATGAAACAAAAGAAGGACCGAAACCTTATGGTTTCGGTCCTTTGTTATTTACAGGATGTGGGAGGCGTCGGCCTCCGCCTTGGCAATCCGGGCGCGGATATACTGCTCCAGAATATCGGTGGTCCCTTCGATGCCCAGCCTGGCGCTGTTCACCGCAATGTCATAGTTGCGGGCGTCTCCCCACTTGCCCTTGCAGTATTGGTTGTGGTAGGTCTTGCGCTTTTTATCCTTTTTGGCCATGAGAGCCAGGGCCTCCTCGGCGGAGACAGGCCCTCGGGCCATGGTGCGCTCCTTTTTGAAGTCCAGGTCCGCCCCCACAAATATGGTGATCAGACCGGGGAAGCCCTTCAAAACCTCCTCGGCGCAGCGGCCCACCACCACAAAGGACTCGCCGGCCTGGGCCCGCTCCCGGAGGTACTGGAACTGCATCTGGGCGATAACGTCCCCCGGGGCGTTGCTGAAGCCGTTGACAGTGCGGTATAGGAAGTGGTTTTTTGGAAATTCATCGTACCGCTCCAAGCTGCGGACGTCCAAGCCCCGGGATGCGGCGATCTTTTTCAAAATATTTTCTTCGTAGAGCGGCAGCCCGAAGCGTCCGGCCAGGGTCCGGGCGATCTCGTGGCCGCCGCTGCCGAATTCACGGCCCAGGGTGAGGATGAGTTGTCCCGACATGTCGTTCCCTCCTTGAAGATGTGGGTTAAAAATACCGGACGAACATAAACAGCATGGAGATCAGAATCACCATAACGGTGGCAGGGGCCAGAGCTTTACAGTACTGTCCCCAGCTGATGGGGTGGCCGTTCTTGGCGGCGATGGAGGTGCCCACCACATTGGCGGAGGCGCCGATGGGGGTAGCGTTTCCGCCAATGTCGGTGCCCATGGACAGGGCCCAGGCCAGAGTGTGGAGGTCCATCCCCTGGGTTTCGGCCAGCGTGCGGATGACGGGGATCATGGTGGCGGCGAAGGGGATGTTGTCAATGAAGGCGCTGGCCACGGCGGAGCCCCAGATGATGATGGCCACCACAAGCATGGCATTGCCGCCGCTGGCCCGGCTGATGAGGGCGGCCAGAAGCTCCAGCACCCCGGTCTGTTCCAGACCGCTGACCACGATAAACAGTCCGATGAAGAACAGCAGGGTCTTATAGTCCAGCCGGGTCAGAATGCCCTTTGCCCGCCGGCCGGAGGTGACCAGCGTGATCAGGGCGATGAAGGTGCCGATGAAGGACACCGTCAGCCGGGTCTGGGCGTGGGTGACCAGCAGGACCACCGCGCAGCCGAAGATGAGGCAGCTGGTGACAAAGGATTTGCGGTCGGTGATGGCCTCCTTGGGATCGGGGTAGTGGTCGGACCGGATGGAGGAGCCGCGCTCCAGGTCCTTGCGAAAATATAGGTAAAAGTATAATAGTACAAATACCAGGGAGATTGCAACCATCACACCGGTATTTTGGATAAAATCACCAAAAGAGTAGCCGAGGGAGGTGCCGATGATGATATTGGGAGGGTCGCCGCACATAGTAGCCGAACCGCCCAGGTTGGCGCAGAAGATCTCGGCCAGGATCAGGGGCACCGGGTCCAGCCTCAGCAGCTGGGCCAGTTCCACGGTGACGGCGGCCAGAAACATGACCACCGTGATGCTGTCGATGAACATGGACAGCACCGCCGACATGAGCATGAAGGTGAGAAAGATGGGGGTGGCCTTATAGTGGACCAGTCTGGCGATGGCCATACACAGCCAGCGGAAGAAGCCGCTCTCGGCCATGCCCTCCACCATGATCATCATGCCCGAGATAAAGAAGATGGTCTCCCAGTTGATGCCGGTGGAGGTGGTGGAAGCACCGGCTTGGTACCAGAAATCCACACGGAAGATACTGTGCAGGCTGAGCGCCTCTAAAATCGCCTCTTTGCTCCGCATGCAGATGCCGAAGACCACGACCAACGTGAGCAGGCCGCAGCCCAGGGTGACAATATGCCGCTCGATTTTCTCCGATATGATCAGCGCGAACATCAGGAGAAAAATCACCGCGGCCAGGATTTGAGCAATCATTGTGTATGACCCCTTTCCGATCCTCGGGGGACAAACGGGGTCCGTCGGCGGCGCCGGCCAGTGGCCCAGGTCCTGCGAGGGTAATTCCGATACGAGTTCCATACGGGCTTGCAGAAGAACCGGCGCGGAATGTTTTATCTGCGCCGCCTCATGATATACTTGCCGCCCGTAAAAAAACAAGTGAGGAAATCGCCGCCGCAATTAAGATTCCGTCAAGAATTTTCCGGCGCCTTCGGGAGCCACGGAGACTTGGCTGGAAAGAAATGGACCGGACGAGAGAGAACGGAATCCCGCTTTGCGGACGGATTTACGGCGGTTTTACACGAATTGTTCACTTTTCACGAAAAATGCCGAAAGGAGGAGAGGGACAGCTGGAGAGATAGTTAGCCGTCCGTCAAAAAAAGAGTTGTCAGGACGTGGAATTTAAGGTATAATAACCAACAGAAGTTTATGGATGCCGCGCAAGGCCCGGAACCGGGTCCCGGCGGAGTGACCGTCCAAATATAAGGAGTGGAAACAAGACATGAGCTATTCTGTACAAAACATCCGCAACGTCTGCCTGCTGGGCCACGGTGGAAACGGTAAGACCGCCCTGGCGGAGAGCCTGCTTTATATGACCGGAGCCATCGACCGCATGGGCAAGGCCGTGGACGGCAACACCGTCTGTGACTACGACCCCGAGGAGGTCAAGCGCCAGATTTCCATCTCCCTGGCCACGGCTCCTCTGGAGTACAAGGGTTGTAAGATCAACGTTCTGGACACCCCGGGCGGCTTTGATTTCTCCGGCGAGGTGATGGAGGCCCTGCGGGCCGCCGACGCCGCCATCATCGTCTGCTCCGCCAAGGACGGCGTGTCCGTGGGCCTGGAGAAGGCGTGGAAGTACTGTGAAGAGCGGAATATGCCCCGCTTTATCTATATCTCCAAGACCGACGAGGACAACTCCGACTACAACAAGACCTTCGAGGCGCTGCGCGCCAAGTACGGCAACAAGATCGCCCCCGTGGTGGTCCCCATCTGGGACGAGGACAAGAAGGTCATCGGCATCATCGACGTGCTGAACAAGCGCGCCTATGAGATGAAGGACGGCAAGCGGGTGGAGATCGAGATCCCCGAGGGCAAGGAGGACGTCATCACCGAGTTCAACGACGCCCTGAAGGAGTCTGTGGCCGAGACCAGCGAGGAGTTCATGGACAAGTTCTTCTCCGGCGAGGACTTTACTTACGCCGAGATGATCCAGGGCCTGCGTCAGGGTGTCCGGGAGCTGTCCCTGTTCCCCGTGCTGTGCGGCTCCGCCGTCACCACGCTGGGCTCCCTGATGCTGATGGACGATATTGTGGAGTTGCTGCCCAACCCCATGGAGGGCAACTACCACAAGGCTACCCGCCAGGACGGCGAGACCGAGGAGTTCGTGGTCTCCCCCGGCGGCGTGCCCACCGCTTACGTCTTTAAGACCGTCTCCGACCAGTACGGCAAGTACTCCTACATCAAGGTCCTGTCCGGCGTCATCACCTCCGACCTGTCCCTGGTCAACGCCCGCACCGGCAGCAGCGAGAAGCTGGGCCGCCTGTACGTCATGCGCGGCAAGAAGGCCGTCGAAGTCAAGGAGCTGACCTGCGGCGACATCGGCGCCATTGCTAAGATGGAAAAGGTCAAGACCGGCGATACTCTGTGCGATCCCCGTAAGGTGGTCGCCCTGAAGCAGATCCCCTTCGCCGAGCCCAACTATGCCGTGGCCATCTCCCCCAAGACCCGCGGCCAGGATGACAAGGTGGCCCAGGGCCTGTACCGTTTGAACGAGGAGGACCCCTCCTTTACCATCGTCAACAACGGCGAGACCCACCAGATGGTCCTCACCGGCGCCGGCGACATCCAGCTGGATGTGCTGGTCAGCAAGCTGAAGAGCCGCTTCAACGTGGAGGCTGAGCTGAAGGAGATTCGGGTGCCTTACCGTGAGAAGATCCGCAAGACCGTCCAGAAGCAGGGCCGTCATAAGAAGCAGACCGGCGGTTCCGGCCAGTTCGGCGATGTGTGGATTCGCTTTGAGCCCTGCATGGACCAGGAAGAGATGGTCTTCGCCGAGGAGGTCTTCGGCGGCTCCGTGCCCAAGAACTTCTTCCCCGCTGTGGAAAAGGGTTTGCGCGAAGCCGTGGTCCACGGTCCTCTGGCTGGCTACCCTGTAGTCAACCTGAAGGCCGTGCTGTACGATGGCTCCTACCACCCCGTGGACTCCTCTGAAATCGCCTTTAAGACCGCCGCTCAGCTGGCCTATAAGGCCGCCATGCCCGAGGCCAACCCCGTCCTTCTGGAGCCTGTGGGTGAGCTGAAGGTCACCGTGCCCGATAACTACATGGGCGACGTCATCGGCGATCTGAACAAGCGCCGCGGCCGCGTCATGGGCATGACTCCCACCGACGACGGTGAGCAGGTCATCGAGGCCGAGGTCCCCATGGCTGAAATGACCAGCTATGCCATCGACCTGCGCGCTATGACCCAGTCCCGCGGTTCCTACACCTTCCACTTTGTCCGCTACGAGGACTGCCCCCCCATGGCTCAGGAGAAGGCAATTGCCGCTGCCAAGGCTATGGCCGAGGAATAAGTTAATGAAAAAGTCCGCCCCATGTGGGGCGGACTTTTTACGTATTTAGGGAAAAGAAGCAAAAAAATCCCGTCATTAGGAGCAATTACCCTTCAGCCGCGGCAGCAGCCACTGGGCGTACAGCAGCATTCCAGCGTCGTTGGGATGGAGTGATCCATCGGCGAAGAATTCGGTGCAGTGGGGGACGGCAAGCTGTCCGTTCCAAATGTGGATGCGGGGGTGCCGCTGGGCGGAGGCCTCCAGGGCCTCCAGCACCTGGAAAAAGCGGCCCACCGCCGTGACCTCCTGGCAGTCGCCCCGCCAGATAGGGAGGATTAGGTCAATCCAGCACTCCGGGAAGGCCTCCACCAGGGTGTCCAGGTAGCGGTCCATGTCGCGGCGGGCCTCCTCCAGCGAGGTTTTGTTGGTCCAGTCGTTGGTGCCGTAGGCCACAAGAATGCGCCGGGGGGCGGGGACCTGGGCGGCGTCGATGGTGGCGGGGTTGAAAACGTAGCCGCTGATGGCCTGGTTCAGAAGCTCCAGCCCCATGGCCCGGGCCAGAATGGCGGCGTAGCCCAGAGAGGGGTGGAGGGCGTCGTATCCCTGGGTGATGGAGTCGCCGTAGCACAGCAGGATTCCGTCCCCGTCCGGTCCACGCTCCAGCTGTGCGGCGTCCCTGAGGACCACGTCGGACACGGCGAAAATGGCGCTGATGGGCAGGTAGAGTACGATGCGGCGCGTGGTCCGTCCGCCGTCCAGAGCCCCCAGCTCACAGGAAAAGCGCCCCGTTTTGTGGGCGATGGGCTTTTCGCACAGGGCGTGCACCATCACCCCGTCCACATAGAGGTCGATGCCGAAAAAATCCCGGTTGGGGTCGAATTCCAGAATTTTATAGTCAAAGGAGATGGCCGAGGCGTCGGTCAGAAAGTCGAAGCGGACGCCGGCGGGGAACCGGGCGCGCATCCGGTAGCGCTCAATGTGGTCCACAGCGGCCAGCTGGCGGTCGGTCATGCGCTGGAACAGAAAGCCGGAGTCCGTCTCCCGGATGGACAGACAGCCCTTAGTAATGGCGGTCAACTCTTGCAGCGTCAATATCATAAAGCTTATCTCCTTTACGGCTTGTCCAGAGTCCGCTGGAAGGCAATCCGAGGCGAGCCGTCGTCGGTCCAGATGCGGCCGCACGGGAGAAAGCCGTTTTTTTCCAGAACCCGCTGCATGGGCAGATTGTCGTCGTGGGTGTCGATGCGGATGTTGGGGCACTGGGTCAGGCACCACTGCAAAATCCGGGTGGCGGCGCCCTTGACCTCTCCGCGGCTGGCCACCCGGTGGACGGCGCAGTAGGGCGCGTCGTTGAGCCAGGCTCCCTCGATGACCTGATAGGTGGGATCGTCCCCGGCGATCATGGCGAAGACGGCCTGGATGCGGCCGTCCTCCACCAGAACATGGCTCCGGCCCAGCCGAATATCCTCGTCCACACGCTCCACCGGGGGATAAGCGTCCCCCCACTGGGTTGGGTTGCCGGCGCGCTTCATAAAGCGGCGGGCGATGGCGTAGACCTCCAAAATATCGTCCCGGTCGGACGGGGTTGCTCTGCGGATCATATACTTCACACTCCAATCCGGCGATTGTGTTAAGATAGGCCCATTATACTACGACTTTTCACCCAAGCATAGAAAAAAGAAAATTTTGGGTGGAGGGACCTTCCTCCTTTACCGAAAAGCCGCCGTGTGATATACTAAACTCTAACTAGACCAACGAAAATCCCGCCTTTTGCGGGGGCAAATATAAGGAGTGGATCATATGGATCTGACCGAACGCACGGTGGAGAGCAAGACCATTTTTGAGGGCAAGATCATCAAAGTGACTCTGGACCAGGCCCAGCTGCCCGACGGCAGTCTGGCCAGCCGTGAGGTGGTCTATCACCCCGGCGGCGTGGCTGTCCTGGCCCTGGGGGAGGACAACACCGTCACCCTGGTGCGGCAGTACCGCTATCCCATCCGGCAGCAGCTGCTGGAGCTGCCCGCGGGCAAGCTGGACCACGGGGCGGAGGAGGACCGTCTGCTGGGGGCCCAGCGGGAGCTGAGTGAGGAGACCGGCCTGGAGGCCTCTGAGTGGACCTATCTGGGCTATACCCTGGCCTCCCCCGGCTTCTGTGACGAGGCGCTGCACATGTATCTGGCCCGGGGCCTGACCCGGAAGGCGCAGCACCTGGACGACGACGAATTTTTGGACGTGGTCACCATGCCCTTCGACCAGCTGGTGGAGCAGGTGATGGACGGCGCCATCACCGACGCCAAGACGGTGTCCACTACCCTGAAGGTCAAGGTGCTGCTGGGTCTGTAAGGACCCGAAAAAGAGACGCAAGGAGGCGGCGTTGTGGGAAAGACCATCCTGATCGTAGAGGATGAACAGAATATCGTGGACATCCTGTCCTTTAACCTGGGCCGGGAGGGGTACGACACCCTGGAGGCCTACGACGGCCCCACGGGGCTTCAGCTGGCGCTGGAGCAGAACCCGGACCTGATCCTGCTGGACCTGATGCTGCCCGGTATGGACGGCTTCGACGTGTGCCGGAAGGTGCGCCAATCCGGGTCCTCCACTCCCATCATCATGCTGACCGCCCGGGAGGAGGAGACGGACAAGGTGCTGGGCCTGGAGCTGGGGGCCGACGACTACATTACGAAGCCCTTCTCCATGCGGGAGCTGCTGGCCCGGATCAAGGCCAACATCCGCCGGGTGTCCATGGCCCCCGCCGCTCCAGCCCAGGAGCCCCAGTCCAAGGACCTGGTTCGGCTGGGCCGGGTGACCATCGACCGGGTCAAAGCTACCGTGTCCAAGGATGGCCAGCCTCTGGACCTGACCCAGCGGGAGTACGACCTGATCTGCTTCCTGGCCTCGCAGCCGGGGAAGGTGTTCTCTCGGGAAGCCCTGATGGAGCACGTGTGGAACTACGAGGGCTATGTGGGCGATGTCCGGGCCGTGGATGTGGCCGTCCGGCGGCTCCGCGAGAAGATCGAGGACGACCCAGCCAGCCCAAAATTCATCGTCACCAAGCGGGGGATGGGGTACTTATTCGGGGGGTAATGGCGAGAAGGCGTGGAACGAGGCGGAAAACCGGCGGCCTTCGTAGGGGCGGTTTTTGGCCGCCCACCATCTCCCTGCGCAAAATTTGGTCCAATATCTCCTATCTGAACGAAAAGGTGGAACGCGCATGCGCAGCCTGCACACAAAATTAGTGATGATCCTGGTCCTGCTGATCCTGTCTCTGATGACGGTGGTGGGGGCCTTTCTCATCAACTCGGTGACGGCCTTTTACCTGGAGGACTTCTACACCCAGATGTCCGAGGTGTTCCAGAAGGAGGAGCTGTATGCGGATCTGACCACCGAGACCGAGAAGGAGACCTCCGGCGAGGCGGACGGGGCCTCCATGATGGCTGATGTGCTGGGGGCCTATGCCGGCGAACTGGGCGTGGACAGCCGCAACCGCAAGCTGTACATCCTGGACGACAACGGGGTCTGCCTCATCCACCCAGACGGGGAGACGGGGCCCGCCCGGTACACCACCAACCTGAGTCATGCTTTGAGCACCCGGGAGGTTGGGGACCGGAGCAATGTGGCCGAGGACTACATGGACGTGGCCATCCCCATCCAGCGGGGAGACCAGTCCTACGTTATCTATATCTACGACAACAAGACCACCGCCAACAACCTGACCGACCAGATGTTCCTGCTCATTATGGAGGCCCTGGTCTTTGGCCTGGTCATTTCCATTCTGCTGTCCTTCCTGCTGTCCAAGACCATGGTCACCCCCATCCAGCGGCTGACTGAGGGCGCCATGCGGGTGGCCGAGGGGGACTTCTCCCGAAAGATCGAGGTGGCCTCACGGGACGAGATCGGCGTGCTCACTGATACCTTCAACGACATGGCGGGTCAGCTCCAGGACACCCTGCGCCAGGTGGAGAACGAGCGCAACAAGCTGGACACCCTGTTTCTCCACATGACCGACGGCGTGGTGGCCTTCTCCCGCCAGGGCCAGGTCATCCACTCCAATCCCGCCGCCGCCCAGATGCTCCACCAGGAGATCGGACCGGACACCACCTATGACCAGCTGTTCGGGGACCTGGCCTCCCTGGGCCAGGTGCTGGACACCCCCGACCACTTGGAGGGGGAGCGTCAGCTCCGGGACAGCTTCCTCCAGCTGCTCATGGCCCCCTTCGACCGGGGCCGAGAGGGAGGCGGCATCCTGGTGGTGGTCCACGACGTCACCGAGCAGCGGAAGAATCAGGAGATGCAGCGGGAGTTCGTGGCCAACGTGTCCCACGAGCTGCGCACTCCCCTGACCAACATCCGCTCCTACGCCGAGACCCTGTCCGACAGCGCCGGGGACATTCCCCCCGCCATGGAGAAGAAGTTTCTGGGGGTCATCCTCAACGAGAGCGACCGGATGACCCACATTGTCCAGGACCTGCTGACCCTGTCCCGGTTTGATTCGGGCCGGTCCGACCTGAAGCTGGTCCGGTTCTCCTTCGACCGGGCGGTCCGGGACATGTACAACGCCGTCTATATGGAGGCCCAGCGCCACAGCCATGCTTTGGAGCTGGATATGGAGGAGAATCTGCCCGACATCGTGGCCGACCGGGAGCGCATCCTCCAGGTCATGATGAACGTGGTGTCCAACGCCATCAAGTACACCCCCGACGGGGGCAGAATCGCAATTTCCGCGGGGCGCACCGGGGACCGGGTGTGGATGATGGTGGACGACAACGGCATCGGCATCCCGGAGGAGGACCGCTCCCGGATTTTCGAGCGATTCTACCGGGTGGACAAGGCCCGCTCCCGCCAGTCGGGCGGCACCGGCCTGGGCCTGTCCATCGCCAAGGAGATCGTGGACCGGCACCAGGGCAGGCTGGCCCTCCAGGAGAAGGAGGGCCCCGGTCTGGCCATCCGGCTGGAGCTGAACATTGAGGGACCGGACCATGGATAAGAGAAAACAGAGCCGCCGGGCCGTTGAGCTCTGCAAGGACGTCCTGATTTTGCTGCTGACCTGCTCCGCCGTCTGGCTGGCCACCCGGACCCAGCTGCTACGGCCCCTCAGCGGCCTGCTGGGGCGGGAGGAGAACCACAGCGCCGGTTCAGTTCAGACCGAGAGCGGGGCCCGAGCCGATGCGGCCCGCCCTCTGCGCATTACCGCCAACGTGGCTGGCGGGACGGAGAACGCCCGCTATGGAATCCAATACGACACCACCGCCTCCGACGCCTTGTTTCAGCAGGTGGCCGGTCTGCTGGTGGAGGCTCTGTCCAGTGCCGGGGCTCCGGAGCAGATCAACCGGGCCCAGTGGGAGCAGGCGCAGAATACCGCCCCCGGGATGACCTTCGACTTTCAGGGTGAGCTGCCCCTGGAGGTGCTCATGGGCTGGATGTCCGGGGAGGACACCGGCCTGACCGCCTGTGTACGGCGGTTGACCCTGACCGTCTGGCAGGATCATGTGGCCCTGTACTACCGGGACGAGGAGACGGGGACTTACTTCCGCTGCCTGTCTGAGGTAGCCAGCCAGCGCCATCTGACCGAAGCCCTGGCCGGTCTGAGCGGCAACGGCAGCTTCTATGCCTTTGAGTCGGAACATTACCGGATGCTGGATCGGGATACCCTCATTACCGAGCAGTCCCCCGACCCAGCGGTCTATACAGCCGCCAACCCCATGAACCGGGGGCAGGACTCTCTGAAAGAGCTGATGGGGGACCTGGGGATCTCGGTCAACGGCAGCAGCTTTTATCTCTCCGGCAGCGAGGAGGTGGTCCGCAGCGGCAACGGCAGCATCCGCCTGTCCAGCGACGGAGTGGCTGTCTACGCGGCGGGGGAGGGCGGACCCTTCCAGATCCCGCTCCGGAACGGCAAGGTGTCTCTGTTTGATACGGTGGAGGCCTGCCGCCAGATTGCGGCCAACACCCTCGGGACCCGAAGCGGCCAGGCACGCCTCTACCTCATGTCCGCCCGGGAGACCGAGACCGGCCTGGTGGTCCGATTCGGCTACTGCCTGAACGGCTATCAGGTGCGTCTGGACCAGGGCTATGCCGCACAATTCCTGGTGCGGGACGGGGAGATCACGGATTTTACCCTCTGCTTCCGCAGTTATACGGACAGTGGGACCACCTCGCCGGTCTTACCAATCCGACAGGCCGCCGCCGCCATGGAGGCCATGGGCCTGACGGGGGAGGAGCTGCTCCTGGCGTACAGCGACAGCCGGGGAGATACGGTGACCGCCTCCTGGATGGCGGCGGACAGCCATCTGACTGAGAGGGGGTGACGGTATGGAGTGGCCGAAATTAAAAAACATCGTCCTGGTTATCCTGACCGTCACCAACCTGTGCCTGCTGGTCCTCGCGGCCCGGCAGACCATGGAGAACGACCGGCTTCAGCGCCAGGCCCGGCAGGACGCCATCCAATTCCTGGCGGAGCGGGCGGTGACCGTGGCTGAGGATCAGGTGCCCGACGAGATGACCCTGCTGCCCCAGCAGGTGGAGCGGGACCTGGAGACCGAGGGGACCCTGGCCGCTCAGCTGCTGGGGACCGGGGTCCAGGTGGAGAAACGGGGCGGCGAGGTGTACCGCTATTTCAATGACCAGGGCTCTATCCAGTTCCACAGCGACGGGGCCTTTCAGGCGGAGTTTCCTGCCGGCGCATTCCCCGCGGGGGACGACCGGAAAAGGACCTGCCTGGACCTGCTGGCCAAACTGGACTATGAGGGAGAACTGCTGGAGGAGGGGGAGAATACCCTGACCTTCCGCCAGCTGTGGCAGGGAGCGCCTCTGTTTACCCAGCAGGTGACCCTGAAAATCGAGGAGGACTCCATCACCGCCATGACGGCGGGCCGCCGTCTGGTGGGTCAGCCGACCCAGGACTTGAGCCGGTCCGTGGTCACGGTGTCCACCGCCCTGTTCCAGCTGTTCAACGGTATCAACGCCCTGGGCGACGTGTGCAGCTCCATCGACACCATCACCCAGGGATATGTGAGCACCGCGTCCCTGTCCGGTCCGGTGACGCTCACCCCTGTGTGGCGGGTGACCACCGACACCAGCGCTTATCAGCTGGATCTGGTGACCGGGACCCTGACCCGGGCGCCCTGAAGTTTGCTCCGCTGGAGACAAGCTGCGGGCTGGCGAAAAGAAATTTTTGTCAGACTGCGGCTTGTCTCCAGTTCATTTTGTCTTTACCTGGGGCATAGACTGTGGTAAGATAGCGGAAGCTTGAAATTGGAAGCTTAAATGGAAGTGACGTCTATGTATGACAAGCACAGCCCCATTGGAGTGCTGGATTCCGGCATCGGCGGATTCAGCGTGGCCCGGCAGGTCCAGCGGCTGCTGCCCGGCGAGGACCTGATCTACTTTGGAGATGGGGCCCACATCCCCTACGGCAATCATCCGGAAGAGAAGATCGTGGCCATGGCCCGGTACATGTTCCGGTTTATGGAGGAACGGCGGGTCAAGGCTCTGCTGGTGGCCTGCAACACCATCTCCTGCGTCATCGACCAGTGTAAGAATGTGGTGTCCTGCCCCACCTTCAACGCCGTGCAGGCGGGGGCCGACGCGGCGGCGGAGCTGAATGTGGATAAGGTGGGCGTTATCTCCACCGTCTTTACCCACAACTCCCGGTGCTATCCTCAGCGTATCCTGGCCCAGAGCCCCAAAAAGCTGGTGGTTCTCAGCTGCGGCTGTCCCGACCTGGCCCGGCTGGTGGAGCACAACCTGGGGGACCCCAACGGCATGGCCGAGGTGGAGGACAATCTGCGCCTGGAGCTGGACCACATGGTGCTGGAGGACAAAATCCAGTGCTGTATCCTGGGCTGCACCCACTATCCCCTGGTGGAGGACAGCATCAAAAAGCTGTACCCCGACCTGCCTCTCATCGACCCGGCGGTCCAGATGGCCCGAGAGCTGAAGGCCTATCTGGACGAAAAGGGACTGCGCCGGAATCCGGGCCGGCGGGGGCGGCTGGACGTGTACACAACCGGCGACGTGGAGGAGTACGCCCTCCGGGCCCGCCAGGTGGGCCTGGACCCGGTGAGCTCGGTACAGACGTACCCGGCCATGGAGCTGTGATTTCCCGCGGGGGGGGGCGGCCGCACAAGGCCGCCCCTGTTTTATGGCAAAATGGTTTGCCATCGGGGGGGAAATCCTGTATACTTGAGAAAAATAGAACCCGGTGACCAATGGAAGCGAACCTGGGAAAACCAATGAGAAAGAGGTGTTGTTTGTGGGAGAGCTGACCTTTGCCGTCCCCACTTTGTTCGGGCTGGAGGGCCTGTGCGCCGATGAGATGCGCCGGCTGGAGCTGCCCAATGTCCAGGCGGAGAATGGACGGGTGCTGTGCAGGGGCACGGCAGCCGACCTGGCCCGGCTGAATCTGAATCTGCGCACCGGCGAGCGGGTGCTGCTGGTGCTTGGGACTTTCCCCGCCGGTGATTTCGACGCCCTGTTTGAGGGTACCAAGGCCTTGCCCTGGGAGAATTTTATTCCTCAGAACGGCCAGTTCCCCGTGAAGGGCCATTCCCTGAACTCGGCCCTCCACTCCATCCCCGCCTGCCAGGCCATTGTGAAGAAGGCTGTGGCCGCCCGGCTGGGGGCCAAGTACGGCCTGAACACCCTGCCAGAGACCGGAGCGCTGTACCAGATCCAGTTCTCCATCATGAAGGATATCGCCACCCTGATGCTGGACACCAGCGGCGCGGGGCTCCACAAGCGGGGCTACCGGGCCAAGGGCGTGGACGCCCCCCTCCGGGAGACCCTGGCGGCGGCCATGGTGATGCTGTCCCGGTACCGCGGCCGGGACCCCATCTGTGATCCCTTCTGCGGGTCGGGCACCATCCCCATCGAGGCCGCTTTGATTGCCAAGAACCGGGCCCCCGGTCTGAGCCGCAACTTCTCCGCCCAGAAGTGGGCCTGGATGGATAAGGAGCTGTGGCTGTCCGCCGCTGACGAGGCCATGGACAAGGAATTCGACGGCGACTATGAGATTTGGGGCGGCGACATCGACCCCGCCGCCGTGGAGCTGGCTCGGCACAACGCCGAGCTGGCCGAGGTGGAGGACCTCATCAGCTTTGAGGTGGCCGACGCCACCCGGTTCCACTTCGGCGGCATCCGGGGCCGCGTGGTCACCAACCCGCCCTACGGCGAGCGCATCATGGAGCGCCGGGAGGCGGAGGAGCTGTACAAGCTCTTCGGCAAGGCATGGGACAAGTTCCCCGAGGGCTGGAAGCTGTATCTGCTGTCCTCCCACACCGAGTTTGAGCGCACCTTCGGCAAGAAGGCGGACAAGAAGCGCAAGCTGTACAACGGCATGTTGAAGTGCGACCTGTTCATGTACCTGTAAGAGAGAACGAGAGAAGGGTATGGCCATGTTTGGCTTTTTAAAAAAGAAAAAAGCTCCGGATGAGGAGTACCTGGCCGACTTGGCACAGAGAAGGAAGGCCGCAGCCAGCCAGCAAAACAGTGCCGGAGCGTTTCGTATGACCGTGGATGATGTGTTTACGATTTCTGGTCGTGGGACCGTCGTGACAGGCAGAATCGAGGCGGGCGCGGTCCGCGTGGGAGATAAAATCCTGGTGAGCAGGCAAAGCGGACGCCTGCCCACAAGGGTTGACGGACTGGAGCAGTTTCAGAAGATTGTGGAGACCGCTCAGACAGGCGATTATGTGGGTGTGCGCCTGAGAGGGGTGACCCACGATCAGGTGGAAAAGGGAGATACTCTGCTGAACGCCTGAGCGGAGGAGAGAAAGAGGGGGAAGGCGCATGAAGCACCTTTTCATCATCAACCCGGCGGCGGGGAAGAAGGGGAGCACCCAGGCCCTGGAAGACCTGCTGGATGGGCTGAGCTTTGAGCATAAAGTGGTGTACACCGAGGGGGAGGGCCACGCCCAGAAGATTACCGAGCTGGCGGCGGCTGTGGGAGAACCCATCCGCATCTACGCCTGCGGGGGCGACGGTACCCTGAACGAGGTAGTCAATGGAGCGGCGGGTCACGACCATGTGGCTGTCACCTGTGTTCCTAAGGGGACGGGCAACGACTTTTTGAAGGTGTTCGGCCCCGATTACCGGAAGCGGTTCTACGACCTGGAGGCTTTGGCGGTGGGTCCCCAGAGGGCCATGGATCTGATGGACTGCAACGGTAAACTGGGGATCGACGTGGTGTGCGCCGGTGTGGACGCCCGCATCGCAGCTGATGTCCACCGGTACAAGGACCTGCCGCTGATATCCGGGATTTGGGCTTACATCCTGTCCCTGGTGGAAAATGTGGTTTTCAAGGGCATCTCCCGATTCATGTCGGTAAAAATGGGAGAAATCGACTGGAAAGGCGATACCGCCATCGTCTGTATCTGCAACGGCCGGCACTACGGCGGCGGCTTTATGCCGGTGCCCGAGGCCATGCCCGACGACGGGGTGCTGGATATGCTGCTGATTCCAAAAGTCAGTCTGCTCACCTTCGCCCGGCTGGTGAGTAAGTACGCCAAGGGTCTCTATAAGGACTACCCGGAGTTGATCCTGGCCCACCACGGCCAGAGCATCTCCTACTCCGCCCCCAGAGAGATCACAACCGTGGTGGATGGCGAGGTCATGCGGGATACCCAGTTTACAGTCCGCCTGTCCGAGAAAAAGGTGAATTTTTTCTATCCGGCGGGGGCTGACTATCGCCCCAGGTGAAGGAGAGATACCTGAAAATTTAGCACTCGCCTGGGAGAAATGTGAACAAAAAGTAAAAGCTATAAAAATAACCCCTAATTTTTTAAAATTAGGGGTTGATTTTTGCCCAGGAAAAGGGTATTATCATACTCGTAGTTAGCACTGAGGCAATTGGAGTGCTAAAACGAAGCGCCCGAGCCGTCGAGAGCGGCGCGCTTCCATTGAGTTTGTTAATACCAATATCATATAAGGAGGATCCCTATCATGAAACTGAAACCTTTGGCTGACCGTGTCATCATTAAGCTGGTGGAGGCCGAGGAGACCACCAAGGGCGGCATCATCCTCACCGGCGCCGCCAAGGAGAAGCCCGAAGTGGCTGAGGTCCTGGCTGTGGGCCCCGGCGGCATGGTGGACGGCAAGGAAGTCGTCATGACCGTCAACGTGGGTGACAAGGTCATCACCAGTAAGTACTCCGGCACCCAGGTCAAGCTGGATGGCGAGGAAGTCACCATCGTCCGTCAGAACGATATTCTGGCCATTGTTGAATAAAGTCAGCATTCTGAATTATTTGGAGGTTATGCTTTATGGCTAAAATTATTTGCTACGGCGAAGAGGCCCGCAAGGCTCTGGAGAAGGGCGTTAACCAGCTGGCCGACACTGTGAAGATCACCATGGGCCCCAAGGGCCGGAACGTGGTGCTGGACAAGAAGTTCGGCGCTCCCCTGATCACCAACGACGGCGTCACCATCGCCAAGGAGATCGAGCTGGAGGACCCCTTTGAGAATATGGGCGCTCAGCTGGTGAAGGAAGTCTCCACCAAGACTAACGATGTGGCCGGCGACGGCACCACCACCGCCACCCTGCTGGCGCAGGCTATCATCCGCGAGGGCCTGAAGAACCTGGCCGCCGGCGCCAACCCCATGGTCATGAAGAAGGGCATCGCCAAGGCCACCAACACCGCCATTGAGGCCATCAAGGCCAACAGCCAGAAGGTCAACGGCGCCGCCGACATCGCCCGCGTGGGCGCAGTCTCCTCCGGCGACGAAACCATCGGCAAGCTGATCGCCGAGGCCATGGAGAAGGTGGGCCACGACGGCGTCATCACCGTGGAGGAATCCAAGACCGCCGAGACCTACTCCGAGGTGGTGGAGGGCATGCAGTTTGACCGCGGCTATATCACCCCCTACATGGTCACCGACACCGACAAGATGGAGGCCGTCCTGGACGACGCGCTGGTCCTCATCACCGATAAGAAGATTTCCAATATCCAGGAGCTGCTGCCCCTGCTGGAGCAGGTGGTCCAGTCCGGCAAGAAGCTGCTGATCATCGCCGAGGATGTGGAGGGCGACGCCCTGTCCACCCTGATCGTCAACCGTCTGCGCGGCACTCTGAACGTGGTGTGCGTCAAGGCCCCCGGCTTCGGCGACCGCCGCAAGGAGATGCTCCAGGACATCGCCACCCTCACCGGCGGCACTGTCATCTCCGCTGATCTGGGTCTGGACCTGAAGGAAACTCAGCTGAACCAGCTGGGCCAGGCCCGCCAGATCAAGGTGACCAAGGAGAACACCACCATCGTGGACGGCGCCGGCGAGTCCGCCGAGATCAAGGCCCGTGTGGCTCAGATCAAGAGCCAGATCGAGACCACCACTTCCGATTACGACCGCGAGAAGCTCCAGGAGCGGCTGGCCAAGCTGGCCGGCGGTGTGGCCGTCATCAAGGTGGGCGCCGCTACCGAGGTCGAGATGAAGGAGAAGAAGCTGCGCATCGAGGACGCTCTGAACGCCACCCGCGCCGCCGTTGAGGAAGGCATCGTGGCCGGCGGCGGTACCGCTTATATCAACGCTGTCCCCGCCGTCCAGGCTCTGCTGGCTGAGGTTGAGGGCGACGAGAAGACCGGCGTCAACATCATCGCCAAGGCCCTGACTGAGCCCGTCAAGCAGATTGCCGCCAACGCCGGCATCGACGGCTCCGTGGTCCTGGAGAAGATCCGTGAGTCCGGCAAGACCGGTTTCGGCTTCGACGCCTACAACGAGGCTTATGTGGACATGATCTCCGCCGGTATCGTTGATCCTACCAAGGTCACCCGTTCCGCTCTGGAGAACGCCGCTTCCATCGCCTCCGTCCTGCTGACCACCGAGTCCCTGGTGGCCGACAAGCCCCAGCCCGCGGCTCCTGCGGCTCCCGCTGCTCCCGACATGGGCGGCATGTACTAAGCCAGACCCTAAAACCATTGCGATTCTTTGCTGCCGGTGTGATAAAATCACTGATTTATACCACACCGACTCCAAATACGCTTGATATGGATAAAAAAGGCCGACACTCGATTGAGCGTCGGCCTTTTTATGCGTTTGAATTGAAATGGAAGCCGTCCTGTGGACGGAACGGTTAGTCCTCCGTATCGCGGTCCATGTGTGCAAGAGCGAATGCGATACATTGATTAATAAATTCATTGCGGCTGATGTCTATGGCCGCTGCCTGGCGGTCAATCTCATTGAGAACGTCCGTAGAGATCCGCATGGAGATCACTTCTTTTTCCGGTTTCTTCGGAATAAAATTTTCCACCTTTGACCGCCTCCCTCTTGCTAAATTGTATCCTTTTTGATATACTAAAACCATATTCTAAAATAGATATTTAAAATAGAATACAACATCAGAGAGAGCATGGAAGGACCTAGGCCTGCATGCGTGCCACAGGGCGGCCTTTGGCCGTCTGCGGCCGCCTGTCCCACTGAATTATGAAAAATGTGTTAAAAGAAGACCGTTTCGGTGGTAATTTTCTGGAAGATATGATATGCTAATGACAACAAGTTTCCGCCGCCCTTGGGCGGTACGGGAGGAAAGGAGCGGTTATGGTTCCAAGTACAGTTTGGCTCATTACCCTGATCGTACTGGTTATTGGCGAGGCGATCACGGTAGGGTTGACCTTCATCTGGTTTGCGGTGGGTGCTATGGGCGGCCTGATCGTGGCCGTGCTGGGGGGAGAGATCTGGCTCCAGGTAGTGGTGTTCCTGGTGCTGTCCGCTCTGTCCCTGGTGCTGGTCCGTCCCCTGGCCACCCGTTTTTTAAAGACCAGCCACTCGCCCACCAACGCCGACCGGGTCCTCAACAGGACCGCGGTGGTCACCCAGGCCATTGACAATGTGGCGGGTGTGGGCCAGGTCAACATCTCTGGACAGATCTGGTCGGCCCGGAGTGAGCACGGCGTGGTCATCCCCGCTGGAGCGGAGGTCAAAGTCCTGCGGATCGAAGGCGTAAAAGTCTTCGTGGAAGCGCTGTAAGCAGTAAGACATTGGAACGAAAGCAAATGAGGAGGAGAAAAAGCTATGCCGGAAATGATTTTTAAATGGGTGGGCATCGGCCTGCTGGTCCTGGTGGTCCTTGGCCTGCTGGGCGCCAATATCCGCATCGTCCCCCAGTCCCGGGCCTTCGTCATCGAGCGCCTGGGCGCCTTCCGCACCGTCTGGGGCGTAGGCATCCACTTTAAAGTGCCCATCTTCGAGCGGGTAGCCAAGAATGTGTCCCTGAAGGAGCAGGTGGTGGACTTCCCGCCTCAGCCCGTCATCACCAAGGATAACGTCACCATGCAGATTGACACCGTCATTTATTTCCAGATCACCGATCCTAAGCTGTACGCCTACGGCGTGGAGAACCCCATGGGCGCCATCGAGAACCTGACCGCCACTACCCTGCGTAACATTATCGGCGACCTGGAGCTGGACCAGTCCCTGACCAGCCGCGACCACATCAACGCCTCCATGCGGGCCATCCTGGACGAGGCCACCGACAGCTGGGGCATCAAGGTCAACCGCGTGGAGCTGAAGAACATCATGCCTCCCCGCGACATCCAGGAGTCCATGGAGAAGCAGATGCGGGCCGAGCGTGAGCGCCGTGAGGCCATCCTCCAGGCCGAGGGCCAGAAGCAGTCCCAGATTCTGGTGGCCGAGGGCGAGAAGCAGTCCGCCATCCTGCGGGCCGATGCCGCCAAGCAGGCCGCCATCCTCCAGGCCGAGGGCGCGAAGCAGGCCAAGATTCTGGAGGCCGAGGCTGAGGCCCAGGCCATTATGCAGGTCCAGCAGGCTACCGCCGACGCCATCAAGCTCATCAACGAGGCCGCCCCCGGCGAGGGCGTTATCAAAATCAAGGCCCTGGAGGCCTTCACCGCCGCTGCCAACGGCAAGGCTACCAAGATCATCGTGCCCAGCGAGATCCAAGGGCTGGCCGGTCTGGCCGCTGCAGCCAAGACGGTCTTTGACACTGAGGACCCCAAGGCCACAATCACCAAGACGGTGGAGAAGAAGTAATCAAATAAAAAAGCCCGTTCTGCCCAGGCAGAACGGACTTTTTTATTTCCAAAGCTTGCCTGCTTTTGGGTCTTGAAGCAGGCACAGGTCCCGCATGGTTTCCAATTCCTCCGTGTGGTCTTCGGTGGGGTCCTCATAGTGCAGGACCTCTAAAACGGACAGCTCGAAGTTCTCTTCGCCGTACAGGTCCAGCAGTCGGATCAGCTCTCGATTTGGGTGGTAGTGGGATTCCAGCCTGACCCGTATGCTGTTCATGGTAGCCCGGGTGTCCTTTGAAATTTCTAAGAAGGACTGGCCGGTGGCTTTACAGCGCAGGCTGACCACGCCCATCTCGGGAGCTCGGTTCTGATACGCCTCCCGCAGTTGCTTTTTACGATTCGTGTCCATGGATGATTTACCTCGCATTCTGCCTCCCGTAGCCAGTGGAATCGGAAACCCATTTCGCCCCGGAAATTGAATCACTTTCCACCATTGAGGGTATTCTAATCATACCAGATAAAGCGAAAACAGGCAATCAACGCTCCGTCGAGTATGACCTTTTGTTGGAAAAAATATTGAACGTTGGTTAATTTGCCCGGAAATCCAATGAATAGGGCTCTGTTGTGGAAAAAGGGCTGGTCTGTTATGATAAAGTAAAAGGGGGGACAGACCATGAAAATCAATGAGATCATTCGGATCCGACGGCTGGAGCTGGGCCTGACCCAGGAGCAGCTGGCGCAGCGTCTGGGAGTGTCCGCGCCGGCGGTGAACAAGTGGGAGCGGGCCGGCTCCTACCCAGACATCACTCTGCTGCCGCCCCTGGCCCGTACTCTGGGGGTGGACCTGAACACGCTGTTGTCCTTCCAGGAGGATATGACCCGCCAGGAGATCGGCATTTTCCTGAATCAGCTGACGGAAACAGCCCGATCCGAGGGCTGCGGCGCCGCGTTTCAGATGGCCCGGGAGAAGCTGCGGGAGTTTCCCAACAGCGACCTGCTGGCCTATGACGTGGCTGGCGTGCTGGAGGGAATCCTGACGCTGCTGCCTGAGGGCAGAGAGGAGGAGAACGCCGCCCTTCAGGAGGAAGTCTTCGCTCTGTACGAACGGGCGGCCCGCAGCGCCGACCCGGAGGTCCGGGGATGGGCCAATTATGTTCTGATTTCTCGCTGTATGGCTAAGGGGGAGTTGGAACGGGCGGAGGAGCTGCTGGCGGATCTGCCTGACACCCATCGGGGCAAGCCCGACATGAAAGCGGCCCTGCGACGGAAACAGGGGCGGACCGAGGAGGCCTGGGTCATCCTGGAGGGCGAACTGCTCAACCGGGCCAACGACATCCAGACTACGCTGCGGTCCATGATTGACCTGGCGCTGGAGGAAGGGGACCGGAGAAGAGCCCATGAGCTGTCTCAGGCCGCCCAGGAGACCGGCCGG
>Ga0129308_1001013_pt1 | contig 33654 bp, 32 predicted proteins | sample L827metagenome_FD_94440 | JGI IMG/M metagenome (GOLD analysis project Ga0129308, IMG submission 94440) | Ring-tailed lemur group fecal microbial communities from Wisconsin, USA - L827 metagenome | ecosystem: Host-associated > Mammals > Digestive system > Large intestine > Fecal | place: USA...
GTGACTCATATTTTATGTGATGAGCATTTGCATCATATCATGGAAAATGAGAAAATGACGTTTCATATGATTAGCTTACCAGCAATAGATGCGATTATTGAATTGAAGAAAGCAACGGGAGGAACGCTTTCTGATTTAGAATTATTATCATATGTACTAAGAAAAGGAACCGTCGAAAAGGAAATGTACAAAATGGCAAATAACAAGCAAAGGAAGGTATTAAAAGAAATGGAAGAAAGAATGAACGAACTAACAAAAGACCCAACGCGTGTTAGTGATGCTCTGGCAGCCGCATTAATTCAGGCGACTTATGAGGATGATATGGCCTATTATCGCAAAGAAGGCCGTGAGGAAGGCCGTGGAGAAGGCACTGCCAATACAATTACGCTGCTGTTAAAGACTAAATTTGGAGAGTTATCCAAAGAAACAATCTCTTTAATCAGCAACTGTTCTATGCATGAATTGAATGATCTGATAATTCATTTCTATGAAATTCAATGTGAAGAGGATATCAGATTATTCTTAGAAACGGAAACTTAATGAATGTTATCCGTTTTTTAACAAAATGATCTGAATATACATGCTTATTTGATTTAAAAACACTGTCAAAGCCTAAATTGGTAAAAGTTAGAAAAGATGGAAGAAGCAATCACCTATAGCATCTATGCAGCAGATATTGATGTCTGCTGCTTTTTCTCCCTTTCTCTGTTCAAAACCCAATGTTTAATCAATAAAAAATATCCATCTGCTTTTATACAGATGGATAAGTATTAATTATTCATGACGCAAGGCTTCAATTGGATCAAGATTTGCCGCTTTATATGAAGGTAATAATCCAAAAATAATACCAATTGCCATAGAGAAAATTACGGCAAGGATTGCGGCTGGTACATTAATTTGCATTGGCAAATCATTTGCCTTACAAATAACCTGTGCCAAAATTACACCAACCAAAACCCCAACAATACCGCCAAGGCTTGTCAATACAACAGCTTCTGTTAAGAACTGACCTAAAATATAATTTTTTCTGGCTCCAATTGCCTTTTTTAAACCAATTTCACTTGTTCTTTCAGTGACTGATACAAGCATGATATTCATAACCCCGATACCACCTACTAATAGTGAAATCCCGGCAATCCATACCAGCATCACATTAGTAGATTCACTTAACTGCTGGATTTGTTTAGCCTGTTCCATTAAATCCTGTGACTTATATTTGATGGTTTCATCACTGACAGAAAGATGACTATTTAAAATATCGGCAGCCTGTTTTCCTAAGTTAGTCATATCAGACGTACTTTTGGCTTTTAAAACGATATTCTGTGGCTCGTCATATTGATAAATAATCGGCCATGTTGTATCAGGGACATAAACTTTTCCGCTGGAATCTCCAGCATAAGTATAGTAGTCCTCTATTGTATTAATTACCGGTTCAAAAGCTTTACGCTCAGTTACAACACCAATAACAACAAACGGTTCTTTTTTTATTTCTACAGTTTTGCCTACTGGATTTTCTCCCAAAAATAAAGCTTTCGATGAATTTTCATCAAGAATACATACTTTTTTAGATTTTTTAAAATCTGCCTCGCTAAATCCCCGGCCACTTTGCATCATCAGTCCGCAGGTCGAAAAATAATGACTGTCTATGCCATAAACATAGCCGCCAGACAATGATGTATCAAGATAATAAACCCCATCATAATCCTGTCTGGTGCGGTATAAAGAAGCTTCTTCAAGATGATCAAGCGCCTTGATTTCTTCGAAGGTTTCATCAGAAATAACCGGAATACCAGAGGGAATAGACTGATAGGATAAATCCAGTGTCCAATCGCCCTGATATAACTGAATATTGACATTATTATCACCAGCACCAATCAGATTCTGTTCAATCTGTTTATTCGTTCCCTGAATTGTTGAAACGATAGCAATCAGCGCGGCAATACCAATAATAATACCGAGCATGGTCAAAAATGAACGCATTTTATGAGACCAGATGCCCTGAAAAGATAAACGAATATTCTCTAACATACTGTCCTCCTATTCTGCCTTGGAGGTCTTTACACCCTCCTGCGCACTTTTGCCATATGGGAATGCAATATAATCTTCCATCGCAAGTCCCGACTTAATTTCGACATAACTGCCCCATAAAATTTTGCCAGTAACTACATATTGTTTTTTCAGTTTTCCATTCTCATCCTTTAAAACATAAGATTGTCCATCTTCTTCTTTAACATAACATTGTTGGAGATAAATGGTATTTCCTGAAGAATTATCCATTTTATTGCCAATTGTCATCTGCAGATACTGACCATTATAAAGTCCATCTGGATTTTCAATATAGGCAGTATAGCCGTAATAAGAAGAATTTGGATTGCTGGAACCATAATAATAGAGATTATCGGTAGGATAACGGTCAATAGAAGCAATTTTACCAACATACATCTGACCATTTTCCCAACTTGTCGCCGTTATCTCCTGGCCCACAGTGATATTGTCTAACTGCAACTCACTGACTGCGCCTTTCACATAAAGGCCATCTGATCCGGAAACTTGTAAAAACGGAGTGCCATCTGTAGGCGGATTATTAGGATCCCCAACTTTTTTTACTATCCCATTAATCTTAGAATAAACAACACCATTAGCTGTATCATTTTCTAACACAGAAAGATTTAATTCCTCTTTACGTCTTTGTAAATCTAATTGCTTGAGTTCCTGTTCTTTTTGCGTAATTGCTTTAGCTAATTCAAGCGCTGTATAAGTTTGTCCCGGCTGTTCAGGCTCTGGCTCTGGTTCGGGTTCCACTGGTTTGTCAATTACCAGTCCACTGGTTAAAATATAGAAACGTCCATCTGCCTCAAATTCATCCTGTAATTTGTTTCCGCAGACTGTCCATGAAGAAATAATTTCTCCATCCTGTGCATTGCCTTCCCGAATTTCAAAAACAACCGTCAATCCTTCTTTAACAACTTTATTTAAAAAGCTGCCAAAAACAAAGGCATCCTTCGTACATAAATAACGGAATGGTGCTTCTGGATTTTCCTGCGCTTCCTTTAAATTATACGCTATTGCATCTTCTGAAATATAGTTATATGCATCGCCTGTTTTTTCATCTGCTGGCAACGGATCTTCCGTTGGCTCCGGCTCAGAAGGTACAACCGGTGTTGTGATATTTTCTGAAGGCTTCGTCTGCCGCAATTCTTTTAACTCTTCATTAGCAACAGCATATTGATTTCTTAAATTTTCTATTTCCATTTTTTTGATTTCAATCGAATGTGCTAAACTGGTCACATCATAAGCCATTAATGCATCACCAACATGAACTGTTTCTCCTTCAGAAACATAAATTTCTCTGACATCCTGGCTGCTGTCCAGATAAAGCGCCTGGGAGTCATCATTGGTAACCTGACCTTCACTTTGCATGCCATCCTCATAATAGCCGATATTAAGATTAACCACAGCCATCACGTCGGCAACAAGTTTGCTTTTTTGGTATGCTCTGACGCCAAGTACAATAGCTCCAATAGAACCAATAACCAGAATAACGGCAAGTGCAATGATTTTTACTTTCTTTTTCATAAACGACCTGCCTCCTTCTTTTCAGAGATCATACCATCAATGATATGAACCATTCGATTAGCTTCCATTCCAACATTCATATCATGTGTGATCATAACAATGGTCACACCCTCTTCATTTAATTTACGGAAAAGTTCCATTACCTGATGACCGGATTTTGAATCCAGGGCACCAGTTGGTTCATCTGCCAGCAGAACTTTAGGATTATTCACCATAGCTCGCGCAATAGCGACACGCTGCTTCTGTCCGCCGGATAACTGCGTTGGTTTAAAGTCAGCTCGGTCCGCAAGACCAACACGCGCCAGGGCAGCCATGCCCATCTCATGTCTTTCCTTCTTTTTTATGCCCGCATAAATCAATGGCAGACAGACATTATCCAAAGCACTTTCTCTTGGCATGAGCTGAAAGCTCTGAAAAACAAATCCAATACTATTTAATCTGACATCAGATAATTCCTTATCTTTTAACTGCAGAACATCAATGCCGTCTAGTTCATAGCTGCCGCTGGTTGGCCGGTCCAAGCATCCGATGATATTCATCAGTGTCGTTTTACCAGAACCGGATGGCCCCATTATGGCAACATATTCGCCCTCTTCGACTTGCAGCGAAACATCTTTTAGCACCGGTACTACCAGCTTATCCTGATAATAGTCCTTAAAGATATTCTGCAAATTTAAAATCATTCTGACACCTCCGCAGCATCTGGATCAACTGCGCCTTCTTCAGGAATCATATTTTCATCAATTGGCATTTCTGTACCTTCTTCACCTTCATTGCCCTGCTGGTAAAGCGGTGAATTATAATCAACCTCTGCCATATCAGTTACAGTTTTGATGCCTTCATACATACCTGGCATTGGCCAGGCAATATAATCTTCTTCAGTAATGCCCGATAAAATCTGATAAGTATTCGTATTGGCATCAAATTCACCTAATTCTACAGTTCTTTTCTCAATTTTATTTTTGCTGTTGGCAGCCCAGATATAAGTTTTGTCTTCTTCCATGACAACATAACTTGCATCAAGCCAGATGCCTTCTTTTTTCTCTGTTTGTCCATAATCAGGTTCAATAAAGACATGCTGTCCCAGAATCAAACCTTCTGAAGAGTTTAATTTCACATAAAATGGATACTTCGTTGCACTCTCTCCGCTGGACTGTCCATAATAATAACCATTGTTATCAGACTGTGCCTCGCCTTCAGTATTTATTTCTGAAATAATTCCCTGCCATGTCTGATTCTCATCAACTCTCGATCTTACTAAAACCTCCTGTCCAACACTAAGACCACTATAGTAAAAACTTTGTTCATCTACAGAGGCTTTAATGCGGTAATCTCCCGTTGCCAGAATTGTTATGCAGTCTTTTTCTGAGCCATAAGCATCCGTGCCGCTTTCATTAATTTCTTTAACAACACCGCCTATTTTACTTGTAACAGTTGCATTTTCAATACTTTTCTGCAGTTTGCTTATTTCAGACTGTTTTTGTGTCTGATTAAATTCAGCTTGTCTCAGCGCAGTTCTCGCTTGTCCTAATTCCGTTTCGTATCCCAGTTTAATTTTTGGATCGGTTACATCTGCAAGCGAATTTTCAAGACTTTCTATCTGCTCATAATAGCCATCAATTTCATTGCCAATTCCTTCAAGATCTAAATAAGCCTGATCAATCTGAGATGAGATATCGTCAGTATCGTACACAAAAAGCGGTGTTCCCTCTTCAACTTTATCTCCAACGGAAACCAGCATTTCACTGATTTCTTTACTCATATCTTTCTTGACACCCCAGGTATCCTGAGATTCCACTTTGCCAGAATAACTGCTGACAGCACCCTGATTGATTGAAATTAAATTCCCGACATTTTCCACATAAACTTTATCATCTTTGCTTCCTCCTGAAGAACTTCCTCCATTCAGGAACCATACGGCTGCGACAATGACAACAATTAAAGCCGCTGCGCCGGCACCAATGATCATTGTCAGCTTTTTCTTTTCCATAGCCATCCCCCTCACATTTTTTCACATTTATATAAAATATTATAACAGAGAGAGGATTATTATCATATGAAAAGATTCTTAATATTTTATTAATTTTTACTCGATTTAAAAAAGACCATACTTTATCTTTTCCTGCATTTGTATGGCGATCATAAATGCTTTTTGCAGGAAATTCTTAAAATATATTTTCTCAAAGGTATTCTTTAAATAACAAGCTTTAAAAACGTATTCTTTTTGTTCATAAAAAAACGGAAATAGGCTTAAGTTATAAATGCATTAGCCTATTTCAGTTCTTTGAATAAAGTTTAATTTTCCCGTTTCTCAGTACCGAGTCCCATTAGCGCAAGAAGAATAATCGCAATATAGAAATAAAAGAAAACAACTTTTGCGATATATTTTGGTGTATAGCACCATTTTTTAATAAATTGAACAATGCCATTCCATAACCCTATTTTATCAATAAAAGTCAGCAAAACTTTTAAAATAGCCGTAACACATAAGTATTTTAGTAATGATATTGAAATCATAGAGAATATAGGGAGTTGAATAAATATTGGCGCCAAGGCAATTGAAAGGGTTGTTGACAGGGCATCAGAAAGCATAAAATATAATGTACAACTCGCAGCAATTCCAACTGCAGCAATAAAAAGAAACCACGTCAATGAAATATGTGCCGACATATTAATGGCAACCATATAAATTGTTTTTTGCGCTAATGTATCACAGATTGCTGAAACAAATAACGTCATGATCCAATAACAAAGTCCATTTATTGATAAAAATGAATATTCTTGATTATTAAAAACAAATAACTTCAATAACGAAATTCCTATTGCAATATAGGCAGTGCTGCAAACAAAATAGAGGGCACCTACATTTTCATGGACTGGTAAAGTATTTAAAAAGTCTTCGATTGAAAATAACGGAATATCTATCATTAACTCTAATGGATTCCATGTTCCAGTAAAGATTAACAATAATACAAACATAACAGCCGTTACAATGACACATCGTTGCCGAAAATCACTGTCATCGATTTTTTTACTTTGAAATTTCGAAATAACTGGCCCACTCACCTTGGAAAATAATCGCTTTAATGCCTCCGGGTATGGCTCCATCCAAAATCCACTGCCTGCGTTTCCCATCCTTAATTCCTCCCCCAATTGTAAAATAGTAGCAAATCATCAAACAAAAAGTTTACATTTTCATTATAACATATACATATTATCACGAAAATGGGAAAGCCGATAAATTACAAGAAAAACGCCAATTTTTCTTTAACATCAAATAACAGAAATCAACCTACACTAATTTTTTTATTTATACAGATTATTTTAAATCAAGAAACACATATAAAATCATATCATTCTTTAATTCTCAATATAAAAAATAAAATCATGGCCCAAGAGCCATGATTTTTGTGCATGAGTAATTTTTCTAAGACTAACCTAAACGGTTGTAGTATTCGACAATCAGCTGTTCGTTGATTTCCTGATTTAATTCAGATCTTTCAGGTAATCTTACGTATTTTCCTTCAAGTTTTTCAGTATCAACTTCTACGAAGCCAGGAACATGAGTTACTGCTTCTAAACTTTCTTTGATAACTTTTAAGTTTCTTGATGTTTCCTTAACAGAAATTACATCGCCAACTTTAACCTGATATGAAGGGATATTAGCTTTTCTGCCATTTACTAAGAAATGACCATGATTAACCAACTGTCTAGCCTGACGACGAGTTGTCGCAAAACCTAAACGGTAAACCATGTTATCTAATCTTGATTCCAATAAGCAGAAGAAGTTAAAAGATGTAACGCCGTTCAACTTTGCTGCTTTGAAATATGTGTTACGGAACTGTTTTTCAGTTAAACCATACATATTTCTTAATTTCTGTTTTTCAGCCAGCTGTGAACCATATTCAGTCATTTTCTTTCTTCTCTGACCATGCTGACCTGGAGCATAAGCTCTTCTGTTTAATTCTTTTCCGGACTCTAAAACTGAGAATCCAAGACGTCTTGATACTTTCCATACTGGACCAGTATAACGTGCCATTGTTGTTTCCTCCTTATGTGTTTTATTGCAAAAAACGCATCAGGCATGAATTATCTGTGTTGTGTTCATATTAAGCATTTCTCATTGCAGCCAGATACTTTGCAAACGTGGGTTATGAACGCATGGGACAGAACTTCATGTGCTGCTATCATTTGTTGCACTCAGATATTATATAGATATCTCTATAAAAAGTCAAGAAAAAATCAAAGCAATTTCGCACTTTTACGCTGCTTTTTCAGGACTGTCTGTCTTTCTTAAAATGCAGTCAAGGTAATAAGACAGACCGCTTTGTTCAAGCGCCTGCAACATCGCTTCATCATAAGTCCCCGGCTGCATCCACAGATACTTAATACCGAGTTTTTTACATTCCTCAAGATACTGATAGCCATTTTTAGGAGAAACAACAAATACGGCCACATCAATAGGCGCAGGAACTTCCTTCAAGCTAGAATAAACCTTTGATCCATCCAGTTCTTTCAAAAAAGGAGAAATCCCGTAAGTGGTATAGCCACATAAAATCAATCTCTGATAAATCTTATAACTGTATTTTTCCGGATTCTCACTTAATCCGATAACTGCAAATGTTTTGGCAAATTTCAATAATGCACCTGCCTCCATCCTCTCACCTCCTTAGAAAAAGAAGCGGTTTGTTTGCCGCTTCAAAAATAATTATGAATCCCACTCCACCATCACTGCAATATGATCAGAAACTTTTTCAGGCGGAACAAACAGCCGTTTAGCTGATTTAACTTTAAAATCTAAAGATTTCGCAAAAATATAATCCAGGCGCAGACTCTTATTAACATTGGATGCGTCAAATCCTGTTGGATAAATAAAAGTCTCATCGTGCAGACCATCTGGTTTGCCTAAAACATATTGATCACTATAGCCGGCAGAAATAATCTGCTGGTAGGAAGCAGTCGCAACATCATTTGAAAAATCACCAGCAAGAATAATCATGTGATCTTTGGATTCACTTTGAATCCATTCATCAAGTCTTTTAAACTGCTCCACAAAAGGTTCATACTCATCGTCATCCCATCCCAACTGGCAGGAATAGACATCAATTGATTTTCCCTGATAGTCAATTGTGGCTTTAATAACTTTTCTACTTTTAAATGTAAAAATATCATGCGTATGAGAAACATACTGTGTCGCGACATTCGTCATTGGATGTTTTGACATCAGCGCAATACCCTCCTCATATATTTTAAAACCATAATGAGATAAATCCCACACGAAATTGTAAACCTTCTTGCCCAGCAGACGATTCGCTTCATCACAAATAAGCTTAACTGCGTTATCAGCACGGACATACTCGTCTACTCGACTGGACATAAACGTTTGAGCAGCTTCACAAAAACATATGACGTCAAGATCTTCATCAACGATTTTTTTCGCAATCTGATTAAATTTTTCCCGTTGATTTTCTTCCTGATAAGTATTAAGATTCAATGTCATCATCTTCATCAAGAACACCACCTATATCATATATATCCTCATTATACAAAAAAAAGGTGAAAAACAAAAGTATTTCACCCACTTAAATCAAAAAAATAGATTATTTTAAACTTCAAAACAAACCAAAAAAGTTATTTTACCAGAAAATGGCTATTTGTTTTGCTTAACAAAATATTTAATATCTGCTGCTTAGTGCTGCATAACTCAAATATGGCATTTGCGAATCCAGGCTTCTAAGTCTTCAACGGTCTTGGGAATATCCGCTGAAAGAACCACTGGACCAGACTCAGTCACAAGAACATCATCTTCTATACGGATGCCCAAATTCAAGTCACGCAGATAGATACCTGGTTCCACCGTATACACCATTCCCGGCTTAAACACATCATCAGGGATTTTAGGTGTCCTTAAATTATCATGGGTATCAAGCCCTAATTCATGATTAACGCCACCTATACATGCCATATTTTTATAAAACATATTTAAAGCCTCTTCAGTTGATGATGCAAGTCCTGCTTCTACCAATTGTTCTGCAACATACGCTGTTGCCTCAGTGCCGCTGTCACTGATCAGGGTACCCGGCTGCATCTTGCGGATGATCATTTCCTGTGATTTCAAACAAATGTTATACCACTTGGCCTGCTCCTCGGTGAAATGGCCATCAATCGGAAACGTTCTGCTGATATCGGCTGCATAATGACCATAATCAGCACCTAGATCCACCAGTAAAGTTTCACCTGACTGCAAAATATCACTGTTTTTTAAATAATGAATGGTATTGCTGTTTGCCCCTGCCGCAACAATTGTTGGAAAAGCAAGAGCCCTGGCACCATGGTACTTGATGGCATGTTCAAAATCAGCCTGCAGCTGATACTCATATTTTCCCGGCCTTAAGTCCTTTAACATTGCTTCAATTCCCAGCTTAGTCAGTGCAATTGCTTTTTTCATTTGACCAATCTCGTCTTCGTCCTTAATTCTTCTTAGATTTTTAATCACCTTTGTCAGGCTTTTAATCGAGATGTCCGGCAGCACATTTCTAAGTTTTGAGGCAAGGACAGCTTCTTGCGTTATCTCGTTGTTTAAGGGCATTTGAGAACCAGCAAAATAAACGGTTTCCAGGCCAAAAACACTCATTCTTGTATTGATATCTGTTTCAAATGCTTCCTTGTAAGCAATTTTATGAATCCCGGAAATTTCCTGATAGTAAGAAAATGGTTTTGTTATCCCGCTGATGATTTCATTCTTTTCACTCACTCTTGGAATATACAGGCATTCATCAGAAAACATCGGTGTTTTAATTAAAACAAGAATCACACCGGCTTCGTCAATCCCTGTCATATAAAAGAAATTACGCTCTACCTCAAAATCATAGGTGATATCCCCATTTCTGACTTTCTCCTGACCGGAAAGCATAAAGCATATACTTTCTGGCGCCATAGCTTCTATCATCTTTTTTCTTCGCTCAATATATCTGTTTCTCATCATTATTATATCGCCTTTCCCTTCTGTGATATCATGACACTTTAAACGGTTCGGCAAAATCACCATCTATAAATACAGGAACCTCTTTTCCGTCTTGCGTGATGCCGGTAATGGCAAGATCATCCGTGCCTATCATAAAATCAATGTGAATCATAGAAATATTTAAACCGGCATCCTGCAGTTCCTGCCTTGACATATCCAGTCCACCCCCGCAGACTTTGTGGAATGCTCTGCCCCAAAGCCGGATGAGAAGAGGCATTTTCATCATAAAACCCCATATTGGAAAACATTCCTATCATACTGATTTCCGTACTTTACAATCTGATAAAAGATTTCATTTACTAAACTGGCTTTTTATCGCTTTTCATGCACACTATAGAAAGCAGTGCATTTCATGCCACTGTGTCTGTCCCCAGGAAGAATTGGCGATACCCATATCACAAAACCCCATTTTTTTATACATTTTTACTTTGGGTGCCAGACAAGTCAAAAGCACAACCTGTCTTCCTTTATTCTGTTCACGGCGAAGATACACTGACATCAGTTCTCTGGCAAGTCCCTGTCTGCGGTATTCCGGCAATACATCTAATCCCAAGAGCATAATATTCTTGCCGTTAGGATCATGCAGAGAAACATCTGTAAAAAATTCATCTCTAAAAGAACATTCATCTGTCGAAAGGCCATTTAAAAATCCGGCTAACTGCCCTGTCTTTTTATCAACAGCTACCAAAAATAATTCCGATGCTTTTTCCACCCGCATCCGCATCATTTCTTTTGAACATGCCTGCTCTGGCGGAAAACAAATTTGTTCAATCTCTGATGCCTGTTCGGCCTCATCAGGATGAATATTTCTGAATTCGAATTTTTCATAAAGGTCAAAATCAGCCAGCTGATATTTCGCAAGCAAAGCTCTTGCACGATTTCTTCCCTCCTCTGTCAATTGCACATATTTCCGAAACTGAATAATCTGATCAGCCTCTTCCAACTGGTTCATTGTTGCAAAAGGATATCCTTTCCAGGAAATTTCCTGAAATTTGCTATCATCATCCTGAAAGCGTGTCAAATACATTAACATCAAAGTCAATTCTTCCAGCGTTTCTTCATACCTCTTTTTATCCATCATAAACTCCTCACTTTGCTTTAATCCAACAATTTTCATGGATGATTATAGCACACCTTGCAAATGAATACCATATCCTGATTAGTGACCTTTCCATTGCTTTTCCAATGATCATCTTTTCTGACTTTAAAAAGATAAATCAATGAAGGCTATAACCCCAGTAATGTTTTTTCTAACATCTGGCGATACTGATTTAATAATGGATGATGTTTATCATTTTCTCTTCTTGTCTCATAAATGCTCATTTTAAGTTCTGGCGTCGGAATACCAATGGATGCAAACGCTCTTTGATTTGTGAAATCTATAAATGGATAATTCCATAATCTTTCTTTAGAAAAATCCTCTAAAAACGGATGATTTTTTCTGGCATTCATCTGACATGTAAGTTTCTTTAAACAGATTGTCAGCAAATAATGCGATAAGGAAAAGTCCTCGACCTGTTTAACCAAGACTTCAGAAATAATAAAATAAGCCGCATCTAAAGCCTTACGAACGCTCATTTAAAATTTTATAAAGTGGAGTCAGCGCACAGTCACTATTTCAAGGCATGATTAACGTGAACCCGCTCTGCTGGGACACATCAACATTTTAATTCCATGCCTCTATCCTTATTTTGCAAAAAAATCATTTAAATCATAAAAGGCAAAGCGTCTGATTGTTTTGCCTTTATTTTCACAATAATCGCCCCTGGCCTCCGCAAAAATGGGTGGTGATCTCAATTAAATGATTAGCAACCTCATCCACAAATGCCTGTGAAGTATTCATATTTCCCTGAACAATATAAAAGATATTTGTGCTTTGAGATGTAATTTTCGTCTTGTCTACCTGCCTTATTTCCAAATAGCAGACAATATCATTAGAGTCATCAATATAGCTGTATACACCGACAGGAACAGTCTTAGACTCGTCTTGACCCAGTGGTATAAAACGCTCACTGCCATTCGTTAATCTCAAGGTTAGGTTTCCATCCACGTGATCAATATCATGAGCACCCAATGCCAGTCTTGTTTCCATAGAAATGACATTATAAATATCTACAACAGGATTTATAGAATAAAATGCCTGTTTTTTAATGAGGGTTTTTAATAAGTTTTCACTGGCAGGCAAGTTCTTTCTTTTAGGAATCTGAACTTTTTGATGCAGATCATAAAATCCCTGAATGGTTTGATCTTCTTTGATGGTATCCACCGTTTCCTTTTCCAATAGCTTCTGAACATGTTCATCAATATAAGCTTTTAATTGCGGACTGTAATCCTCGTTATTGACATTAGTGATTTCAACACCTCGAATGATTACCCCAATATCCAATACCTCTTTTTCGACAATAAATTTCATTTTATTTCCCTTCTTTCTTTTCATACCATAAAAAAAGCCCGCCCATCGAAGGGCGAGCGACCGCGTTACCACCTTACTTTAAAATAATCTCACGATTATTTTCTCATTGAGTACACCTACCAGGTATATACTCTATCACTGTAACGGGTGAATCCGTCATAGCCTAACTATCCAGCTCAGCTATCCAACTCCAAGACCATCTTCGTTTATCTTCCATCCTTCTTTTCCACCAGCCAAGAATTCTCTATGCACTTCCAATAAACTACTCTTCTTTTCCTCATCTTTACGGTATTTATAATATCATACTAAAATAATAGGGATTAGATGTCAACGCTTTTTTAAAAAAACAAGATTTTCTACCGTCAGCTTGCTTAAAAAAATGAAAAGCTATGCACAAAAGTACATTAGTCAATATGGCCGGTTACCTGAAATGAAGCTTCTGTATACTGCATAATTTCAAAACGGTTGCCATCAGGATCCTGTGCCCAAAATTGCCACGTTCCTGAAGGTCCTTTGGAAATATTTGTGAGCGTAGGAATGCCTGCATCTGAAAAATATTGATATGTCTTTTGAATATCTTCCGTCAATAAAGCAAAATGAGAATATCCTAAATGCTCATTAAAACCCACATGCTCTTTTTGCTGAGGAAATTCAGGAAAAAGTTCAATGAACTGACCTGGAGAAATTTCAATATAAGCATTGAAAATACCCTCAGGACAAGTTCTTGCCATCTGTTGCATCTCTGGACGATCATCACTATGCAAATAAGCTTTAAATCTAACCAATACCTTCAGCTCTCCTCCCAGTTTATTCACGTAAAAATCAATCATTTCATCAATTTTATTTGTTGTAAATGCAATATGCATTATAGAATTAAATTTCATTCATTTTCCTCCTTTTTGATATCTTTATCGTACTAAACAAAATAATAAAAGGAAAGCAAATGTATCAAAAGTTCAATCGACCTCATTATTTATCAAAGTCAGTTGAACTTTAGTTACAGATGATAATCAACGATTTGTTTCAGGCGATAGTTTTTCTGGAAATCAAGATTGAATACCATGGCGTAGAGAGCGTTTAAAATGTAATGAATGCATATTTGAGAATAGAAGGTGGCCATTTTACCCTCTATTGCCTCACGTTTAGGAAAATGAATAGCAACATCAAATCCTTTCAAATCAGTATTTGCGGAAATCAAGATCAGTTTACAGCCTGAGCGCTTCATCATTTTTAAATATTTTTGATCAATTAATGTTTTTCCAGTATAGGAAATAAAAAGTGCAGCATCCTGTTTGGAAGCCAGATAAGTATAAGCTGCAAGTTCACCATACTGATTAGCACTGACACAATGTTTTCCAAGTTTGATCATACGATTGGCAAATCCCATTGAACTGATCATAGAATCTCCTATGCCAAAAACATAGGTAATATTCGCTTCGGCAATATACTTAGCCGCCTGTTCCAAATCACGGCTGGATACAGTTTCATAACAGCTGTCCAATGATTCTTTAGATAAATCAAGAATTGTCTTCATCACTTCCTGACTGCTTTTCTGACCTGTAAATGGATAGGACATATCGATTTCCATTTTTTCTTTTCGACGTCTTTCCAAATCTTTCACAAATTCAATTTTAAACTCTTTATATCCGGATAAGTCTAATTTATGACATAATCGGATAATCGTTGCGTTACTTGTATTGGTTGCATCTGCCAAATCTGAGATATTAAATGAAATAATCTCATCTTTATGATCTAAAATATATTGCACCACTTGCTTTTCAGAGCTTGTCAGATGACTTATCGATGTCAATCTGTCTAAAATAGCCATAATATCCCTCCCTGTTCATCAAAAATACCAGCCTCATGAATCACCTTACCTATATCATAGCGGTTTTCTGAAAGTCAGGCAAGTTTCTTTTCCAAGCTTTTTAAAAGCGAAAAAACGATGATTATTCAGGTATTCTTTTTTAGTTGGCGCTGTTTTAAAAAATTTGTTTTACCATATAACAAGCAAAATCATCAGTGCCTGTTTCCTGCCAAAAAAAGAACAGCCTGAAACTGTTCTTTAATAAATATTTTTATAGATATCAAAGCGTTTATTTTCATCAGTGATGATTAAACGATTGCCTGATGCCATACCGCTTGAAGAAATACCACTTTTTCCTAAAGCAAAATAACTAACTAAATTTCCCGATTCATAGGAAATCTCAATATTGACCAGTATTTCCTGATTAACTGGCAACGACTTATCTAATGTAAATTCTTTATCCTGATCAAAAGGAATTGTTTCATTCAGATAAACAGTTTCATGGTCACTGCTGTATATTTTAATATTGATATTGCCATTCTCAAGAAGCCCTGAATACAACAGACTATTTCTAGCATACTGAAGGGTTGGATGATAAATAACTTTATTTTTTTGAAGGTTACCATATTTATCGACAGGAACATAAATATATGGCTGATGAACAAGCGCTGCCTGTAAATAATCGAGATTCCCATTTTCGTAAATTGATTCTAAATTTGTTGCTCCATTTTCATCAGTTACCTTTATTTTGACATCAAAATAATTACACAGCGGAATTTTACCTTGCAGCGTAAATACATTCTCTTTTACTTTCTCTAATGGTATAGTAACCTCATCTTCCATACCGGGATTAATAATAAGTTCCATCTTTGTATCTTTATTATATGCATTCAGTGTAAATTGATAATTAACCTCTACTGTTTTTTCTTTTAAGTCAAATTTATTAACCTTTAAATATGATTCATTTTGATCCAAAGACAAAAGGGAACTACTCTCCGGAAGTCTGTTTAATTTATAAAAATCCTTCTTCATTTCTAAATCATCTATTAATTCATTAGAAATATCTCTCTCCGAAACATCCGGCAAATAATACTGGTCATATTTCTTCATTCGGCTCTCCATATTTATCATATATAATAAACTTGCTAAACATATCATAACCAGGACAATATTAATTATTGTTTTTTTCTTATTAGAACGCTGCAGATTATTTAAAACAATATTCATTTGATCGTAAGTTTTAGCAATCTGATTTTCATTTCCCGTCTGTAGAATATCCGATAAAGCGATGTCATAATACTCACATATTTTCAAAAATGTGTCCATACTTGGCAAACTCATATCACTTTCCCATTTCGAGACTGTCTGTCTTGAAATGTGCAGATAATCAGCTAACGCCTGCTGAGAAATTCCTTTTTGATGCCGGTACATTTTTAATCGTTGACCAATGGTTGTGTTCATAAATTCTCACCTCGCTCTCATTATATAAAAGTCTTGTGGCTTTGTCCCGCACTTTCTTTTAACATTTTGTCACTTTTCCAAAACATACGCTATTTTCAGTCAAAAACACATGCATTGATTTGCTTTGGAAAATTAAAAAACAACTCAGTTTTAGGATTCTGAGTTGATTTTCGAATATTGTGTTCTATCTACTGAATTTCTTCACCATTGGTTTGAATCAGATGTAAGGAAGCTTTCTTTAATCGGCGATAGTCCTGATCCTGATTGACATAGACAAAACCATAACGGTTTTTCATTTCACCTGTTGATAATGAGATAAGATCAATACAGCTGCCCCATTCAATCGACACCATCGATTTCAGTTGCTTTATTAATGATTTCATCTTCTTCAATATGATCCACAGCACCCAGGACAAAATATCTTAATTTATATGAAAGATAGTAGCCTCTGCACTGAACATCTGAGTAGAAATAATGCTGGCATGATTTTTCTCAGACTGCATCATTTTTTAACTGGTTATGTGAGCCAACTTGTTGAACTTCAACAAAGCCCTCCCCCTTTAATAACTTGTCCACCTGTCTGAATGACATAATCATCGCTCTTTTCTTTACAAGCAAATTTTAATGTATTTTTTTAACTGATTAAAATTATATTAAAAGGTCCGCTTAGTCACGAACCTCATGAGAACACTTCTCTATTTTGCAGGTATGCTCTTTTGTCTCTTTGTCATAATTAATTCCTACCAGCAATAAGTTGTCTTTATATTTTTCTAAAGCCTTTGGATACTTCTTTTCCTTAATCTGTTGAATCGCTGTCTTAGCTGTTTGGTCCCATTTCAGTTCTACGATCATGGCCGGTTGATCATATCGTGGAATGAAAACAATATCCGCGAAACCCTTCCCTGTTGGCAGTTCTCTTATCATCGTATAATCATTTTTGGCAATGATGTATGCAACGCAAATCGTATAGGACAATGCATTTTCATCATTATATGTCAGAATAGAAGTATCTAAATGCGCCTCCTGAATGTACTTTGCCACTTTTTCCTGATCCATCTGCCACGTAGCTTCCAGTAAATCACGGCTGTTCATTAATGCTTTGGTTGTTTCCTGCCAGTCCGAATTCCTGATTGAATTGATAAATGAATCAGTGACCTCTTTATTTGGAATGTAGACATAGCCGCCGTCTCTTTTCTGACTATACCCCAAGTATCCTAAATGAACAAGCAAGGTCAATACATCATCCTTTGATTTGAAAGTCGTCATATCATTTTGAAATGATGTTGTTTGAACAGGGACATTCTCCCCCGCTAACAATTTAATGATATCATCTCTTAATCCATCTAAATTCATATCAATATAAATTTGCAACGCTTCATAGGTTTCTGTGCTTGTCCAATAATTACCAAATTGCTTTCTGGTCACTGCCATGACAACAGAGCGAGGTGAAAACGTAGAAATCGTATCTGTCAAATGATAACCATCATACCACTGCTTCATCTCTTTAAAATCAACATCGTACATCTGACACAGATCATGAACTTCTGCTTCTGTAAATCCCATCGACTCCGGAATCAATCCAGGATCTATCATGGAAATTTCCTCAAACATATTTAAAGCACTATGAGTGCCATATTTTTTGATAGGCAAAATCCCCGTCATATAGGCCAGTGAAACATAGTTTTTATCCTTTAAAAGATTTCTTAAAAAATCCAGATATTCCTTTTGTGCTTCGGTATCATTTTTGTATTCTCTAAAAACACAGTCCCATTCATCAATAACAAAGATAAAAGTCTCGTTGGTAACCGCAAAAATGTTGTCTAGTATTCTCGAAAGATGTTTTTTACTTGGCATTTCAACTTCTGCATAAACGCTTAGAAGTTCCAGTGCTAAAGAATCTGTTATATCTGCCAACATTTCATCCATTGAATGATTTAAGCTTAAGAAGCTTTGCATATTCAAATGAATGACATTAGATTGATTCAAATGGGCAAGATAGTCTTCTGTCTGGCTGATTTTCAAATCATCAAATAATTCATGAGAGTCACAGCCTTTAGAATAATAAGCCACCAACATATTAGCATCTGATGATTTTCCGAATCGTCTTGGCCTTGATACACATATATTTTTATTCGATGTATCCATCACTTGATTCGTATATTCAATTAATAAAGACTTATCTACAAATACACGACTATTAGTTAACTCTTCATAAGCCTTATTTCTTGGATTTAGATATGTTCCCATCATCATCAGCCCCCTTCACTGATGATTATACCATTTTTTTAATTCTTTATCACCTCAAAGTATTAAAATAAACTCATTTATCTTGTTTTAAATGCAATCTTAATCTGCCAGCAAATATTCTTAAAGAACTCATATGGATAGTCTTATTCACTCTCCTCTTTTCTTTTCATCTGCAAAATCCAGTCCATGAAGGTGTCTAAAGTCAGTTTTACATTCCCACAATTACAGTGGTTGCAGGCATCTTCCTTATCTGTAAAAAGACGAAATGTTAAGGAACGGACATTTTTCATGGCATTGATTTCATCGCCAATCATTGTATAAGGAATAAAGTGATCTTTATTTGCGCCAACAATCAGAACATCCTGGGTAATTTGATCTGCAATATTCATGATCTGATATTGATTCATTTTCTGTGCATATTCAAAAGCATTCTTTGCTTCATAGGCATATTTGCCGTGTTCCAGACCCCAGCGAATCATTTCATCTGATTTTGCCTTCTTTTCAAATATCGTATTGATCAGCCACTTGAAATTGTGATCAATCAGCCATTTAGCCAGTTTCATGGCTTTTTCTTCAGAAGGATTAGAAGCAGAAAGAATCACATCCCTGAAATTTGGAAATATGCTCCAGGCAATCACCCGGCTGATTCTTTTTTCAAAAGCAGCTGCTCGGGGAGCTAACATACCGCCTAACGAAGCGCCGCAGATGGTTACATCATTGAGATTAAAATAATCAAGGATTGCCTTAACTGGTCGTTCCCATTGATAAGTGAAGTGCTTGCCTTGAATACGCATAACACCGCCCTGTCCTGGTCCCTCAAATAAATAAGTCGTATAGCCATTTTCTGCGAGGTAAAGCATTGCCATAAAGAGTTCTTCAAAGTAACTGTCATTTCCGCCATGAAGCAAAATGACATCTTTTTCCTCTCCTTTGGCCTTAGCCATCATCACTGGCAGCACAATATTTTCGTATGGCACAGAAAATCGTTTTACCTGTCCGGATGAAAAAATATCCTGATAATAATCATAAAACATTTCCGTTGCTTTTGTATAATACTTTTTCTTGTCCGGATCACCATCATACATAAAAAACTCACTCATCCGATAATAAGCAATTGCATTTTCAATTCTGTTTTCAGCTATTGCCTTATCCCCAAGATCAATCAGCTGTTTCTTCCAGTCTTCACTTGTTTGAATCAATGGACCAACCTTCCTAACCTCTTCCAGATCACCGCCATCCCACATGACTAACCGATTCAATTGAAAATTAAAATTACTCTGACTATTTAAATCATAAACACCTTTTTTAAAATGAAATTCCATATTAAAAGTACCTCCTGATATGCTTATGATAAATTATTTTCTCAGGAGATACTTTCAAATGGATGCTATTTAGCTACATATTTTTGGAGAAATCTGAAAAAGACAAGCCGAATATGCGCCGCATCGTCGCTGCAAAATGGGAAGGTGAATCAAAGCCGGAATCCATACTGATTTCGGTAATGTTTTTGCCCTGCAGATACCCTTCATATGCTTTTCTAAGTCTGATCATCATCAAATAACGATTAAACGGCGCACCAACACTCTGCCTGAATAAATGAGAAAACCTGCTTTTGGAAAGGCATGCCCTTTGGCAGGATAATTCATAAATATTTTTGGGGATTGTTTCCAGTCTTTTTAAATAGGCAATACATTCTTCAATCCGCATATCCATCACATATTTGTTATTTCTCAATTTTAAAGCTTCCAAAAGCCTGTCATCAAACCAAATCAGATTTCCTGCTGACTGCTTCCAAATCTGGCGTATTTCTTCTGTCAGCTTATCAGGCAGTATATAATAGGGATGCCCAGACAAATACATTTTCTCCATATTGATGGAAAGTTCACTGGCAGCATCAAAAATCAGTACAATCATTTGTCCTTTGCCAACAAGCACCGTGTGGGATATTTCAGATGCAATCATGACAGCGGATGCTTTTATCTCATGATTTCCAATCTGACAATGCAGTTTATCTACATCGGATAAAATCAAATGAGCAGCCAGATGCTGGTGCTTTTCAGGAGTAGGATAAGAAGGAAGCATCAATATGTGATCTTCAATATATAACTGATTATTTTTCATCATGTATTCCTCCCGTATAAAATCATAGTAAGCGGCAGCTAACGCATTGATCAAATGAAGTATATTACATTTCTAAAATATCGTCAATTGATTTTCATTACACTCATGGTCCGGCTGCCTTGACAAAATTCAATTAAGTGCAGAAAATCGAACCATTTGACTATACTAAATTTGTTCATCCATGGTCTTTTTGCCGCAGTTCACTATCCTCTGTTCCTATCACCCTCAGCTGCATCATATACTTGCCCCAAAACCGCCAGTTTAGCAGAAAAAAACTTCAAAAAAGATTTTCAATCTACGCCTCAAAGACACCAGCTTGAAAGCAAGAAAATAATTATTACCTCTTTAATCTGATATTTTCCATAAAAAAGGTCCACTATCATCAGTGAACCTAATTAATCCTTTTCTATTCTGATAACATTGCCTGTACCAGCATCAATAATGATTTCATATTCCTGATGATCATTGGCTTCAATCTTCACTTCATAAACATTTTGATCATCTTCATAATCTACCTCATCAATTTTTCCGGCAACTTCATTCAGAGCAATCTTTTTAGCTTCTTCATAGCTTATTTTTTGATTGTTAGCATTGGCTTTCTCATTTTCTTCAATTTGATCTTCTAAATGATCGAGCAATTCTTCATCATAGCCTTTATCTTCCAGATATTCAATGAGGTCATCAACACTTTCTCTGGCCAGCTTTTCTTTATTTAAATGCGGATAATAATATACGACTAAATCAATTAATTTCATCTTTGTGTCAGGAATGCCTAAAGTTTCTGCATTTTCCTGCTGAGATGAAGTAACTTCATCAATTTGAATAGTAATCGTTACCTGATGTTCCTTTAAATATGCTTCGACAAGCATTCTAACCTGATTTTCAATTTTAGAGATTCTTTCTTTATCATCGCTGATCACATTAATATCGATTTTATTATTATTTTGGAAATACCCATTTTCAAAACAATAATCTACAAAAATAATTACCGAATCATCTAAGGTGCGATTTACTAAATCTACCTTATTTATAATTTCCTGCCCTTCCTGATTCGTATAAGATACAGAAACAATCTGGTCATTATCATCAACTTTAAGCACAATGCCAGGATTGACACTTAACGATAAATAACTAAGCGCCTGTACCTGCGATATGGTATTAAAAGGATTCAATACAAACGCCACGACTACAGCACAGCTTACTAAAACAACAGGCAGCAGTTTTGTAATTGAAAACAGTGGCATTTGAATTTCCTGTCCAACTTCATGATGATATTCTCTTTTGATTCTTCTGATTTTTCCATGTCGGGACAGGACGTAGGTATATTGATCTCTTAATTCTAAAATGACGCCTTTTTTCATACTTTAATCACCTCTCCAGGCATATATTCTTGTAATAACTCAAATTGTCCAGAAAAAACAACTATAACAGAAATTATATACTTCCTATAAGGTGATACTTTTTTCTCTGTCGTTTGATATATACTTAATATTTTTTTAATTGGCAATTTTCCTTCGTCTATGATCTGTGAGACAATATCCTCATGTTTTAAAATTTCTTTAATTAATATATGAATATGTCTGCGGCTAATAAAATGCTTAGGTCTGCATTCATATAAATCTAAAATATCTATATGATAGCTCTGCAGGATCATTTTTAATTCTTCAATTTCCTCTTTTAACTTTGTCTGTCTTAATTGATGATAGTAACTTTCTTTAGAGGTCAGATTCACATAATGATTTCCCTTTTCTTCCTCATCTATTGAAAAGTGCTGCTGCGTCTCTTGATAAGCTCTTGATTTAAAATAATCATATAAACGGCTTTTAATAACTGCTTTGGAAAATTCAAAAAAGATGCCTTCCCCATTAAATCTGTCAATACTTTCGTTAAATGCCAGCAGCGCTATAGATAATTCCTCGCTTTCTCCGTACTGCAGATATCTGTGTGACAGTCCTGATGCATATTTAGCAATAAAAGGTTTATATTTTTCAATAAACCTGTTACGTAAATATTCATCATTTCTGATTTTCAAGATATCTTCTTCCACAATTAATCATCCTTTTTCACAAAATTAACAGTTCCTGTCCAAGCATCAATTTCAATGTCATATTCTTGTCTGTCAGAAGTCTGCACTTCTATTTCATAGACATTCATTTTACGATCATAATCGATATCCCGTATTTCTCCATTTACTTCCTGCAAAGCAATTTTCTTTGCCTCTTCTGCCGTTATATTTTTTACAGCGCTGCTAGCTCTCTCTTTATCAATATCTTCTATATTTCCTGTCAGTTGATTGATTTCTATTTCATAAAGCCAGTCATCTTTTTCAATGGTAATCGTATATTCATCATCATCTGTTTCTATATTTTTAATTGTACCATCAACTTTTTTTAAAGCAATATTTTTTGCCTCTTCTAAAGTCATTTTTACTTGTGCATTTTCGATGACCTCGCACTCTATTTCCATAACCATGCCGCTAAATCTGTCAATCTCAACTTCATATAAATAGCCGGCCTGTTCAATTTCAATCGTATATTCATCATCATCCACTTCAAATTTTTTTACTGTGCCATCCACCTGGGATAAGGCGATTGTTCTTGCCTCATCGACTGAAATCGCATTAACATCATTGAAAACACGATCAATATCATCAATTCTGCCGTCTTTTTTATCAATTTCAACCTGGTAAAGATAGTCATCCTTGGCAATGATAAAAATATATGCATCGTCATCTTCACTTTGAACCTGAACAGTTCCCGGAACTTCATTCAAAGCTGTTGTCCTGGCATCTTCTAAGGTAACTGTATTCTGAACATTTTGTGTTTCGTTTTGATGAACAGAAGGGTGATTCATCAGCGCCTTCTCATTGTTAAGCAAGGATGCTGCACTGATACCTCCGATAGATAATAAACCTGTCATCATCATTTTAATTAGTTTTGTCATATGTCTTTCCTCCTTTTCACTATATTATTACGATCATACTTTCCATTTTTTGGGAGGAATAAGTTAATTTTTTAATTTTTTTCGTGTAAAAAAAAGAAGTTAACCTGAGCATATCATTTAACTTCTTTTTTGTTTAATCGGTTACTGTATATTTTGATTCATCATAATCACTGATGGTTGATTGTGTTCCCTGCAGAGATTTTCCATCGTAAAATCCTGTTCTAAAAGCATCTGACTGAACTATCATTGCCTTAATTTCCAGAGATGCTAAATCTTTCATCCATCCATTTGTCAAAAGTTCTAATGCTGCTTTTGATGATGCATCATCCTCTGAACCGATCGTGGGGATCTTGCTGCAGCAATGAGAAACTGTTCATTCAGAATAATTAATGACTCGTAACCTGGATAGATAAGTTTAATAAGCATCATTTGATGCTGTCGTTTTATGCTTGCTAGATAAGATGCCATCCGTTAAATACACGATTTTTTTGCTATATTGCGCTACTTTCTGATCATGGGTTATCATAATGATAGTGTTGCCAAGATCATTGAGTTTCTGAAATAATGCGAGGATGTCCCGGCCCGTTTGTGAATCCAATGCACCTGTAGGCTCATCCGCAAGAAGTAAATCTGGTGTTGTCACCAATGCTCGGGCAATGGCTACTCGCTGTTGCTGTCCGCCGGATAATGCATTTGGTTTATGGTCAATACGATGCCACAGTCCGACCATCCGGATATATTTTTCCGCTATTTTCATTGCATCTGTACGACTCATCCCCTGCGCTAACAGGGGAAGAATCACATTTTGCAAAATTGTATACTGCGGAATCAAGTGATATTGCTGGAAGATAAATCCAATTTTCTGATTGCGCAAGGCAGTAAGCTGTTGATCATTACACTGACAAACATCAATATCACCGAACAAATAACTTCCTGCATCTGGTGTATCCATACAGCCAATGATATTCATCAATGTGGATTTACCGGAACCAGAAGCACCTAAAATAGCAAGGAAATCGCCCCGTGCCAGATCTAAATTGACTTTTTTAAGGACATGGAGCTTTTCGTTACCCATTGTATAGCATTTTTCAATTTCTTTTAGACGAATCAATGAGGTCATGCTTATTTCACCTTTTCTACAGAAAGAATCGTATCTGGATTTTCAGAATCAAATGACACAGAAATAATATCGCCTTTTTTCAGATTAGAAAGACTGATTTCCTGACCCATACTATAAATTTTAATGCCAGCCGGAATCGTAAAAGATTTCGTATCTCCGGTAAACGCCAAATTGTCCGTACCATCATCAATGACTGCTCCGCCTACTGAAGGCACAGCATTGTCTCCCATCGGAATTTCAACGTCATCGTCTGGCATATCTCCAGGGTCTGCTTCATCATTTTCCTCAGGCATTTTTGCCACAGCCATCTCAATTTCATTACCTGTGATGTTTGTGATTTTGCCATAGATATAATCACCAGATGCGCTGATCACATCCAAATCTGAATCAGTTTTCTTTGCTGCACAAGCGACCAAACCTAAAGTCAAGATAAATGTAAGTAATAATTTCATCATTTTTTTCATATATTTTTTTCCTCTCTTTTCAAATTGATTTTATTCGTGATTTAAAGCATCTATTGGTTTTAATTCTGATGCCTTGTACGCAGGATAAAAGCCGAATATGGCTGATGTCATAATGGCAAAGGTCAGGGCTGCTAACTGTCCGCTGGCGCTTGGCGATATTGCAATATCTGTCAGTCGTATCACGGGCATAGCGATATAGCTGATTGCTGCGCCAAGGAGACCTCCAAATAAACCAATACCGACAGATTCCAGAAGGAATAACAGAAGGATGTCTTTCTTGGATGTCCCCACAGCTCTCAGAATGCCGATTTCCTGTGTTCGTTCCTTGACAGAAACAAAGAGAACATTCATAATGCCGATGCCGCCAACCAGAAATACAATGGCCGCCATCGAAATCAACAGCATTTTCATCGTTCGGGCAGATGCCAATGCCGCGTCAATTCGTCCGCCGGCATCCTCTACAACATACATGGTGCTATCTTCCAAAAGATAATCCAATGTGCTTTTGAGTCTGGCCTTAGCTTTTTCAATGACTTTTGTACTCTGTGCCAGTCCCACTGCCTGTGGAATCGCAAAATCATCGAGAAAACCCGCTTTCTCTGCTGTTCCGTAAGGCAGAAAGATTGTTTCATCGGGTGAAAGTCCCTGAAGTCCCTCTGACTTTTTTTCCAGGACACCAATCACCTCATATGGATAGCCGTCTATAAAAATACTTTGACCAACAGCGCCCTCTGCATCTCCAAAATTCTCTTTTGCAATATCAGCACCTAAAATCACTACCTTGTGCCCCTCGTCTATATCCGACTCGGAAAAGTCAGTGCCATTTGCCAAAGACAGATTGGATACTTCTCCATAGCCGCCTGTCACCGCCGCCAGAGTAAAAGATTCCTTTTTATGTCCAATCTTTACTTCACGAAATGTCATGCAGCGCAGGTAAATATCCCGCAAATAGGGATTCTCCTCTAAAATCGTCGCCAGATGCTCCGGTGTCAATCGAGGAATCGAACCAAAATCTATTTCCGATCCAAAGGAAACATTGACATAAAGAGTTTCTGCGGACATATTGCTATACTGCTGGGCGATTTGTTCTTCTCCGCCCCGACCGATGGCAATAACCAGAATGATTGTCAGTGTACCAATAATAATCCCCAAAGAGGTGAGCAACACCTTAAACTTGTTCTGCAGCAGATTTACGCCAATCATACGCAAGATTTCTAATAATCTCATGCCCTTTAGCCCTCCACGACAACAATGTCACCTTCAGCCAGACCGTCTGTGATTTCACTGACCCGACCATCAGAAAAGCCAGTCTGAATTACCCGCTCCTGCCGGGAACCATCAGGAAGCTGCACAGTCACAACCTGCTTTCCATCCCGGAGCAGAATAGCCTTATTGGACAGAACAAGGACATTCTCCACCTTTTTCAGAATGAATTTCACACTGCAAGTCATTCCTTGCAGAAGTTCAGGGTTATCCTCATCCAGCGTTATCGTCACTTTATAGCTCACGTCACCGCCTTCTTCTGGCAGCAGGCTCTTGTCCGTTACTGTCCCAGTAAGTGACTGGTCAACATTCGTCAGAAAACGGACCTCAACCTGCTGCCCCACCTCAACAGAAGTAATATTCTCCTGAGAAACCAGCACAATCACCTGTTTCTGACCACTGTCACCTATCGTTATAAGCGCACTTCCTGCGGCAGCTTCATCACCCGGCGCACAGTCAATTTTTGTCACGATCCCGTCCGTTTTAGCGATAAGATTGGGCGTATTCAGGAGCTCCTTCACTTCTTGAAGCTTTGTTCTGCACTTATCTACCTCGGTTTGTGCACTTTCTACCGCATAATCCTGACCGGCACGACTGATAGCATACAATTCATCCTGGATCCCCTGATTTTTTTTGTTTTCGGCAACTTGCTTTTCGTAATCTGTATTCAACTGTGACAGTGCCTTTTTCTGGGTTTCCAGCTGCTCATCTGTATTCTCCAAATCAGTCTGTACTTGATTGATTTGTTCTTTTAAAGCGGCAATCTGATTTTCTTTTTCCTCAGCAGCTTGAATTCGGGATTGGATATCTTCAATTTGCTTTTTCTTTTTTTGAATCAGCGCCAAGTTATCCTCAGATTGTATTGTCTCAATAAAATCAGTTTCATTGGGATTGGTTTCGACAGGGTTAGCGCCATCCTCGGCTGTATGTGTACTTGTTTCCAATTCAGCCAGTTCTTCCTGCAGCTGTTTTAATTCTTTTTTAAGTTTCAAAATATCTTCACAGTCATCCTCAGCATTCTTTAAAGCTAACTTAAGCGTATCCAGATTAGCCCGCAGCTGCTCTGTTTTTCTTTTTAACGTATCAATCGTATTTTCCAATTCACGCTTTTGAGTTTCATAAGTATTTTTAGAAGTCTGTTGGTTTTGATTCCTGTTGAGACTGTTTTGCAGCTGAGAGCTGCGGCGGCTGTTTTTTGCTTCCTCCAGAGCGTGCTTGGCTGTTTCCAACGCTTTTTCCTGCTCCTCGATTTGCTTCTCTACTGCCTCCCGGGAATACTGCACCAGCTTATCGCCTTTTTTGACCTGATCTCCAACTTTAACAAAAACCTGCTCAATTTTCATATCTATGTCAAAGCTGTGCTGGACGCCGCATGCCTCCAGCTTTCCACTGCCATCCAGGGAAGCAATGATATCTTTGCGCTCTACTTGATATTCACGCCAAATGACATCTTCATCGGATAGTCCCCTGGGCCTTAGACGAACTCCCGTAAAAACCGCTAGAAGTAAAATAAATACAATGGCCGCAATGATTGCTTTTTTCTGTTTTACTTGTTTTGGCAATTTTAATCTGTTCATTTCAAACCTTCCTTTCATTTGATCCGAAACAAGCATAGCATACAGAATGTTAGATTATTGTTAGACACAAAAAAAGATGGGCAATCCTTTCACCCATCTTGCTTATCTGCTGTTTTCTGTCAATTATGAAATTTTATCATAAAGCAAGTTCCGCTTTTTCCATCACTCTGTACGGATATTTCACCGTCGCTGGCTTCAATCATTGTTTTGACAATCGACAGTCCTAAACCAGAACCGCCAATTGCCCTAGACCGGGACTTATCTACTCGGTAAAAGGCATCAAAAATATAAGGAAGATGCGTCTTGGCAATGCCTGGGCCATCATCCCATAACAGAACTTCAACATGATCAGAGTGTCTGGCTGCTTTTACACTGATATTGCCATTTTCATTGCCATATTTACAAGCATTGTCAAAAAGGTTGAAAAAGGCGCGATATAAATAAGCAGGATTTCCCTCGACTGCAAGATTTCCGCAGTCTATATGGCAAGTCATGCGTTTTTGTTCCAGCCGTGGTTCCAATTCACTGCAAATCGCTTCAAACAGCGGTTCCAGCAAAATAGTTTCCTTTTCTTCACCGCGGTTTTCCCCGGCAGATGCCAGAACAAGCAAATCATCTACAATACCAGCCAGTCTGTCCGTACTTTCCAGCATCATTTGATTTTGCTTCTTATAATCAGCTAATGATGCACCAGTATCCGCCTCTAAAACCTGAATGCCGGTTTTTAAGGTAGCAAGCGGGGTTTTTAATTCATGGGCAGCATTAGCAGTAAAACGTTTCTGTCGTAAAAAAGCATCATCCAAGCGTGATAACATGCGGTTAAAACCGTCCGTCAGGTGATTAATCTCATCGTTGGATGTGGCTTCTGGCAGGCGCATGGAAAGGTTGTGCTCATCGATGGTATTTACTTTACTTGTCAAGAGCCGCAAAGGACGTAAAGCTTGTCCTGTGACAAAGTAGACTGCCGCCGTTCCCAGGATTGTAAACAGACCGCAATACAGGATGCTCTTCCCGTCAAATTGCTGCTTTGCCAGCTCCGCCGGAAGTACTTCCGCAGTTCCTACGGATTCCAAACAATCGGGATTCATCTCCCACTCTTCCGGAGAAGCTTCAGAGACTGCCAAGGCATAAAGAGGTTCTGCATTGTGAATGGAAATGACTGTAAGTGCCGCGGTACAGATTAACAGCACCAAAGCAGTTAAAATAGTGATTCGCCATTGTAAAGTCAACTTTTTCATGTTATGCCTCCTCGATAATATAGCCCTGACCTCGAATAGTTTTGATAAAGTCCAATCCTGAAGCAACATATAATTTCTTTTTTAAACTGTGAATATGATAACGGAAAGTGTTTGAAAAGGGATCAAATTCATTATCCCACACATGCTCTGTCAGTTTCTCAGCACTAATTACCTGACCCTTATGCAGCATCAAATACTCTAAGATTCCGTATTCCTTCCGTGTCAAAGCAATTTCCTGATTATCAAAGCAAACCCGTTTTGCCTTTGTATCTATCCGCAGTCCGTTCAATGATAAATCAAGCGGTTTCTGAACAAATTCCCGCCTCAGCAAATTGCGGATACGCGCTTCTAATTCTCCAAAATCAAAAGGCTTAATCAAATAATCATTGGCTCCTTCATCCAACCCCAGAATACGATCCCCTACTTTGGTACGCGCCGAAAGAATCAGCACTTTGATTTCCTGATTTCTGGTTCGAATTTCCCGCAAAACATCCAGACCATCTTTCTTAGGCAGGTTAAGATCTAATATCATTAAATCGTATTCATTGACCTCATATGCATAAAGTGCCTCTTCACCATCGTAAGCTGTATCGACGGCATATCCGACATTGCGCAATCCCTTTGCAATGAATTCAGAAAGCATTTTTTCATCTTCTACCAACAATAACCGCATCGTTAAAACCTCCTTTGTCACTTCATTTTAACATAGCTAATGTTAGATTTCTGTTAGTTGTTTTATTATACTGTATAAAACAGCCAGCAGCAATCCAAAAGAGCGATTACCCAAAAAGAATCATTTATTTTTGTTCAATCTTATATTAATCTAACATTCAAGATGCTATACTTGTCTTATCTTGAATCAGACATGGAGGCACTCAATGAAAAAAACATTCTCAATTTTTACAGTATTTACTTCGCTGATTATACTGATGTCAGGCTGTACATCCAATCCAGAATCATCTTCCGTCTTTTTTGACTTTGAACAAAGTGACAGTGGATTTATCCCGATTTTTGCGGACTATCCTAATCAGGAAGATGTAAATGATTTTTATGAATGCCAGCACAGTTATGGCAAAGTCCCTATCCCAAAAGCAGGAAAAGGCATTTTTATCTCCGGCAATAATCATAGTGACGATTTATTTATGGGATATATCAAAAAGCTTGAGGGATTCGAAGCAGGAAAAACTTATCATTTCAGCGTCAGTTTTAAACTGGCCACAAATATAGAAGGCGGACTTGTCGGGGTAGGAGGCTCTCCGGGAGAATCGGTCACAGTGAAATGCGGTATTGTGCCAATTCTGCCAAAAGCTGAAAACAAATCCGGATATTTTCGACTGAACATCGACAAAGGCGCACAAAGCAATGACGGAAAAGATATGATTGTTGTGGGAAATATGGCAAAGACAGAAAATAATCATCCTGGTGAGTACGAATTCAATGAATTTTTGGCTGCATTTGATATTACAGCAAACGAAGCAGGAGAAGTCTACCTTATCATTGGCACAGATTCCGGCTTTGAATCCACAACATCTTATTATCTGGATGATATCTCTGTTGCCTGGTCAGATAGGCACAAATAAAACAGAGATCACGATTTATTTTTCTATTTTCAATTAAACACACATGTGACAGAATAGCTCATCATTACTAACAAGTACTGCTTTTTTACCTGACAAGCTCATGATTTTCAGGTGAAAGGCAGTACTTTTTAATGATGACAATACAATATCTTAATTCATATTAAAAGATATCAAATGAATCTGAGTAAAGTAAAAGCTCCGCCAATTTGCGGAACTATTCATATAAAGTGATTAATCTGTATTAATTAATTTATAATTCATCCATTTATCTGATTTAAATCGACAGAAGCATAAAACTGCCCTTGTAACCCAATCCAGGCACATCGCTAAAGCGATGCCAATGACGCCCATATTGAAATAAATACCTAAAATAATGGACCAGACAAAGCGAACTAAAACTGTAGAAGCAACAGAAACCACCATGGTATATTTCACATCGCCGGCGGCTCTGAGGCCATTGCTTAATGGTCCAGAAAATGGAAAAGCAACCGTATTAAATAGGTTATGAATGAATACCAGCATGATTACCAGCTGTTTGGTTTGCTCAGATAAAACATAAAATCTCATAATGAATGGTGTTACAGCAAAAACAAGGAGATTCCATGCCAGTGAGAGAACCAATGTCAGCTTCATTAATTTTGTGAAATAATACTTTGCCCCATCCTGATCGCCGGCACCCATACACTGACCAATCACAGTAATATAAACTGGCCCCATCGCCGAACCAATTAATGCGGCTAATGACCAAATGCTTTGGGCAATCCCATTAGCAGCAATCTGATAAGTTCCAAATAAGGCAACTACACTGCTGAGCGCAACTTTAATTAACTGAAAAATGCCATTTTCAATGCCGTTAGGAATAGCTACATTTGAAATACGCTTAAGCATATTTATATCCAGCCTGCAAATCCATGCAAAAGAATAATAAGCACTTAATTTTGGATTAAAGCATAAAACGGTGATAGCAACAGCCGAAAAGCATCTTGCCAGCAAGGAGGGATAAGCGACGCCAGCCACGCCGGCATGAAGTACAAAAACACCAATGATATTGCCAACCACATTGATCAAATTGGCAAAGATAGAAATATACATGGTGACTTTTGTTTTACCCATACTTCTATATAGTGCTGCCCCAGCATTGTAAATGGCAATCGCCGGATATGAAAAAGCGGATATCTCTAAATAAGTGACACAGGCGGACATGACTGACTGATCTACCTTACCAAACAGCACCTTTAACAATCGCTTATTAAAAATCAGCACGAGGATTGCCAGCACAATAGAAAACACCGTAGAAAATAGTAACAATTGACTCGAAGATTTAATACTATTCTCCTGATCCTTGTGACCAATATACTGGCTGATGATCACTGCACCGCCTGATGCCAGTGCGGTAAACAGATAGATAAATATTGTATTAAACTGGTTTACCAAAGAAACACCAGATACAGCGGATTCCCCTGCATAACTCACAACAAAAGTATCTGCTATCCCCACCAGCATCACCAGTAATTGTTCAAAAAATAATGGCATAATCATTTTCTTTAAATCCTGATTTGAAAACAGCATACGCATTCCCTTCTTTCTTCTTGAGTTAAATAAATCTTATCAAACAAATTTTGACAAGTAAAATACTCAGTTTGAATGCATAGCTATACATTTTATGAATAATCCCGGTTAAAAAAATATGATTTTTCATAACAATTATCAGAAAATGCCTAAAATAATTTAAAGGATTCTCTAAGCGAATCCTCATTTCATACAAATGGATCAATTGACTTTTCTAATTGGCGAAAGTCCATTCATCTTTCTTATTCTCACCAATAGATTCTATTTTCTCTGTCCTTTGTCAGCGTTTTGCCTTTAGGATAACCCACAATTATATGATAACAGGCACAATATTGTTCCGGATCAATCCCTTTTTCTAATAATAATGCTCGTCCATAGGCACTGTCCATTGTTGGCTGACCTCTTGCAATCATACAGCTTCCCAGCCCTAAGGCATGTGCCATCAACATCATATTTTGTCCCGCAACACAGCAGTCAGCTCCCCCATATATAAAATTTCGTGGGGCTAAAAGCGTAATGACTGTAGGCGCACCATAAAAAGCGCTTGGAATATTTGGATCATCGATAATGCTAGGCTGCTGTGAATTAACCTGTCTTCCTTTAACTGCCTTAAAGGTTTGCCGGTTGATTTTTCCCAGACAATTATTAACCTTAGCATCCTGAGTCACTAAGAATATAGCGGATTGTCTGGATCCGGCATTAGGTGCATAAAGTCCTGCCTCCAATATATATCTGAGTTGTTCTTCACTTATTTGCTTTGTCTCAAACATTCGATAGCTTCTTCTTGTCTTCATTATTTTAAGTAAATCTTCTGCATTCATTTTAACAGCTCCTTTTCAATTAATGAATTTCCTTCCAACATTGCGGATCTGGTGCATACATTCGATGCGTGCTGCCATAAGCAACCGCCGGACAGCCTCTGCAAAACCGCAGCAGCTCGCATTTTTGACATTTTTCAAATTGATCATATTGCCGATATTTGTCATATGCTTTATCATGAAACCATTCATAAAGCGATTTTTCTTTAATATTTCCTATCTGACTTTCCATTCTGCGGCAGGCATAAATCATGCCGTCTGGCAGAATTGTCATATGGTGACTGGCACAATGACAGCCATCATAAATGGTATCTTTGTCCAGATTATCCGGTATTTGAATAATCTTATTTTCATAAAGATACAAAGTCCACAAATGATCCTTCAAATGAAACGATGTATGACTGTCTTTGTATTGTATAAATTTGTGCCAGCA
>Ga0129308_1001014_pt1 | contig 33606 bp, 25 predicted proteins | sample L827metagenome_FD_94440 | JGI IMG/M metagenome (GOLD analysis project Ga0129308, IMG submission 94440) | Ring-tailed lemur group fecal microbial communities from Wisconsin, USA - L827 metagenome | ecosystem: Host-associated > Mammals > Digestive system > Large intestine > Fecal | place: USA...
AAACCGCCTTTGTCCACCTGCTCACGGTAATATGCATGATTTGCAGTGTAAACCAGGTCGATTTCGTCGCCGCCCGCCATGACCAGCGGATACTTGGTGGTCAATTCAGAGGTGGGGATAAAGTACATCTCCATCGTGGTGTTGATCGCCGCCTTGGTTTTTTCGTTCACCTGCGCCATTACTTCCGCAATGGCGTTGGGCTCAGAGCCAACCACATAGGTGACGATATTTTCCGTTTTGGACAGATCAAGATTTGCATAAGGATTGTCCGGGTCCGCATTCGCGGCATCTCCGGTGGCCACGCTGCTGCCGCTGGATACCGCAGAGCTTGTGGAGTTGTCTCCACATCCGCTGAGCAGTACCGACAACAACATCATCGCAGTCAGAACCAGTGCGATTGTTCTTTTCATGTCGTCCTCTCCTAATAGAAAATTTGAGTCAGCTGAGCCGCCGGTCTAACCGTAACCGCCGGCCTGTCCCCCGGCTATCGGAGAACCGCCCCGAAACTTAAAATCACCGCTGTGAAAAAATGGAGAAATACTGTGCTGAAACTGCAGGATCACCCTGCATGCTGAAACAATAGTACGTGAGTAAAACATGCAGTTCGGTCTGTTTGGGGGCATCATCCTGCACCCATCCTAAGTCTTTGTTCCTTTTGATATAACCATCCCCTTCATCTGCGGAGAGTCATCACTTCTCCGCACTGATTTGGCCATATCTCACAGAACAAATTCTTATTATTTGTGCATATATCCATTATAATTGTCAAACATCAGAATAAATCTATATTATTTTGTGATTTGATATATTATTATGGTCTTTCCCTTTTTTATACAAATAAACACAAAAAGAGGACCTGTTTGACAGGTCCTCTTTGCAGCAAGGTTAAGGAAGGAAATTAAGCCGCTTTGTTGGCCAGGAACTCGTCTCTCTGACGGTTCCACTCTTCCATGTATTTTTCCAGGCCAGCATCCTGCAGCTGTTTTACGAATTCGTCGTAAGTTTCCATCGTCTTGTCGCCGAACATACCCAGATCGAAAGAGGGCTGATACTCGGTGATCAGAGCAGAGATAACTGCCCACTCAGCAGAAACGGGAGTCGGGCTGAACTGGAAGCCCCAGTAAGGCCACTCTTCGTCTTTGATCTGAGAATTTTTCAAATGCTCGTTGGCAGCGTTGATTCTTGCATCGTCGGTGGACGGGAACGGGAAGTCAACGTGACGGATACCCCAAGCCCAGCCATCAAACTCATACTCGCCGGCTTCCGGACCGGGAGATACGCTGTTGGTCGCCTCATCATAGACGTAATGACGGCCTTCTACACCACCAGCCAGCAGGAAGTTGGTCTCTTTATCACATTTGATGTAGTCCAGAACCTGAGCAGCTCTCTCGGGCTGGGTGCAGAATGCCGGGATGGCATAGCCGTCACCCAGGAAGGAGTCACGCAGAGGACGGTAACCCTCGGGGAAAATGTCGAACAGTTCAACATCCATGCCCTTGTCACGGTAGCCCTGGATCATGGTGATACCATTGTAATAGTTACCGCGGGAAGTAGCGGACTGGCCGTTCTCAAACAGAGTGACGATAGAGTTGGTGTTGGAGATGGAGTCAGACGGCCAGCAACCAGCAGCCGCGAACTCGGCCATATCCTGAATGTAGGTCTTCCAGTATTCAGAAGTATACAGGAAGAAAGGTTTCTCAAAGGTCGGATCATCCAGCTGGCAGTAGTACACATAGTCAGAAGCCTGGTTGTTGATCAGGTTAAAACGGTATCTCCATCCCAGTTCCTGGAAGTTGGAAGTAGAGGACTGATAGTATGCATACATGCCGTTGCCAGACTCTTTATCGCCGATGGCCAGCAGCAGTTTTTTGAAGTCATCATAAGTTTTGATGTCATCTGCGGTAAAGCCATATTTCTCAGCAATGTCCATGTTGACGAACGGGCCGCGATCCGGGAAAATTTCCGCAGTATTACGGGGAACCATGTAGATTTTGCCGTCTACATAAGTCTCTTCCCAAGCGGATTCCGGCAGAGTTGCCCAAGTCTGAGGCATGTTGGTCTGCAGGAATTCGGGAGTCAGTTCCATAAAGGAAGCTTTCTCCACATAGTTGCGGTAGTCTCTGTAGTTACCGGTATAGATCAGATCCAGCTGATCGCCGCCAGCCAGAACCAACGGATATTTTACATTGAACTCAGCAGAGGGAATAAAGTACATTTCCAGAGTAGCGTTCAACGCAGTTTTAATCCGCTCATTGGCCATCTTCAGAATTTCCGCCATGTCCAGAGGTTCATCAGCAACAGAGTACATGATCAGATTTACTTCTTTGGAAGTATCCAAGTTTGCATAGGGATTATTGGGATCCACATTCGCAGTGTCCCCAGTGGTGGCGCCGGTGGAAACTTTCGAGCTTTCCGTGGAATCACCACAGCCGCTGAGCAACAATGTCATCAGCATCATTGCAGCCAGCACCAGAGCAATGGTTTTTTTCATAGTTCTCCTCCTAATAGATAATTCTAACCGAACGGCCCTTAACCACAGGCCGCCGGACCCGCCGCCGCCTTGCTATCAGCGGAAGGTATATCAATAAAGAACAAAACACAGTGCGGAAAAAGAAAAATCCAAATATTTGTACAGTGTTGGAAAGACTGCCCGCAAAAAACGGACAAAGTAAAACGTTGCGCAGTGATTTTCAAAAGTATAGAAAAACATCCGACGCGGTTTTGCCTTTATCTGCAAAATATGAAACCAAGGGGGCCAGAAAGGACTCGTCATTTTCTACAAATCACCACTACTCTGCTTGGTCGATAATCCCATTATACTGTTGTATACATAATTTTTATCTGCAAAATCCTGTTATTGCATCCATTATTTTGTGTCGATTTTTAAAGAAAAAAATATTTTTAAGAAAGTAAACGTTTTCCTTGTTTCACGATTCAATGCGGTCAATATAATGAATCATAAATCCGCTTTAAATCCTCCAGCACCTGCAGATGTGCAAAATCCCGGTGATACACCATTCGGATTTCCCGTACCAGCGATACATTTTCGATGGGCACAATTGCCAGCCTGCCCTTTCTTGCGTCCTGAATCGAGGCACTGCGCGCCACTACCGAAACGCCCAAATCCAACGCCACTAAGTCTTTAATCATGGCGATATTGTCCACCTCCATAATCACGTTGAAATTGCGGATAGATTCCAAATGTCGTTCTAAACCGTTTTCAAACAGATTTCGGGTACCCGCTCCCGCTGGCCGCAGAATCATCCTCTCGCTTTTCAGTTCCTGCAGTTGAACGCTTTGCCGCTCGGCAAAGGGATGCTGCGGCGAAACAATCAGGCAAAGATAATCCGTATCCAGCAGCACCGATTGATAGGAGACCCCCTCCGGCGGCGCCCCCTCCGTCACAGCAATGTCCACCTCAAAAAGTTCCAGATACTTATAAAGATTATTTATCGTATCCGTAATTAACGTTATGTGCGTATCCGGATTTTCATTGCAGTATTGGGCGATAACCTGGGGGATCATATTTTCGCTGGCCGTCTGGGTAATACCGATTACCAGATGCCTTGCGTGGCGGCGTTCATCCTCAATGGCCTGTACCGCCTTTTGGGATATGGCCATCAGCCGATGTGCATAACGCAAAAGGATCTTCCCTTCGCGGGTTGGCAGAAGTTTTTTCGTTCCATGCTGAAAAATTTTGATTCCCAGCTCCTCTTCCAACAGCCGAATGTGTCGGGAAATGGCAGGCTGTGTCAAATGCAGTTCGTGGGCTGCCTTGGTATAGCTCCCGGCTTTTTCCAGTTTTAGTAGTGTAATGATTTTGGAGTCAAGCATAACAGCACCTTCAATATAACAAAAATTTATAATATCAAATAAAATTATAATTTGATATTATCATTTTCTGCTATTATAATCAAGTCCTACGTTTTGCGGAGGTGCTTTATCATGTTCTCTTTTCTGAAATTCAGTACGAATCTGGCCCATTCCCCCAAGATTATTCTCATGCTCGCAGTCATGCTGTTCGCCGGATTTTTTATGACTCGTCTGACCAAACTTCTCCATCTGCCTCATGTCACTGGATATATTCTGGCCGGCGTTGCCATCGGCCCGCATATCCTAGGCCTGGTCGATACCGACGCCATCGCCCGCATGGATTTTGTAAATGACATTGCGCTGGCCTTTATTGCTTTTGGTGTCGGCCAGTATTTTAAGACTGTTACCCTGCGGCAAAGCGGACACAAGATCGTTGCCATCACTCTTTGGGAATCTCTGTCGGCTGCAGTTCTGGTCACTGCGTCCATGTACTTTCTGTTTCACTTTTCCCTGCCCTTTTCTCTTCTTCTAGGCGCCATCGGGTGTGCCACTGCACCTGCCTCCACCATTATGACCATTCAGCAGTACGACGCGAAAGGCCCTTTTGTAGACCTGATCTTACAAATCGTCGCATTGGACGATGCTGTTGCCCTGATTGCCTTCAGCATCTGCGCCGCCTATGTGCAGGCTTCCAACGCCGGGGTAGTCAGCGCCGGACTGATCTTAAAACCAGTTCTTTTTAATCTTTTGGCTCTGCTGTTAGGCTTTTTGTTCGGCTTTGTTCTGCACCGTGCAGTAGATACCGACCGTTCCGTCCAGCACCGTTTGGCGCTGACCATTGCAATCATCCTGATGTTGACCGGCATATGCGCAGCTATGGATATCTCGCCACTGCTTTCCTGTATGATATTGGGAGCCTGTTATATCAATATCGGCGGCAGTCAAAGCCTATTCGACCAGGCCAACCGTTTTATCTCTCCGATATTGCTGATCTTTTTTGTCCTGGCCGGAGCCCGTCTGAATCTCCCCTCACTGCTAACAGCCGGTGCGGCCGGCATCGCCTATTTCTTGATCCGGATCGGAGGAAAATATCTTGGGGCTTATGCGGGTTGCCTCATTACCAAAACAGAGAGAAAAGCCCGGAATTTTCTTGGCCTGGCCCTGATCCCCCAGGCCGGAGTCTCCATCGGTCTGGCGGCTTTGGGCCAGCGCCTGCTCCCCGGTGAAACAGGAACGCTGCTTTCGACTATTATTCTTTCCTCCGGCCTTTTGTATGAAATCATCGGACCAGCCTGTGCCAAAGCCTCCCTGTTTCTGTCCGGCACCATTTCTGCAAAGGAAAAAAATCCGCCCTCCGGCAAACTTCCTTCCTCGGTATAACATGTCCTGCTTTCATTGTTTTATAGTGCTTTCTGCAAAAAGTTTTTTACCCCGCTTGTTGTTTTTCTGCTTTTTTCGGCTTGCAGGTTAGCAGGATTCCGCTGGTCAGGGCGGTAAAAGGGGCTACGGTGCAAAGGCCAAAACTGCCGATGACCGTGTGCAAAATTTCGGCGGAAACATATTTATAATTAAAGATGTTATACAGCGGCGTTCCCTGCGCCATAAAAACCATTAAAAGAGCAATGTACCCTCCGGAATAGGCAAACAAAAGAGTGGTGGTCATTGTTCCCATCGCCGCCCGGCCTACGTGGAATCCGGATTGGACCGCTTCCCGCCAGCCGATGTCCGGGCGTTTTTCCACCACCTTATTGACCGCCGAAGTGATGTCCACCGCCAAATCCATCACCGCACCGGAAGCGCCAATGAAAATACTGGCCATAAAAATCTGCGTCAGATTCAGATCCTGATAACCACTGTATAAAAGACTTTCTGAATAACTCATCACCGCGCCGTGAATGCGAAACAGGTCGGTGAATAAAATACCCAGCACACAGGTAACCGCGATTCCCAATCCCGCTCCCGCAGTGGCGCAGGCCGCCCGTCGGCTGAACCCGTAGACCAGTGCAATAATCAGCACCGTCAGCAAAAGCGTAACGCCCAGGCCGATCCACACCGGATTGGCTCCTCTGAGATAAAAAGGGATCAGTATCTTCCAAATCATCAAGACGGTCAGCACAAAAGAAAGCACTGCCCGCAAGCCCGTACGTCCGGCAAAGGCCAACAGCAGAACGGTAAAAAGGCCGGCCAGCAAAAGCTCCCCGCCCAGCCGGTAATGGTCAATCATGCTTACCGATAAAATTTTTCCATCTTTTTGGTTGACCAGCACCAACGCCTTGTCCCCTTCCTGAAACACCTTATCCTGCTCCAACGAGCCGTTGAGCATGTTGACCCCGCTGGTCACCTGCCCTTTGAAAGACCCGTCTAATAAACGAATGGTGCAGATCTGCTCTCCAGAACGAACCAGCCCGGTGTCAATAATGGCCTGATTGTCGCAGGCAATCACCCTGGCAGTGCAGTGGTCGGCCTCCGTAAAAATCACCGCGTCCTCATATCCGGCGGGCAGAAAAGCCAGCAGCACAACGCAGAGCAAGCAGATCACCACCGGAAGATAATATAACTTTTTCTCTTTGGATATGGATGCAAACATGGTTTCCTCCAAACGCCGAAAGGCTGCGGCGAAGCGGCGCTCCTCCGCAGCCTTTGGCCGCTTTTTTTATTATTGAGAAATCTGAAGCAGTCCGGCCAGCTTGTGATAAATCTGTGTATTGTCGTAATATCCTTCAAACATGCCGCTACCCTCTCCCTGGGCAAAAACCGCCACCGGCAAACCGGTATGAGCGTAGGAGGAAAAGTGAATGCCGGATTTATTGTTGAGCAGATGAGTGATGGTCACAGAAAGGGGTTCATAGGTGCCATAGAGGACATATTCTTCCTGTGTCGGCTCCGTATCGCTGGGATTCATGGTTTTCTGGTAAGCTGCTTCCAGCAGGCCGTATTCATAATCAGTCAGCACCAGCTTGGAATCCTCCGTCGCCTCCGGGTCATTGGGAGCCATCAGACCAAAAAGCGCCTTGACATCCTGCATCACGGTCTCGAAAGAGGTATTCTCTTCCACGTATTTGGTCACATAATCACTGTCATATTTGGCGTAAGAAATCTTCTGGTTTTCCAGGTTGTCCAGATACGTGTCGTAATCGGTACCGGCGTATCCAATGGTCAGGCCGCCGGTCTCGTGGTCTCCGGTTACAAGAATCAGCGTTTCATCGGGGTGCTGTTCGTAAAATTTCAACGCCTCATCCACTGCGTCAGCCAAAGCCACTGTGTCGGCAATGGTGGATCCGGCATCGTTGGCATGACAGGCCCAGTCGATCTTTCCGCCTTCTACCATCATGAAAAATCCAGTGTCGTTGTCCAGCACCTCAATGCCCTTTTTCACATAATCGGCCAGTGCCCATTCCCCCTGGTCCCGGTCGTTGGCATAGCTCATGGCGTCACTGTCTGCCAGCGTTTCGGCCACTACAATGGCCTTGCCGTCAGCGGCAGTAAGGGCTTCTGCCTCAGCCTGCGTCTTGATGACCTTGTAGCCCCCTTCTTCCGCCAGTTGGTAAATATCGGTTTTGTCCTTCTCTTTGCCGGTGGGCTGCAACAGCGCGCCACCGCCAAAATAATCGAACCCGCTGGCAATCAGCTCCTGGCTGATTTCATAATAGCTGCTGCGGCTGGCCTGATGTGCATAAAAAGCAGCCGGCGTTGCATGATTGAGATTAACACTGGAGACAATGCCGATTTTAAAATTTTTCTGGGCTTTCAGTTGTTCGGCGATGGTTTTGTAAGACACGGTCTTGCTCTCATCCATATTGATGACGCCGCTGTGCGTTTTGTGTCCGGTAGAGATTGAGGTGGCGGTAGAAGCAGAGTCCGGACAGAAACTGGTGGAGTCGTAGGTATTAGCGGATCCGGCTACCGGGAACTGCATAAAGTTCAGCGCCTGAGAACCGTTCAGAATCCCGTCTCCGTCCTCGGCTAGCGCGCCCAGATAGTCTGCTGCAGCCTGAAACTGAGGGTAGCTCATACCGTCTCCGATGAACAGAAATACATATTTGAGCTGTTTTTCCACGGCAGGTTTCTGCTGCGTCTGAGAAACCGCATCTGTTGCAGCGGATGACGCAACGGGCGTTTGCTGGTAGCCTGCGAACAATCCGCAGCACAGCATCAATGCCAGCACAAGTGCACACATTTTTTTCATCTTCGTTCCTCCAAAATTTACTTTTCGTGTTTCCACGGCTTTCATTTTACCCGGCACATGTAAACTGCTCCATCACTTTCCTGTAAAACTCCCGTCAAAAGCTCGTCACAAAAGAGGTTTTTTAGTAGAAAAAAGCGGAAAAAGGCCCCCTTTTGCGCAGAAAAATCTTATTTTTTCTCGGTTTTTGTCCCCATTTTCCACCCTCTCCCCTGCGCAGCATTGGTTTTTTTTCCTTGTGCGTTATAATAAAAGTAAATTTACACCAGGGAGGACAATGTTTTGTATATTGCGGATCTGCACATCCATTCCAAATACTCCCGGGCCACCAGCCGAGATTGCGACACCGCCCATCTGGATTTTTGGGCACGGCGAAAAGGCATTCAGCTTTTGGGTACTGGGGACTTTACCCATCCCGCTTGGCGAGCCGAACTGGCAGAAAAGCTGATTCCTGCCGAAGACGGGCTGTATCGCCTGCGGGACGATGCACGTCTGCCGGATTCTTTCTGCCAGACAGCGGCCGCACCGCGGTTTGTTCTGTCCGGGGAAATCAGTTCCATCTACAAAAAAGGCGGCCGAACCCGCAAGGTTCACAATGTAATTCTGCTGCCCTCTCTGGAGGATGCCCAAGCCCTCGCCCACCGGCTGGAAGCCATCGGCAATATCCATTCGGATGGGCGTCCCATCCTTGGGCTGGACAGCCGGGATTTGCTGGAAATTACGCTGAATGCCTGCCCTCAGGCGGTATTTATCCCCGCCCATATCTGGACGCCGCATTTCTCCATGTTCGGGGCTTTTTCCGGCTTTGACACGGTGGAAGAATGTTTTGGCGACCTGTCCGGATACATCCACGCGGTGGAAACCGGCCTTTCCTCCGACCCCCCTATGAACTGGCGGGTGTCGGCTCTGGACCGCTTCACCCTGGTTTCCAACTCCGATGCGCACTCCCCCGCCAAGCTGGGGCGGGAAGCCAATCTATTGGACACGGACCTCTCCTACCCAGCACTGGCCAAAGCCCTTCAAACCGGCAAAGGCTTTGCCGGAACGGTAGAATTTTTTCCGGAGGAGGGGAAGTACCATTTAGATGGGCATCGTTCCTGCGGATGCCGCCTGACGCCGGCACAGACCGCCGCCTACGGCGGCCGCTGCCCAGTCTGCGGCAAAAAAATCACCATCGGCGTACAGCATCGGGTGGAAGAACTGGCCGACCGGCCGGAGGGCTCTCAGCCCCAGGGAGCTAAACCGTTTGAAAGTCTCGCCCCATTACCGGAAGTCATCGCCGCCTCCACCGGGCAGCCTGCCGCCGGAAAAAAAGTCGGTCAGCAGTATGAGTCCCTGCTGGCCGATCTAGGGCCGGAATTTTACATTCTGCGCCAGGCACCACTGGGAGAAATCCACCGGGCGGCAGGCCCCTGCGTAGCAGAAGGCATCCGCCGTCTCCGGAACGGACAGGTTCGGCGAATTCCCGGTTACGACGGAGAATACGGACAAATCCTGCTGCTAAGCCCTTCGGAAATTCAAGCGCTGGAGGGACAGACCTCTTTGTTCGGGGTTTCCGGTCCGACGGCTCCGGCGGACCCTTTCCCGCCGAAACCGCAGAAAATGCCGACCGCTGCGGCGCGAAAAGAAGAGGCTCGCCCTCAAGAAGAAAAGCTGAACCCGCAGCAGCAAGCAGCCGTATGCGCAGAGGAACCCATTGTGGCGGTAATCGCCGGACCGGGTACCGGAAAAACCAAAACGCTGGTTTCCCGCATTGCCTATCTGGTGGAAGAGCGGGGCATAAAGCCCTCCCAGATCACTGCTGTAACTTTTACCAACCAAGCTGCCGCCGAAATGCGCGGGCGGTTGGAGCAGAGGCTGGGAGGAAAACGGGCGGTACGCGGCATGACCATTGGTACCTTTCACTCCATCTGCCTGGCATTGCTGGGACAGGTCTCTCTTATCGGCGAGCCGGACGCGGTGCAGTTGGCTTCTCAAATCATACAAAGCCGGGGGTTGTCCCTGTCTCCCCTCCGTTTTTTGCAGGAGATTTCTCGGATCAAAAACGGCGGAGAGCCGGATACTTCTCTGCTGGAAGAAGGCGCGTTTTCAGACTATGAAGTGCTCTTAGAACAAAAAGGAGCTCTGGACTTCGACGACCTACTTTTGCGCGCACTGGAAAGCAAGGTCGGCTACGGACGGCATTTTTCTCATCTGCTGGTGGACGAATTTCAGGATATCAACGACCTGCAGTACCGTCTGATCCGCCATTGGAACCGTGGCGGGCAGGGGCTATTTGTCATCGGGGATCCGGATCAGGCAATCTACGGCTTTCGAGGTGCCGGCTCCGACTGTTTTGCCCGACTGAAAAAAGATTTGCCTGACCTTCGGGAAATCCGGCTGGTACAAAATTACCGCAGTACTCCTCAGATTTTGTCCACGGCACTATGCGCCATCGCGCCTAACCCGGGGCCTGTCCGTACCCTGCTGCCCAACCGCCCTGCCGGGAAACCGGTTCGCTTGATGGAAACAGCGGGAGATTTTGCCGAGGGCATTGCCATTGCACGGGAAATCGCCCAGATGACCGGCGGCCTTGGCATGCTGGAGGCACATCGCGACGACCGGCAGGATACGGTGCGTTCCTTTTCGGAGATTGCCGTTCTCTGCCGCACCCACCGACAGGCACAGCTGGTGGAAAAATGTCTGCGGCACGATAGCATCCCCTGCGTGGTCGCCGGGCGGGAGGATTATCTTGCCGACGATGAAGTACGCGGAACGCTGGGCTTTTTCGGATGGCTGCTGCATGAGCAGGACACATTGGCTTTAGAAAATGCGCTTCGTTTGATCTGGCACTGCCCCGCCGATGTCGTACAGCAGGCGATTCAAGCGGTTCGCCGGGCAAAAATAAGAGACATCTACATGCTGCGGGCCGATACGTCAGCCTATCCGCACCTTATTCCCTGCTGGGACACAGCGCAAGACTTTCTGCCTCTGGTGTCAAAGGAAAAACCTCGCCGCCTGTTGGAACGCTGGCAGGGAGAAAGTCCCATTTCATCCTCCATGGAAAAGTTGCAAAACGCCGCGGTATTTTGGGATGACATGGCTTCTTTCCATCAAGCTCTGCTGCTGGGACGGGAGGGAGATCTTCGCCGGGCGGCGGGAAAGACGTACGCTTCCGGCGCTGTGCGTGTGATGACACTGCACGCCGCCAAAGGACTGGAGTTTCCCGTTGTCTTTTTGTGCGGTGTCAAGGAAGGGAGCATTCCGTTGGAATCTTCCAAGGGAAAATCTGATTTGCAAGAGGAGCGCCGGCTGTTTTTCGTCGGGATTACCCGCGCCCGGGAAGAATTGATTCTGACTGTTCCCGGCAAGCCTTCTGTTTTTTTGTCTGATTTGCCTGCCGCCGAAATCTTGCGAGAAAAAGCCGCTGCTCGTCCGGTGCAGGCGGAACAGCTCAGCCTGTTTTGACGGTTCATGCGGCGATCCAGATATTAAAACCGCCGCCCTACCAAACACCAAAAGAGCACAAAAGCAAGGATTTTTAAGAGAAAACATGATAAAAGCCCCGTCAAAACGACTGGGCTTTTAAGGATTCCTGAACACTTTAAAACCTGTTATCCAGCGGTCAGCCGAATGCCTTGTCCGCTTTTCCCATCGGGGGTAACAGAAAGTTTTCAGCGTGCAAGCGGAAAAACCAATGTCAAAAAAGGACAAAACTCTCTATAAAAAATCGCGGTATATAGGTCTCTGCTTGCAGAAACTTACATGCCGCGATTTTGGTACGCCTGATAGGAATCGAACCTACGCACCCGGCTCCGGAGGCCGGTGCTCTATCCACTGAGCTACAGGCGCATATGAAATGGTACAGTTTAGTATATCACATTTTTTCCAAAAAGCAAAGCACTTTTTTGAAAAAGCAAAAAAACTTTTTTCAAAAAAATCATTGACATTCCCTGTAATGGATGATATAATCGCATACGTTGACACAAACCGCCATTTAAAAAATGTGATATGCGGGTATGGCGGAATTGGCAGACGCGTTAGATTCAGGTTCTAATGGTCGCAAGGCTGTGCAGGTTCAAGTCCTGTTACCCGCACCATAACTGGACACCAATTTTGATACAATGGGTATCTTGATTGGTGTCCAGTTTCTTTTTGTAAAAGCTCCTATTTGCAAGGGTTTTCATATACTTTTTAACGATAACAGGCTCTACGGTGATTCTGAAATTGTCACCGTGGAGCCTTTTCCGTTTTACCCCTCTATACCATTTAACGAAAGGTCTGTGGGGTGTGCATTTTGAGCCAAGGGGTGTGCATCTTTTAATTATTCCTCGGCAAAGAAAAAAGCCGGAGCAGTTACGCTCCGACCTTGGTTTCCGTGCCGTTCTGGAAAACAAATGTGATTTGTCCATCCTTGTGAACAATGGCCTTTTCAATCATCACCGTCCAGATGGTGTCGTTCCAGTCATGCATCACTTCTGGCTGTTTCTTGAGGGTGCGGATATAAAGTGCCATCTTTTTGTCCTGTTGGCTTCGGGCGGTGCGTAGGCTTTGCAACCGCTCCAGTTCCGCAGCCGCCTTCTCGTACCGTTCGGTGAGGGCCTCATACTTTTTAAGGTAGGCTTCCTGGGACTGTGCCGTGGATGCGTTTTCCTTGACTGCCGCTTTGACCAGTTCGGCAACAACCTGGGTCTCTTCAAGCTGCCGTTCAATGTCGGCATCCAGTGTTCCGAAATCCATCAGCCGCGCACGCCACGCTTCACACTGCTTAATGATCTGCACCCGATGCTGCATCATCAGATTGTAGGCTTTTATGAAAAGCCGCTGTATGGTTTCGGTGTCCACTACGGGAGTGTGGCAGCGTTCCTCGTTTGCAAATTTGCCGTTACACTGCCAAATGGTGCGACGGTACTGGTCAGTGGAGTGCCATACCTTGGGACCGAAGAAGGCACCGCAATCCTCGCAGACCAGTTTGGCAGAAAGGACGCTTTTGCCGCTGTAGGCTTTGCCCAGGGTCTTCCGTCTGGCAAACTCCGCCTGCACCTGCTCCCATTCGTCCGGCTCAATGATGGCGGGATGACTGCCCGTCACATAATACTGTGGGACTTCACCCTCGTTGGGCTTCATTTTCTTTTCCAGAAAATCTACCGTGAATTTCTTCTGGAGCAGTGCATCACCCTTGTATTTCTCATTCTGAAGGATACTGGTGATCGTGGTCTTGCTCCATGTCTGCTTGCCGCCCGGTGACGGGATGCCCAATTCCTCCAGGTACTTGCAAATGCCTGCCTGGGTCTTGCCCTCAAGGAAAAGCCCGTAAATCAGCTTTACGACCCTTGCTTCGCTTTCGACAACCGCAGGCCGTCCGTCCTCGCCCTTTTCATAGCCGAGGAAGCGTTTGTACGGCAGATGCACTTTGCCATCGGAGAAGCTCTTGCGCTGTCCCCAAGTGATGTTTTCGGAAATGCTGCGGCTTTCTTCCTGCGCCAGAGAGGACATGATGGTGATGAGCAATTCGCCCTTGCCGTCAAAGGTGTAGATGCCCTCTTTTTCAAAGTAGCACTCCACGCCGTTCTCTTTCAGCTTTCGGATGGTTACCAGGCTGTCGACCGTATTTCTCGCAAATCGGCTGACCGACTTGGTAACGATGAGGTCAATTTTGCCGTCCAGGGCATCGGTGATCATTTCTTTGAAACCCTCACGGCGCTTGGTGTTAGTGCCGGAAATACCCTCGTCCGTATAGACTTTTACGAACTCCCATTCCGGCTTTGACTGTATGAACTTGGTGTAATAATCAACCTGCGCCGCATAACTGGTGAACTGCTCATCGCTGTCGGTAGAAACACGGGCGTATCCGGCGACACGTCTTTTCCGTGCTGCTACCGAAGGCAGGTGCGTCAGTGGGTTTATGGTTGCGGGTATCATTGTAACTTTAGGCATTCTGATTCCTCCTTTCCAGGGCTTTCTGACGGGCGGTTGCTTTCATCTCGTCCGTCCAACTTTGGCTGCGTGAGCGATCTTTCCATTTTCGTGTGATTTCCGAGCCGTCATAGAAGCGGAAAATCAATACATTTTCATTGCAGACCAGGATGCTCTTTATCAGCCTGCGGAGTAATTCCTCTGAAAAATCCATCTGCCCAAGCACTTCTGCGGCCACTGCCTGCAGGGTTTCTTCGGGGATTTGCTTGGAAGCACAGGCGGCTTTGCCCATTGAATTGAAGGTGCCGCAGACCCAGACAGGACCCGTTTTTGTGACCTTGCGCCGATAGTTTTTTCCGCAGCCGTCGCAGACCAGAAGGCTTGTGAACGGGTATGTTTTCTTGGGTGTTGGCTTCTTGATGAACCGAGCCGCTCGTCGTGCTTTTTCTGCCTGCACCGCCTGGAAGGTCTCCATGTCGATAATGGCGTCGTGGGCATCCTCTGCGTGGTACTTCGGAAGTTCGCCGTTGTTAACGATGGTCTTTTTGGTAATGTGGTTCTCACGGAAGGTCTTCTGTAAAATCAGATTTCCCGTATAGGTGTAATTGCTGAGTATCTTGGAAATCACTGATTGACCCCATTGCTTTCCGAAGCGTGACGGGATGCCATCCTCATTCAGCCGTTTGGCAATGGCAAGGTAGCCATCGCCGGAAAGGTACTCATCATAAATGCGGCGGACAAGGTCCGCTTCCTCTGGGATGATCTCGTACCGACCGTTCTTCAGCCGATATCCGAGCATGGCCCTGTTCCAGGGCATCCCTTCCTCGAAGTTCCTCTTGATACGCCATTTCTGGTTCTCACTTGCGGAGCGGCTTTCTTCCTGTGCGTAGGACGCCAGAATGGTCATCATCAGTTCGCCGTCACCGCTCATGGTGTGGATGTTCTGCTCCTCAAAGAAAATGTCCACCTCCCAGGCTTTGAAATCACGAACGGTCTGCAACAGCGTGACCGTATTTCGCGCAAAGCGGGAGATGGACTTGGTTATCACCATATCGATTTTTCCGGCACGGCAGTCAGCGATCAGTCTCTGAAAATCTGCTCTGGATTCCTTGGTGCCGGTCTTGGCTTCATCGGCGTACACGCCAACATAGAGCCAGTCATCGTGATTCTGGATGAGGTCGCTGTAATAGCTGACCTGTGCGGACAGCGAGTGGAGCATGGCATCTTTGCCGCTCGACACACGGGCATAGGCTGCAACTCGCTTTTTCTGTTCCAGTTTCGGTGGTTTTGGTACAATGGTTATTGCTCTTGGCATTTTGTCACCTCCTCGTAGTGTGACATATTACCTCTGAAACCACTATATATCAAGTCAATCCCGCGATATAAACTACACGAAGATATTCCAAATTCCTCGCGCTGCATTGTATCAATTATGGCGTAATCTTCCGGGGTTATAATCCCCAACGACAGCATCCGTTTTGCCTGGAGCATGGATGCCAGGTAGTCTTCCAGTCTGGCACGATAGGCATCAGTCACAGCAGCCACACTCCTCTCCGAAGCGGTCGGCAATGTAGCAGCCGTGGCTACAATATTTACGCTCTCTATTACCATACGCAGTGAATGGCTTACCACAGTGGGCGCAGGTGTACGAATAAACCGTTTTCCGATCCACGCAGTCTGGGTGGCTGTTCCACCAGGCAGTCCGGCAAGTGTCCGAGCAGAACTTTCGAGGTTTCTGCTTGGGAACGATCTTTGTCAACTTTCCGCACTGTTTGCAGGCAACCGTATTCTTTGCCGTATCTCCCAGACCGTTTCGGCGGCAGAATGAGCGTACTGTATTATCTGAAATACCGAGCATTTCACCGATTTTTACATAGCCGATGCCCTGTAAACGCAAGGTTTTGATTTGTTCTTTCTGCAAATCCGTCATAGTGGGTTCCTCCAATCCGAGGGGCTTCCTCACTACCCACTGGAGGTGAAAACGGCATTTGAACAGAAAAACAGCAAAAAAATAAGCCCACCGAAGAGAAATTATCTCCTCGATGGGCTTCATGGTTAGTTGGGGATCTTCAGTTTCCAACCGCTGTAGATGACATTGGACTTCAGACCATTAAGGGTCTTGATTTCCAGGTATCGGCTGCCTTTGCCCAGATACAGGGTGGCAATATCCCAGAGAGTATCACCTTTGACCACCGTATGAATGCGGTAGTCATCTGTGCCGGTCTCGGAAGTACCATCCGTGGGATAGATGGCAACACCCTCATTGGTGAACACATAGGTACCGGGGTTCTTGTCCGCTGCCACCTTTGCATTGGCAAGGACGCGATAGGCTCCAATCTGGGACTTGCTGTCCTTCCAAGTCTTACGCACACGGTAATAGCCGGAGGTCAGCTTTTCAGGATAGGTCACCACAGGCTCGGCAATATCCTCGGTGTCCTCCTTGGTATCGGTAGCAAGCAGAGCCTTGACCTCGGCACGGAAGGTATCCATGCTCTTGCCATGCTTTGGGAACCAGTGCATCACATCACCGTGGTTGGATGCGACGCCCTGCTTGTAGCCCTCGGAGTGACAGATGATATTCTGCTCGGTGAGACCATACTCCTTGCAGAGGTAGGCACAAAGTTCAACGGCCTCACGGTACACCTTCTGGAAATAGGTGTAATCCGTAAGACCGTCCTCGCAGATTTCAAAGCCGATATGGGTGTTGTTGGCGCTGCCTCCGGCGTGCCATCCACGGTGATTCCACGGAAGTGTCTGGTATGTGGCAATGGTGCCGTCTGCCAGTTTGCCGATGAAAGCGTGGACGCAGACTTCTCTGCCGCCGGGGTGATAGGTGTTCCAGTGATTGCCGTACTGGTTTTCACCGAGCAGACCGTCATTGGGACCCACATAGCGTTTCAGATTGGGGTTGTTCGCCCCGGTGGAATGAACCATAATGCCCTTGACGGTGATGGTTCTGCCTGCCTTGTAACAGGCATTTTCGGTAAGAATCAGCTTATGCAGATTCATCATCGTCACCTCCTCGCTCGTGAAGCTGCTCCAGGACTTCCTTCAGCTTTTCAGGGATAGGCAGTCCCAGATGGGCAGAGTTTTCCAGAATGCTGACACCCTCATTGGACAGGTAGAAGAAAATAACTGCGGTACGCAGCACTCCACCCTGGCCGAGGACATAGACATCCACAATGTTGCCGATGCCCACCAGAGTGAAGATCAGCACCTTGCGGCAGATGCCTTTGAAGCCGATGGAACTGGAGAGGTTCTTGTCAGTGATGGCGCACATGACGCCGGTGATGTAGTCGATCACCGTAAAGGCGATCAACGCATACAGAAAGCCGTCCACACCGCCCAGGAACCATCCGAGGAAGCCACCGAAAGCGGTGAATGCGATCTGAATGCCAGACCAGATTTGTTTCATAGCGTTATCCTCCATTTCGTTTTAATTATGCAAAAGGGCCTCTGCCACGAAAGCAGAAGCCCTATGTGCCTTATTCAGTTTGCTTGGGCAACCATTCCCATACCCGCATATCTTCCTGTCCGAGGGACCACATACACATCCCTCGCAGCTTCCATCGGTATGCTGCCTGGTTTGCCCAATAGATGAGGCTGTCCACATCCTGATAGTAAAGAATGGAAAAGCCGTCCGAATCCCCAAGGAACAGCCTGGAAATCCAGATGTTGATGTCCCTGGGGATTATTTTTGCAGAGTAGTCGTTGCCGCACTCAAGCGGCATGATGTGGGAATGGTAAAACTCATAGTCCAGAGAGATGCTTTCGCTTCTGGTGGACGATTCTTCCACATCACTGGTCAGCATGAACACCTGGAACTCCTCATCCCAGGTGCAGTTCGACCGTTCAATTCTGCCGTAGGAAGTTTCAGTGCCATCCGGCATGATGACATCGAAACGCTCATACGGTTCGTATGTCCAGGCATCCCCCAGACGGAGCAGTTGGCAGTTGACAGGCATATCCGAGCGGATACCTGCGTAACCACCGCCACTGCTGACCGTAGCCGTGAAGCGGAGCGTGTACGAGGTGGAGGAATAAACCCGCACCTTGTTTCCACGCTTACGCATCTCAATGGTATAAACACTTGGATTGGAGCGGAGGTCTGCCTTTGAGGTCTTTGCATAGGATGCCGAGTAGCTTTCCTTGAGCGTTGACCCTTCGTAGAGTTCCAACCTCTGCGTATCGTAGTTGATGCACAGGAATAGAGAGCCGAGGAAGATGCCGGACTTGCCGCCACCATCAGGCGGGATGATGATCTGCGCTCGGAGATGGATGTCGGAAAAGCTGTTATAATTCCAGGCAAGCTGACCGTAGCCCTCAAGCTGCGAGTATGGGCGGTTGGCATCGCTGTTGGGGTCTTGCCACACATCCCATTCGCCGGAGAGCGTTGTCCAGTAGCTTTCCGGGATCTTCTGCTCATCACGGAAATCCTCATACCATACCAGTGCAGAGTCCGGCTTTCGGCGCAGCATCTCAAGAGTCAGCTTGAAGCCGGTCGCCGGTCCCACCATATCTCCGTTGATGTCCTTGAACTTTCGTGGCGCCAGGGTGTATTCCGCATCACCTGCAGTGGGTTCTTCGGAAAAGTCCGTGCAGACACGGAAACCATAGAACTGGACACCATTCACGCCTACAGAGATTTTCAGCGTATGCTCTCCGGCAGTGAGATTTGCACCCTTGGCGAGGGTTGCCCAGAAAGTGGTTCGCCAGTACGGCCACCATAGCCGATTCTCGGAAAAATGAACCGTGCTGCCATCCAAAGAAGCATAAATGCTGTTTTTATCCCAGAACGGATAACACAGCCGGACTGCAACATCGTAGGTGCCGTCCTCATCAATGGTGAACTTATAGGTGGCAGAGCCGTCCTCTCCCAAGGTCACAAGGGTCTTGGAAACAGAAACAATGCCGGAATAGCTGTCCGGCTCGGCATCGTGGTCAATGAGAATTTCTCCAAACTCGGTCTTTTGCTGCTTGGCATAAGCGGTCAGATAGTTCCTACGGTTATAGACCTCTGCCATCTGGGGATAGGTTTTTGCCGTGGCATCTCTGCCTTCCATGTAGTCATACACATGAGGGAGTGCCCACGGACCCATATCGCCGTGTTGTGGAGTGGAATGTGCTCCGCAAAGCCATCAACAATGAACTGCTCACTTATAAGGTGAACGAGGATAAGCTGATGGGCCCGTATTTCATCTCCAAGAAAAATCTGCCGGAGGGTGAAATGATTGACCCTGCCGTCTTTACCCGTATATTTAAGAACAAGGTCATTATGTACCTGTTCGACGATGCCGCAAAACAGAAGCGCCTTTCACTTTTCGGTGGCTGCGATGAAAAAGCAAAAAACCAGTATTCCAAGATTTGCAGAGAATTTGACACCAAGGGTGTATATATCTTCTGCGAGGGAATCAGCAGCCAGTTTATTGATAATGTCCCAGAGGATGATGGAGAATGATTTCAGTATTTTTACGAGAACAAAAACGCTATACCCAGGAAGACCTGGTTAAAGAGTTTCATTGCTCCGAGGAAAAGACTGTCCGCATTCTGAAGCGCCTGAAAGAATATGGCGTGCTGAAGGCTGTAAAATCAAATGACACCCAAAAGGATCTTACGGATCTGGTGGATGAGGACATCGAAATCGCTGACGTTGAGGTCGGTGAAAACGAATATCTGTATGTGTTCACTTTTGTGGGTGTTATTACAATTGAGGGTCGTGTGCTGAAATGCTATCCGAAATATCTGCTTGATGCCACGGCCCCCAAAGCAGAACTGAAACAAGTGCTGAAGGTTCTGGAAAAGTACAATTCAAAGGAACAGATCATTCGTATGTACAACGACACGAGCGACAGCAGTGCATTTAATATGTTGGCTGTTATGCTGTTTCTCCTCCAGGATTATTTCGAGTATGGTGCCTATACCAACACGCAGGACATCATCGAGTCCAACGGGTCCGGCGACATTCTTTGGGATAAGACCATCAACGAAACATTCACCCTCTTAAGCAACAACCGGCCGTATTACCCGGAATTGCTGACCATGAAGCGTGTGAATGACGATTTCGATTTCTTCAAGCGCCTGCATGAGTGTGTCCTCACCCGTTGCACGGAGGAATTGCGAGATGCCGATCTGTTGGATCTGTTCGATATTATGGGTGTCGATATTTCCGATGAGAATATCGAGGACTTTGGTGACAAGGAGTATGTCCTGGAGCGCATTGTCAAAGAACTCAATATCCAGTTCAATACCCGCAAACAGCTTCTGCTGAAAACACTGTATGCCTACATAGCCAACAGCAGCGCACTGGACGATCTTGACTGCTTCAGTATGTTCGGAACGAACAGTTTCAATCTGGTATGGGAAAAGGTCTGTGCGGAAGTAATGGACAACCAGTTGCAGAAGCCAATCGGTGGACTGCGACTGCCCGTACCATTGGCCGAGCAATACCGCGATATGCGGCATAAGAAACTCATTGACTTGATTGATAAACCGCAGTGGTCTGGGACTGCACCGAACGGCGAACCGTTTGTTAAGCAGGCCGAGGATACACTTATCCCAGACCTCATTTCCATCGTTAATGTCGATGGGGACTATCAGTTTATCATCTTTGATGCCAAATACTACAATATTCAACTGGAACACAATAAAAAGCTGCGTGGTCAGCCCGGTATCGAATCCATCACCAAGCAGTATTTGTACCAGTTGGCCTATCAGCCTTTTGTAGAGGCTCACCAGATCGGCACAGTGCGGAACTGCTTCCTCATGCCGACTGCTTCTGCTGAAATAATCAAAAAAGGAACTGCATCCCTTGCCATGTTAAGCAATCTGGGGTTGCAGGATATTCAGGTGCGATTGCTGCCTGCGGAAATGATGTACCGTCATTACATCGAGAACACAAAGATGGATATACGGGTGCTGAATCTATAATGTAAGGGGATGATTGCATGGCGAAAACGAAAACCAAAAGCAGAGATGATGGCGGAAGCATGAAAAGGGTTGTGCGTGTTCGCTATGCATCCTCATTCAGATATGCAGATGTTCTTGAACTATATGTGGAGGATCAAGCGTTCCGGCAGGCAGTAGATTCTGGGCGATACGCGCTTGTTGATGACAAAATCGTCCTAAATGCGTCCAAATATATCGATTATATAGACGGACACATGGAACTACGCTCTACCATCAAGGATGAGGACGAGTATTACTGTCTGCATTATCGTTGCGAGATCGAGTATTCTCATGGGACAGGTATGCACTGGGGAATGCGCGCTTGCAAACCTGGTGTGCACCGCCGCGCTAATCGTGCATGGCGACCTTCTAAACGGACTTCAATAAAAAGTAAGTTAGAAGACGCGAAGAGAATTAATTCCGTCAATGACGTTAGCCTTGAAAATATCCTTGCGATTGTAGGTGGCGGTCACGGTTCGGGTGAAAACTTCTCTGAAGCCCTCACTCGATTTATGAAAGAGAGCAATGTCACCGAAGAGGAACTGTCTGAATTGACAGGGTTAGCACCAAAGACCATACAGCGTATGCGCAATCCAAATTTACGGACATCACTGAAATCTGTTATCGCTGTCTGCATAGCTTTAAGTTTAGATTTGTATAACAGCCTGTATTTCGTCCACCTGGCGGGTTTTGAGTTAACCAACAGCCGTGAGGATAAGATTTATTACTTTATTTTGGGGTTTGCCTATAAGGAAACAGTATACGACTGCAATTGTATGTTAAAGCGATTGCATATGAGACCACTTACAAAATTATAGAAAGGGGAATTTCTGTGGCTGACCGTTCGTTTAAGGAATATATCGGCAGCAGATTTTATGACCAGTTCTTCAATGCCATAAAATCGTATGTCATACAAAACCGCCATAATATCGAACTGAGTTCCCGCACGGTCAGCAGTGCCGACTACGCAGAACTCTCCGATTTTGAAATTAAATCCGTAGGAATCGATGACCGGGACGGAATGGGTATTGCATTTGATGTTCTCGTTGAGGCGGAGATCTATGTTAAGGACCATCACCGCCATCGTGACGTAGATGAGGATACCTGTTTCCCGTGGTTCATCCTCTCCTGCACCGCCGACCTATCCAGAAATATGGATGACCTCTGTATTCATCGGGTCGATCAATATAATCAAAGAAACAAGCAAAACAAGCCTTTGTCGGATTCTCTCGTTCCCATTAGCTATAAGATCGACCTCGATAAGATAGCTACGGAATTTTTGAGGAAACACTACCCGGAAGCCCTGCGAACCCCTATGCCTGTTGACCCTATGGTTCTTGCCGACAGGCTCGGTCTTTCGGTCGTTACCCAGGAACTGACAGAGGATTTTTCTGTATTCGGGCAGCTTTTCTTCCAGGATTGTGATACCGAGGTGTTCAATTCAGATACGGGAGAAATGGAACCGGCTCACTTTCCGGCAAAGACGATCGTTGTTGACCCCAAGGCATTTCACTTGAGAAATCTGGGGTCTGTCAATAACACCATCGTGCATGAGTGTGTCCATTGGGATCAGCACAGGAAAGCCTTTGAACTGGAGCGGCTTTATAACCGCGATGCAACACAGATAAAGTGCTTGGTCATTGGTGGCTCCAAGGGTTCTTCCGACCGCACCGCCGCCGACTGGATGGAGTGGCAGGCAAACTCCCTGGCTCCTCGTATCCAGATGCCCATTGGTTCTTTTAAGACGAAAGCTGCTGAATTTGTCCGCAAATTCCAACGAGAACTGAAGGCGGCTCACATCGTGGATGTAATGGAAGCTGTCATTGATGCCCTGGCAACCTTTTTCGTTGTCTCCCGTCACGCTGCCAAAATGCGTATGGTGGACGCCGGATACGAGGAGGCAATCGGTGCGTTCACTTACATTGACGGACACTATGTAAAGCCGCACGCCTTCAAAAAAGGCAGTTTGCAGAAAGACCAGACATACTGTATCAGCGCGGACGATGCCCAAATCATCGCCTTCAGCGATATGCGCCTTTCTGCTCAATCTCAAAAGGGTTCCTACATATATGTGGATTCGCATATGTGCTTGAATGACCCAAAGTATGTCACCAGAGATGAAAACAACACCGTGCAAATGACCGATTACGGCCGATTGCACATCGATGAGTGTTGCCTGGTCTTCAAACTGAAAGTAAAGGCAACCAATAAATATGGTGAGGAATTTTATAAAGAGTGCGTTCTCTTTAGAGATGTGGATTCCGGCATCGTGTTCCAGACCACTTTTGACAAAGAGGTCAGTGCCGATGTTATGGGAAAGGCAGATGCCATCCTTGCACGAGAAATGGAGATTCAGAGAGTTCTCCAGGAGTTGCCTGCTCAATTCGGTGCTGCTCTTATCTACCTTATGGAGTGGGTGGAAATATCCGAGGAGACCTTGGCGGAGAAGGCCCTCGTGTCCACAAAGTTGGTGCAGCGCCTGCGCACCAACCCGTCATACCCCAAAAATGTTGACTGCGTGGTTGCCGTTTGTATCGGCATGAATTTGCCGCCAGAGTTGAGCAATGCGCTTATCAGCAGATCTGGCTTTACCCTGCGACTGGCACAGAGCGAAGCACATTTGATGTATAATTTCTTCCTGAACCACCTCTATATGAGTTCAATCCACGAATGCAATGATATGTTGGTGGCAAAAAATCTGCCAGTGATGACTGGCACAGAATAAGATAGCGCCCTTGAAAAAGGAGGATATAGATATGAACATATCAAAAGAGTCGCTGCAAAAGATAGCAGCCGCCAATCAGGCGAACCCATATGCTGACATTACTCCCTATGAGACAGGTGTCGGTATGCCCATCGTCCATTACTCTGGCTTTTTTGCACAGCCCGGTGAATGTATTATTTATGCTGCTCCTGCGCAGACCTTCAAAGACAAAAACCAGGTGGTCGGTTATACCGGGAAGTCTGCCGGAGCGAGTTTCCGTGTTGCAAAAGGTGTCACCGTCCGCACGGGAAGTTCCGGTGGTAAACCTATTCGGGGAACGGTTCGTGACCACAACTATGGCGATTTGATTATTACCAATAAGCGGGTCATGTTCATTGGCAAAGATGACTCCTTCGACTTTCCCATAGAGAAGGTGTCTGCCGTCAAAATTCTGGATAGGCAGAGTTTCGTGCTTCAGTCGGATCGGACTGCAAAGAATGTCGCTATGGACCCTGCAATCGTTGCATATGCTGCTGGCTTTATCTCCTATGTGCAGAAAGAGGTTATTGCCGGCGTTGATGTTTATCAAAACCATCAAGTCACCCTAACGCCGGAGCAACTCGCATACTGCGATGCTGTGCGACAGGAATGCGCCAAGGTGCGCTTACCGAAGAAAAAGACCAAAAACGGTTGTCTCTGGACGGTTGTAAAAGTTCTTTTTGCCCTGGTCATCCTTGTGGCTGCGATTGGGATCATCGGCTCGATCATTGGAAGCAACGATGATTCCCCTGGCGGCAGTCAACCCTCCGACGCTATAACGAATTATACTGCGTCCGAACTGGTTGCTCTTGAAGGCCACCCTCGCATTTTTGATAGCTACGCAGAGGCTCAAGCATTTTACAACGGCATCGGTGACAGCAGAATCGCTGTGACAGACATAACCAAGAAGTCTTCAATGGAAATGGCCCTGGAAACCGTTTATTCTGATGAGATCGTACTGTATATGACACAGCACTCCACAAACGAGGAGTATGTAGGAACCATTGAAATTAACATCTTCGATGCAGATTTTGCAGCCGATATGACCGTTGATGGGGCTGCTGATATAGCAGTTTCCTATCTTCCGATAGATTTCTTTGAGTACTATGCCTCGGATGCCTCTTATGTATATGAAAATGACGGCACAAAGATTTACACATATTCGTGCCGCTTGACCGATGAGGGAGTAGAATATCATAACTCCGTTGCGCAGCAGTATTCGTACTATTATTACATCAAAATTGTAGAATACGCTGACGGTGAGCATTGGAAAATTTCAACCGGCTACAGTGCATACGGTGACAAGGATAAAGGCTGGATTGAAAAGTATGCCGAACCTTGGGATGCACCGTTCCAGGACTAATACGCTGTTGAGTAGTACGCATTAGATTGAATTTTGAAGGGAGGGTATCAGCGTGTTTGGTGTTGAAATTACTGACCATTATGTTGTGTATGACCACGATAAGCAATGCAGAGATGTAGGTTCTTTATATCCTGCAATAGATATAAAACTCTATGGAAAAAAATCAAAAAAGGTTCGTATGCACGATTGCTGGTACTCGGAGTTCTTGTTTCAATCAACTGCTGCCAGTGTTCATTACACTCAGCGAGGCAATTATTTGCACTTCAGATTAACGGATTACGGCGTAAAAGATGTGCGGGGCGTGTTTTGCCAGGTGCTGCATGAGGGAGCCCCTATAAACAACAAGGAGTACTATCAAACGATTTTGTACGATGCCAATGATAGTTTCTCATTGTATACCCCCGTAAATGAGGAAATTATGACAGAGAGCATCTCACTCTGCATAACCGGTGTAAAGTATTGGAATAACGATCAAATCATTGAAAGCACGTCGTATCCTCAAAAAATCACTGCTAAACAGAAAAAAATCAACCAAGGCATACGCAGTGCCAGAGATCAACATACTGCACTGCCAATCGAAAAGACCACCGGCAAAGTAACAAAATCAACGCGCAAGCTGCCTTTTGCCGAGGAATACATTGAAATGGCTTGGATTTGGTATCCAGAACTGTCTGAATTGTTCACATGGGTAAGTTCGCAGTGCGATTTGTTGGAGGAAGAAATCTCGGCTCTACCACAGTCAATTATGGGTGTAGATTGCTCCACCCCGAATGAAAATGATAAGGTGATTTTTATACCAATCGAGTGTACATTTAACCAAAAGTTTTATGCCCGATTGTTTTTAGCCCAAAATCACACGGTAGAGGGCAGAATAGTTTCCCCGTTAGATATGTTACAATACCAGATTCCAATCCGAGCAGAAAACGAGCCTCTTTTACTGTGTTTGTATGGGACACATTGGCTTGACCCATTAATGCTTTCTCCCGGCGATGCTATAGGGGATGATAAGTGCAAGAACACCTATTCTGATGCTGAGACCAACTCCCCCATATTAAGGATTATTGGCGAAATTAAAGATCGAGTGTCTCATCGATATAGCGAGCGCACAGTCCAATCGTCTAATGTGATGCGTAGGTTTTATCGGTCAATTGAGGCTTTGAGAACCTGGATTAAAGAAAGGTATACCGAAGTATCCTCTTTAAGCCAAGAGGCTCGTCCCTCACTCTGGACATCAGAATACAGGTTGTACCAGTATATTAAGCTACTGTGTTCGGATGCTGTATACCAATACAGAAGTAGTTGGTTGGATACGCAGTCATTGGATATATTCATTCCGCAATATAGCTGTGCAATTGAATACCAAGGACAACAGCATTATGACGCGATTGATTACTTTGGCGGAGAAGCCAAACTGCTGATGCAACGCGAAATGGATGCAGATAAACGCCAAAAATGTCAGAATAATGGTGTGAAACTAATCGAATGGTCTTACAAGGAAAAACTTACATTTTCTAAAGTATTGTCTTTCTTAAACGAGAATGTATTTCCAGAACCGACAGATTCCACATTTGTCGAGCGGTGTTTGTCGCTTGGGCTACCTTTTCCTGTAGCGGACCTGTTTTTACCGGTTACATATGCGCAGATAAAAGAAGCGGAAAAAGCAAAGCCTTTTGTGCAACAGACCGAAATCAGAAAATATGCTTTAGACGGAAATTATATTTGCGCCTACAACTCTATTACAGATGCCGCCAAAGATGTTGCGATATCAAGCCAACAGATTTCAAAGGTGCTAAATGGGAGGGCTTCTACTGCCGGTGGTTTTATGTGGGAACGGGTGGACACTGGAACCCCTGTATATTCCATCGCACCTGCAGTGCAGTATTCAGCGGAAAACACATCTAAGTCAATATACCAGGTGGATTCCACGGGAGAAATAGTCGCAGAATTTGATTCTATCAATTCCGCAGAGCGCCGGACAGGAATCAACAGGAAAAGCATTCGTGATGTTCTCAACGGTCGGCAAAAAACAGCCGGTGGATACTATTGGCTTCGCAAGCATTGTGAGTAAAGGGGGTGCGAAAGATGACATGGGCAGATTATTATGATCGATTTTATGATTGGGCAGAAAGCACCCAGGTGCGCTACCTTTCATCACTTTCTTCTTTGGGGCCCGCCGATGAGGTCGGTGAGATTATCATTGAACTGCAGGTGAATGTACCTGCGGCAAACCGTTTACTTCGCAAGGCGGTCGAAGCAAAACTGGCATTTTCAGGCTCCGATTTAGTCGAGTTCGCCTGTATCAATGATAAAGAACTGGCGACTGCAGCAGTACGCAATTCCGCAGAACGATTGACTGCCGAGGATATGGAATATCTGTACGGTGAGATTGATGATGAGGTTATCATTGAAATCTGCAAACAAAGACATCTTATGCTACCGGAAGATTTGCGCGAAGAAGAGTACGAAGATGAAGAACCAGAGGAAATCGAAGAGGACGAGCTGTTGGCAGAAGCTGACATATATGTAGACGATTACTGCCCACCGCCGAAGCGCCCTGGTTTCTTTGCCACGCTGTTTGGCGTGATTGCGGGTATTGATATGGCAAGTGGTTCTAATCAACATAGGCATAACGGTCGTTGTAATGGCGACTGTGCGCACTGTCCTCCTCACTACGGATACCGCTATGGTCGGTGGTATTATGGTCACAATCATGTACACGGCTGTGAATTTGGTGGTAATAAAGGTAGCGGCAGTATGGATTGATGGAGGATGGTTATGTTTGGGAGGAAAAAGAAGTCATCAGAACCAGTTTATGATGTTACACAAAAAATTGCGAAAACTTGGTGGGGTGGTACAAAACTTGTCCCAACCACAAAAGCAGAACAACGCAAAATGAAAGCCGAAATTCTAAGAAGGAATCCCAACGCAACTGTTCTTGACAGCAAGGCAAAAAAGCAAAAAGAGTTGGAGTGGATTGACCGAATTGAAGAGTTTGATGCTTTTATGAACGATTAATACAGGAGATACCTATATGGGCTTATTTGATTTTTTAAAGAAAAAAGATAAGGTTGAGGTTACCCAAAAGACTACACCAGTAAAGACCACGGTGCCTGAAGAGGATAAAAAATTCTATCAACCAGATTCCTATTACACCGATGTGGTTCATGAGGGCACAGCTTTCGAGCATCGTGTTATTACATTTGAAGAACGAAAGAAAACCGCAATCCCATCAAAACGCGGTTTATATCCCGCCGAAATCCTGCTGTTAGCATACTGTTCCAAAGGAAATTATCCCGGGCCAAAGAATGGATATCCGGGTTTTTGGTGGTTTACTTATGGTATTAGGGATGTTGGAGCCGCGCTCAAGAGCTTAGAAGACCGTGGTTACATCGCTTTGGGGTCTGTTCGTGATGCAGTCGGTGGGTTCACGGTGGCACAATTAAAGGATATTCTCACTTCCCAAGGTATGCCAACTACGGGAAAAAAAGCTAATTTGGTAGAGCGTGTTCTCTCAGAAGTTCCAGATGAAGTATTGATTTCTGCCGGTGCGCAGAGAAAGTATATTCTGACAGAAATTGGGCAGTTGGAACTGGACGAAAATGCCTATGTACCTTATATGCATAATGTTCCGAATAAAACGACAGAGGATGCGAGATTTGGCATGACCTTTAATATTTGGAGCATTAATAAATTGCTTGGAACAGATGACAAATCTGCATGGAGAGACATCGTTGATGAACAAGAGCGTAAAATGAACCGAGAAACTGCCGACCGCAATGATGCCTTTATGCACGACTTAAAGAGAATCGCGCCAGATGAATATCGTAAGCTACGAACCCAGGATCAGCAGATTGCTGCTGTACAAAAAGCCAGAGAGCAATATGAGACAGACAAGGATTTAAGTGGATATATTGCTTTTTGGGAAATGGTATGGGCCAATGGGGGCTTAAAGTTCGAAGGTGCCGGATGGCATTTCGAGTTACCCGATTTATATATAAAAGCCAAGCGTTATGATGATGCACTTGCCTTTGTCAAGCGACTTAAGGTGGAAAAACCGACATATGCATATAAAGCTGATACTTACATTAAAAAAATCGAGGAAATGAAAGCAAAGCTACAACGGAAAGGGGGTCAATAATTTATGGCTGACAATAAAAAGAAAAGAAAAAGCCTGGTTGATTCCGTCACCTATGCATACATACGGAAAGTCAAAAAATGGATGTTTTGCCCGAACTGTCATGAAGGGAAAATGACTATCGACAAAAAATCCACTGTGTGGATCTGTGGGGATTGTGGGTATCAGCTTTCGGCAGACGAATTTGAAGACAACTATGTTTTTTGGTTCTGTGATAACTGCGATGAGTATTTGAATAAGCAAGAGGGCTTCGATCTCTGTGCTGACCGTCACATTTGCAGAAACTGCGGTTATGAGAATGATACCACTTTGAATAATATTAAGGGTATCTGCTCTGACTGCGGAGCGGTTATCGCTGACCCAGAAGCCACACTTTGCCCAGACTGCAAACATAGTCGTGAGCAGAAGGCCAAAGAATGGCTTGCAAAAGCAGGAAAGGTTGTAGGCGTTGTTACCGCAGTTGCCGGAGCTGCCGCATATCTGGCATCACAAATCAGCAGCGATGACTCCGCCGAAGATGACACAGGCGGCATTTCCCCTAAAAAGGACTGGCTGAAATCTGCAAGCGAGGATGAACTTCGAGCGAGAAAAAAAGAAATCAGTGACAGCACAGATTGGCGTTCTGGATCAATTTTGGACGGAGACTTTGACGAAGAAATCGAAACAATGGATGCCATCGATGAGGAAATCAATCAAAGGGCTTGGGATCAGTACAATAGCGAAGACCACTCTAATGAAAGTTATGGGGTTCACCGTGAACACGGTTGGTATTTACCAAATGATGACTAAAGCGAATGGATGGTAAACCATGCCAACGTAGAGATTGCGATATTCAGCGGAGTAAAAGCGACACAAAAATGATAGATTATTTGGAAAAGGGTGCTGTGTCCTTTGTTCCATTGTGGGATAAATATGTGATGTCATCGTAGAATGGTTGCTCCATATATAATGAGGAGGAACTTTTTATGGACGATAAAACAAAAGCTGATATCGAAGCAGGCGTTCCGATGGTCATCGTTCATTGGGACAAAGACGGTAATGTGACCTCGCAGGAGGCATTCAATTTGGAAAACATATCACTGACTGAATGGCAGATGCAATCATTGGCTCGGACGGCATTAGAAGGGTGCAAACGGTTCTATGCTGACCCGGATAATGTCAAAAAATTTGAAGAGTGGAAAGAAAAAAGGGATGCCAGGGCAAAACGGCAGAAATAACACCTAAGTGACCATTTCTGCGGTGGCATCTTCGTTGCACCTTTTAACGAAAGGCACACCATTTAACGATTTATCCGAGGGGTGTGCAGTTCGTATCAAAATTAGTCTTTACTTTCATGACGAGTGTTCTTACAGCATTTGAAAAGCTGTAAGAACACTCGTCTTTTTTTGTTGTTTCACCCGGCTATCTCTGCTGGGATGTAGTTGACGAATACCCCCTTTCGGGTATTGACGGTCACATCAGGGATTGGCAGGAGCAGCATTTTGGGGATTGTGATTTCTCCCACGCAGTTATAATGGATGCGAAGCCGCTGCTCCCACACACTGTCAATTTTCTCCGCATGGTAAACCTCGATCTTCTCAACCAACTCATTGAACATCCGGGGCGTAAGCTTGCGTGCGCGGGTATATTTTTGTACCAAAGAGATGAACATATCCGTGGTCATGGCCTGACTGCTCTGCTTCTCGATTTCGGAGCGGAGCTTTTTGATTTTCTCCGCCAGCTCCTTTTGCTCGTCCTCATACCGCCTGGACATTTTTGCAAAACGGTCATCGGAGAGCTTGCCGGAAACATTGTCCTCATAGATGCGTTCAAACACCCCATCCAGTTCCTCGTCACGGGCAATCAGGGCCTTCAATTCCTTCTCCTTCAGCTTGCGGTCGATCTCCGCTGCTTGCTGGGAGTGCCCGATCACGGCTTTCAGAAATTCGTCCTCATAGAGGCTGGAAAACTTCGTCAGACGCCGGATTTCACCAAGCACCACCTGTTCCAGAAAATCAACTCGGATATAGTGGGTAGAAGTACAACTTCCACGGTTGCCCTTGTAATTGGAGCAGTTGAAATACTTGATCTCCGGGTTTCCTTGATTGAAATGGAAGTGAAGATTGCTGCCGCAGTCAGCACAGACCAGCAGGCCGGAGAACATATTGTGCTCGCCTTCGTTGGTGCGGCGCTTGCGGATTTTGCCCCGCTTCTGCTGCACCTGCTCAAAAACGGGCCACTCAATGATCGGCTCGTGGACATCCTTGAAGATGACCCAATTCTCACGGTCATTCTCCAACCTCTTTTTGTTCTTGTAGGATTTGGAGTAGGTCTTGAAGTTGAGAATGTCACCGCAATACTCCTGCAAAGACAGGATTTTGGTCACGGTGGAACTGTTCCACTTGGTAGCGGGCTGCTGTTTGCCCTTTCCGGGCCGCTTGATGTCCTTTTTCAGCCAATAGGCACGCGGGGTAAGGATTTCATCCCTTTCAAGCTGCGTGGCGATCTGCTCCGTCCCGTAGCCCTCCAGGGTCATGCTGTAAATCCGCCGAACCACCCTGGCGGCTTCGTCCTCCACGATCCAGCGTTTCGGATTGTCAGGGTCTTTGATGTAACCGTAGGGAGGCTGGCCCATCGGCTCGCCTACATTCCCCTTGATCTTGTTGCTGATACGCCGCTTTTTGCTGATGTCGCGGGCGTACCACTCATTCATCACATTTTTGAAAATCATAATCATTTCATTGTCCTTGTGAATGGTGTCAACGCCATCATTCAGGGCAATGAAGCGGCACCCCAGAGAGGGGAAAATGACGTCAATATATTTGCCCGTTTCAATGTGGTCACGCCCGAAGCGGCTTAAATCCTTGACTACGCGTCCGAAGTATGTCGAAGCCTACCCTTAACAACCAACGTTCAAGGACATTGGTTATTCAGGAAAGGGGTTCTAGAAATTCTACTTTTTTCGAGCCTACGATTAAATTGATTTTCCCTTTGCGTGCGTCCGAAATCATTTCATTCAGCCCGGACGGTCAAAGGTGGTTCCGCTCACGCCGTCGTCCACATAGGTGGAAACGAGGTTCCAGCCTTGTTCCCGGACATAGCGTGTAAGCATTTCTTTCTGAGACGAGATTTGTCAAGGGTGTTTTCATCTAAAATACGGTGGTTACATCCCTCGGGCAACCACTACAAACCGCCCATTTTTTGTGTGATAGCTGCAGGTTGATAAGGTCAAAAGAGAATCTCCATGTTTTGCATTGATTCCGGTATCATACAGAGCTGCCTCTTGTACCTGCTCCATATATTCTGTAAAAATATCAGGATCACACAAATCCGTATATTGATAGAATCGGAAGACATTGCTGGCATCCTGTGAATACACCTCTGAATAGAAAGCGGCTATGACTTCATATTCGCCACTGTCAGAAAGCGTATCAAATTGGATCGATGGATGCTGCCCCCAAAAATCGCGGTCGGCATAGGCGAGGAGCGTGGCAAACATGGAGCTGTTTTTCATGTTATGGCCATAAATGAAATAGTTCCCACAGCCCTCATAGCAGGAGGCCGACAGAAAGGGAACTCCACTTTGCGAATCCTCACCGTTAAAGTCCCGGCGCAGATAATATTCCTCATTCTTTGGCGTGTGCATCACCGGGTAATTCAGCTCGGTTCCTTCTATGGAAATCCAACCAAAGAAGTCCGGGTTTTGCTCTTTCAAAGCTGCGTAAGGGGAGGAGGCAGCGTCAGTTTCCGAAGGCTCCTGCGGCTGTACCGGATCAGAAGCCGCGGAGGGCTGCTTTATCGTTTCTTTCAGCCGTTCAAAGTTATCCTGCTCTCGGTGAGCCTGCGATATGATCCCATAGACCATATATGCGGAGACGAAGAACAAGACACTGAACACAAGGAGCAATATAGAACGCAGTTTGTTTTTTCTTTTCATGGCGCTTCTCTTTCACAAGAAAAGCGGTGAGACAGGTGTCTTTCATACCCCGCCTCGCCGCCATCTTCACTTTTTCTTACTGTATTTTCCTCTATATTTGTGTTTACTACTCAGCAATGTAATCATTGCACCCATGCCAGAAATTCCTAAAAGTACCAGCCACAATGCCAGATTTGTCTCATCCCCTGTTTGAGGGATATTATCGTTCGGCTTATCCGGCTTGCTCGAGGTTGTGGGATCGGTCGGCTTCGTTGGATCGGTCGGCTCCTCCGGGTCGGTTGGCTCGGTGGGGTCGGGGTCTTTCTTCCACTGAGCCGTCAGCTTCAGATCCGCATCCAGAATGGTCACATTATCTCCCGGCTTATAGGTTTTTGTCCCGTCGTACCAGCCGTCAAAGGCATAACCATTCCGGGTGGGCGCCGCCTTGATCGTAATCGTCCCGCCAGGCTTCACGTTCTCCTCGTCGTAGGTCTCGCCGTCGGCAGCTGTGCCGCCATCCAGATCATAGGTCACGGTATAGGTGGTCTGATAGTCCGGCGTTCCATCTCCATTGCTGTCAATCGCCCATACTGCGTAGAGTGTCACATCCGCCGTTCCGATCCGATACGTTGTT
>Ga0129308_1001015_pt1 | contig 33577 bp, 27 predicted proteins | sample L827metagenome_FD_94440 | JGI IMG/M metagenome (GOLD analysis project Ga0129308, IMG submission 94440) | Ring-tailed lemur group fecal microbial communities from Wisconsin, USA - L827 metagenome | ecosystem: Host-associated > Mammals > Digestive system > Large intestine > Fecal | place: USA...
CTGTTTCAGGCTTTCCAGCGCTGCGGCTTCCATGTAGGAATCGGGGGCGTAGCGCACGATTTTGCCGGCGCGCTCCAGTTCGCCCAGAGCCTTTTGGCCCGTTTTGGCGTCGAGGTCGGCCGAGGCGATGGAGTCCTGCGCGCCTGCTGGCCAGATGCCGGCTGCCTGGTACACGGCGAGCAGGGCGTCCTGGGCTGCCTGCAGGCGCATCTGGGCACCGGCGCCCGCCGTCTTGTGGGCAATCTTGCCCTGGGCGGCCACGGCGTTGGGGCACATGCCCACAAGCACGTCGAAGCATGCCTGGCTGGTTTCGGGGCACACCTTGGCGCGCAGCGTGGCCTTGTCGATGCCGGACTCGTTGGGGTTGGCTGCATGGAAGGCGAGCAGGGCCTTCTCGATTGCTCCGCCCAAGCGCTGCACGCTCTGCTTCGTCGCGATGGCGGGGTTGCTCGCATCGCCCATGGTTATGACGTCGCGAGCTGTGGCGATCGCGTTAAAGGGAGTGCTCACAAGCTCGCGGGGCACGCCGAGTCCCTCGGCGACCTCGCCGGCGTTCACCGGCCTGCCGCTCGAGCGCACGTAAGCCTCCACGGCGGCCGCCACGTCGCCGCTGTCGAGGGCGCGGACTTCCTTCTCATCGGCCTCGTTGAGGGTCGAACGACGCCTGGGGTGAGCGCTTAGCACGCCGCCACCGCCGATGACGCGGGCAGGGGAGAGTGTGCGCACGATGAAGCGGTCGCCGTAGGTGAGCGGTAGGCCCTCGTCGAGGCGAATCTGCACGAGGGTGGAGCTGCCAGGCTTGAACTCAGAGGCTCCCTCGAGGCTCAGAACGCGTCCCTCCACCTCGCGGGTGCCGTGGGCTACGCGCACGCGTGCACCGCTTTCGAGCACCTTAGAGCAGGAGAAGGGGTCGAGGTAATCGAAGCGAGCGTCGAAGCGGTTCGAGACCTGCATCGTGCCGGGTGTGGCGAGGAAGTCCCCGGGGCGCACGTCCTCAAGTGCGACGTCGGCCAGGCACACGGCCACGCGGTTGCCGGCAGCCGCCTGCTCCACGCTTTCGCCGTGCATCTGCACCGAGCGCACGCGCGAGCGGGTGCGGGAGGGGAGCAGCTCGAGGTCGTCGCCGGCCACGACCGAGCCCGACCACAGCGTGCCTGTCACCACGGTGCCGAAGCCGCGTACGGTAAAGGCGCGGTCGATGGGCATGCGCATGCCGCCGTGGTCGTGGATGCGGCCGGCACCCTGAGCGGCCTTGTCGATGGCGGCACGCAGCTCGTCCAGGCCCGTGCCGGTGCGGCTCGAGCAGGGGACGATGGCACAGCCCGCATAGGGCGTGCCCTCCATGTACGAGGCAATCTCGCCGGCCATGAACTCGACCCACTCGTCGTCTACCAGATCGGTCTTTGTCATGGCAACAAGCAGGCGCTTCACGCCCAATACGCGAAGGACCGCCAGATGCTCCACCGTCTGGGGCATGATGCCGTCGTCGGCCGCCACCACGAGCAGGGCTACGTCGACGCCGGTGGCGCCGGCCACCATCTGGCGCACGAAGCGCTCGTGGCCGGGTACGTCGACCACACCCATCGTGCGGCCGCTGGGCAGCTTGAGCTGGGCAAAGCCAAGTTGGATGGTGATGCCGCGGCGCTTCTCCTCCTCCAGGCGGTCCGGGTCGGTGCCGGTGAGGGCGCGCACGAGTGAGGACTTGCCGTGGTCGATGTGACCTGCCGTGCCGAGCACGAGCGAGGCGTTGGTCTTGGGCCTGGTCATGTGTCTACCTCGATTCCATGCGACCCTGCAGACGCGCGTAGTCAGCGAGTGCCGCGGCCACCTCTCCGGCCTCGGACTCTCCCATAAGCGTGCGCACGTCTACGAGAAGCCTTTCATTCTTGATGCGAGCGACGATGGGCACCTGACGCTTCGTCTGCAGGTAGCGCTCACAGTCGATGGCACTGCCGGCGTTAAACGCCACGGCCACGCAGCGCGTGGGGATGTCGTAGAGCGGCAGCGACCCACCGCCGGCGCGCGACACCTCGTCGATGACCTCGCAGCTCAGGATGCCCTGGGCCGTTGCCTTGATGTTGCTGCTCAACTCCTGGGCCAGCGGGTCGAGCTCGGCGGCCGTGGCGGTGAGCATGCGCACCGTGGGGATGTCGCGGCGGGCCTGCTCGGGGTCGAGGTAGAGGCGCAGCGTCGCCTCAAGCGCTGCCAGCGTCATCTTGTCCAGGCGCAGGGCGCGTGCCAGGGGGTTCTTCTTCAGGCGGTCGATGTGCTCCTTGCTGCCCACGATGATGCCGGCCTGCGGGCCGCCGAGCAGCTTGTCGCCCGAGAAGCTCACCAGGCCGCAGCCCTTGAGGGCCTCGGCCACCGTGGGGTCGGCCTCGGGTCCCAGGAAGGACAGGTCCACGAAGGCACCCGACCCCAGGTCTTCGTAGACGAGCAGAGGCTCGGCGCCCACGGCGGCGCGGCGCACGTTTTCCTTGCGGGCGACTTCGGCCAGGGCGCGGGCGCTTACCGTTTCGGTGAAGCCCACCATGCGGTAGTTGGAGGGGTGCACCTTGAGCAACATCGCGGTGTCGGGCGTGATGGCGCGCTCGTAATCGCGCAGGTGCGTCTTGTTGGTGGCGCCCACCTCGATCATGTGCGCGTTGGAGTACTCCATGATGTCGGGGATGCGGAAGGAGCCGCCGATTTCCACGAGCTCGCCGCGGCTGACCACGGCGCTCTTGCCGGCGGCGAACTCGGCCAGCACGATGAGCACGGCGGCGGCGTTGTTGTTCACGGCCATGGCCGCCTCGGCGCCGGTGAGGGCGCACAGAAGGCGCTCGCAATGGTCGTGGCGGCTGCCGCGTGCCATGGTCTTCACGTTGTACTCAAGTGTGGAATAGCCGGTGATGACGTCGTTTACGGCCTCCACAGCCTGGGGCGCCAGGGCGCTGCGGCCCAGGTTGGTGTGGATGATGACGCCCGTTGCGTTGATGACCCTGCGCAGCGACGGCTCGGCCAGGCTGAGCAGCCCCAACACCGCCTGGGCAACGATGTCTTCGCGCTCCACCTTTTCAATCATTCCGGCGAGAATGCCTGCGCGCACGCTGTCGATGGAGGCGCGGACCTTATCGGCGGCAACGTTGTGCGGCACGCTCTGGGCAAGCATGGCAACGTGCGGGTCGTTCAGAACCTCGTCCACCTGGGGGAGCTGCCGCAGGAGGGCGCGCGCGGAGTCGTTTGTCACGATAGGGTCTCTTTCTGCTGGTATAAGGGCAATTCTGGTTTCGTTATACGCAGTTTGACAGGCATGAGGGTAGCAAAATGTGCAAGGAAGCTCAAGTGTGCGGCGGGTATCGTCGAATTGCCAGAGTCGATGAGGGCGAACGGGCGCATGAAGCAGCCAGGCGGGTTGGGTGAATATTGTTGGACCGCTGGCGTTTAAGTGCGACTTTAACGTCCCTACCAAGCTCCGCGTGTGCTATGGTCTGAGTATATTCCGGCGGGGATTCTGCGCCCGTCGATGGCGCCTGACCGCAGGGCACTCTCGTGCCGCGGTGGGTGGATTTCTGCATTCATCTGGCTTATTTTCATACTATCAGTGCGATTGTGTCCGTTTCAGAGGAAGGATTCCCCATGTTGCTCGACGCTTTTGGCAAGCAGTGCCCCATGCCTCTCGTTATGGCGAAGAAGGCTCTCGATGAGGGTGAGCGCGACGTTCAGATCAAGGTTGACAACGATACAGCCGTCAAGAACCTCTCCCGCCTGGCCACCAAGCAGAACCTGGGCTTCGAGGTTGAGACGATCGAGGGCGGCTACCTCGTGAAGTTCAGCGCCGACGGTGCACAGGCCGGCCAGGCCCAGGCTACCGTGGCCCCGGTGCTCGCCGGCATGGGCGCGGGTGGCTCGGGCTATGCCGTGTTCATCGGCAAGGACCACGTGGGCGAGGGCGACCCCACCCTGGGCCGCAACCTCATGAAGATGGCCATCTACACGCTCGCTGAGTCTGACGACGTCCCCAGCTCCGTCCTCTTCATGAACTCCGGCGTTCAGCTCGTCGCCGGCGAGGAGCCTCAGGTGGTTGAGAGCTGCAACAAGCTCATCGAGCGCGGCTGCGAGATTCTCGTGTGCGGCACCTGCCTCAACTTCTACGGCATCACCGACAAGCTCGAGGTGGGCGAGGTGTCGAATATGTACGACATTCTCTCCCGTATGCAAGAAGCGGGGAAGGTTATTACGCTGTAGGGAAGTGCCGCTGGTACCGATCGCGGAGGCCCATCTGCCGCGTTCCAGAGCGGCTCATGTACATCTAGTACACCTCACCGCTCTGCGTCTTGCATATGGGCCTCCGTCTGCTGGGATGCTGTAGGCGGGGTCGCATCCGATCGCGGAGGCGCAGCTACTGCGTTCTCCACGGGACTCGTCGCGAAGGGCGCTCCGTGCAGAGCGGCTCATGTACATTAGTACACCTCACCGCTCTGCGCCTTGCATATGGGCCTCCGTCTAGCTGGGACGCTGCAAAAGGGCTGACACCGATTGCGGGGCCCAGCTGCTTATGTACATCTAGTAGGCCAAAGGCCCGCACTGCGCACTGCGCCATCGCGCGCCTTGCATATGGACCTCCGTCTGGCTGGGACGGTTGGGGGGCGGCTGCTGTGCAGCGCCCTGGCTTGACTGGGCAAGTTTGGTATGGGTCTGGCGTTGCGGGATGGCGTATGTATGCTGGTGGGCCGGAGGTCCGTGGCCCGCGTTGCGCCTTTGTTTGGCTGGGATGGTTTGTCGTTTGGGAGTTCAGTTGTTCGTTGATGTCGTTTTCACGTTTGACAGCACGCATGTCGCTATGGCGGCGGACAAGGCGTTGGCTTCGGCCGGGGTCGCGTTCACGATGATTCCTACGCCCACGGCCATCTCGGCGGGGTGCGGCATCTCGCTGCGCCTGGCGTATGGCCTGCTTGAGCAGGCAAGGTCTGTGCTTGCCGCCCAGACGCCGCCCATTGTGAGCGCGGCGCATGGCTTGGATGAGGCGGGGGCGTACACGCCTCTCTAGCTCGCCGGTGCTGTCCGTAACATGTTGAAAGGAGCCTGCCGTGTCCGATGAACTTACAAGCTGCGAGATTGCCGCCCCCATCGCGGCGGCGCTTGCTGCTATGGCGAAGGGCGAGCCCCTGCGCCTCACGAAGCTTTCCGCCAAGGGTGGCTGCTCTGCCAAGTGGAGCCCCGCGCAGCTTCAGGAGATTCTTTCCCACATCACCCCGCACGACCCCGACCCCAACCTGCTTCAGGGCTTCTCGTCGAGCGACGACGCGGCCGTTTACAAGCTGACCGACGACATCGCCGTCGTGCTCACGACCGACTTCTTCACTCCCGTGGTCGATGACCCCTACGACTTCGGTCGCGTGGCTGCGGCCAACGCTATCTCCGACGTCTACGCCATGGGCGCCAAGCCTGTCGTGGCGCTCAACCTCATGGCGTTTCCCAGCGCGTTGGGCCCCGATGTTGCCGGCGAAGTCGTGCGCGGTGGTGCCGACAAGGCCTGGGAGGCCGGCACGCTCGTGGTAGGCGGCCACACCATCGAGGACGATGAGCCCAAGTACGGTCTTGCCGTCATGGGCGTGGTGCACCCCGACCGCATCGTGCGCAACTACGGCGCCAGGCCCGGCGACGCCCTGTATCTCACGAAGACGCTGGGTACGGGCGTTATGGCTGCCGCGCATAAGATCGGCCTGGTGAGCGATGAGGACATGGCTCCCGTTGTGGAGGGCATGGCCGAGCTCAACCGCGCGGCCGGCGAGGCCATGATCGAGGCGGGTGCCAACGCCGGTACCGACGTCACAGGCTTTGGCCTGGCAGGACACTTGCTCGAGATGCTCGACGCCAGCGGCGTGTCGGCCAAGATCGACTACAAGGCCCTGCCGCTCTTCCCCCAGGTCGAGCAGCTCGTGGACGACTACTGCCGCCCGGGCAGGCTCTTCCAGATCATGGACCACGTGGAAGGCCATCTCCAGGTGCGCTGCGACGACCCCGTGCGCGCCGACGACATGGCTGCCGTGGTGTGCGACCCGCAGACTTCGGGCGGCATGCTCGTGGCGGTGCCCGCCGAGAACGCCCCCGTCTTCGAGCGGGCCTTCGAGCGCTTGGCCCATCGCAAGCCCTGGCGCATCGGCCACATCACCGCCGACCCCACAGCCCAGATCGTCGTGGAGTAGCGCCACAGCCTGACTGCCGGCCTGTTTTACCTTTCTCTTGCATAAGCGCCTCGTCTTTTGCCCGCCGCTGACACGGTGGGCTTTTTATTGCGCGTCCTTTGCATGCGCCTGGCGGGGGCTTTGCCCTAGCGCCCCATCATTCCAATCGCACCACAGGTATTGGAACAAGACAATCCTGGTAATTGCTGCGACTGCGTTCTGCTCGGGCTCATGTACATCCCGTAGGCCAAAGGCCCGTACCGTGCACCTCACCCTCGCACGCCTTGTCGCAACAATTCCTGGTTTTGTCGAAGGCACCGCGGATGGGCCGCGGGGCAAAAAAGAGGAGAAAAAAACATGGACTTCACTATGGATCGCCGTAACTTCGTCAAGGCCGCTTCCCTTGCCGGTGCTGCCAGCCTCGCCGCCGGCGCCACCGTCGCTTTCGCCGACGAGGCCGCCACTGCCACGCCCAAGTACATCTTCCTGTTCATCGGCGACGGCATGGGCAACGAGCAGGTTCAGATCGCCAGCTTCTTCAAGGGTGCCACCGAGAACGATGGCGCCGTCGTCCAGAGCCCCCTCACCTTCATGGGCTTCCCCCATGTGGGCAGCGTGACCACCTATGACTCCACGTCCTTCTGCCCCGACTCCGCTTCCACCGCGACCTCCATCGCCACGGGCAACAAGACCAAGTCGGGCACCATCAACATGGATCCCGAGACCCTGACCCAGCCTTTCGAGACCATCTCCGAGAAGCTGCACTCCCAGAAGGGCTACAAGGTGGGTGTGCTCTCCACGGTTAACATGAACCACGCCACTCCGGCTGCCTTCTACGCTCACCAGGACAGCCGCAAGAACTACTACGCAATCGGCCAGGAGATGACCGAGTCCGGCTTTGAGTTCTTCGCCGGCGGCGCGTGGCTTGCTCCCACCGACAAGGACGAGGACAAGACCGACCTCAACGAGCTCGCTGCACAGGCTGGCTACACCGTGGCCACCACGCAGGCCGACGCTGAGGCCCTGGGTGCCGATTCGGGCAACGTCCTCATCATCGCCGAGGCCCTGGCCGATGGTGACGCCATGAACTACGAGCTCGATGCCGCCGAGGGCGAGTGGCGCTTCGCCGACTACGTCAAGAAGGGCATCGAGTGCCTGGGCGACGAGCAGCCCTTCTTCATGATGGCCGAGGGCGGCAAGATTGACTGGGCCTGCCATGCCAACGACGCCGCTTCCTCCATCCACGATGTGCTTGCACTCGACACCGCCGTGCAGGCTGCCATCGACTTCTACAACGAGCACGCCGACGAGACGCTGATCCTCGTGACCGCCGACCACGAGACGGGCGGCCTGTCCATCGGCTACAAGACCACCAACTACGATACCTTCCTCACCAACCTCGCCAAGCAGACCATGTCTTACGCCAAGTTTGACTCCGACGTGGTTGCTGCCTACACCGCCGAGGGTGCCGAGGTGACCTTCGCCGACGCCATGGCCGACGTCAAGGAGTGCTTCGGCCTCATGCTGCCCGAGGATCTTGAGGCTGCCGGCGCCGACCCGGCCGGCGTGAGCGGCTCGCTTGTGCTCACGCCCTACGAGGTCGCCCAGCTCCAGGACGCCTTTGACCGCACGCTTGAGGTCGGCGGCGGCAAGCAGGCCAAGATGAGCCAGCAGGATTATGAGCTCTACGGCACCTACCAGCCCTTCTCCATGGCCGTGTGCCACATCTTCGACGCCAAGTCGGGCATCACGCACGGCACCTACGCTCACACCGGCGCTCCCGTGAACATCTACGCCATGGGCTGCGGTTCTGAGCTCTTCGACGGCGCTTTCGACAACACCGAGATCTTCAACAAGCTCGCCCAGCTCACCCAGGTGGACTAAGGCGCGGCTTTCCAGCCGACCCGGCCGCGCTGCACCCCAGCGCGGCCGGGTACTTTCAACCCAGCTACTCGAAGATTTTCGGGTAGCTGGGTTTTGCGTTTGGGAAGGTATGCGTTACGAAGGTGCGGAATCTTGCGTTACAACTGTTCGATTGCGCAGCTGTGTCGCTTGGCCTTTGGGTCGTAGGTTATGGCGCACAGTAGGACGTTGTCTTGAGCGGCCGTGCCTCGGAAGGCAGCGGCATAGTTGCGCTCACGCATCTGGGCAAGCGCCTCGGTGGGGGAGTGTTCCCACTTGAGCTCGACTACCACGCCAGGGATTGCGCCCGAGCTGGCGAGCGGTACCATAAGCAGGTCGGCGTAGCCCTTGCCGGCGGGTGCCTCGCGCACAAGCTTCCAGCGTCGCATGGCCGAGTAGAAGGCGAGCCTCAGCGTGCAAGCCAGGTCTTCCTCGTGGTTGTAGGCGATGATGCTTGCGACGTCGGCATGCGCTTGCTCCACGCCTCGTGCCACGGCCTCGGTGTCATGTGCCAGCAGTGATTCGAGCAGGGACTCGGAAGCCGCGATGCTTCGGGCGACCTCGCTCCAGCCGTCTCCCGCCGTAGCGCTGGCGTATTCACCTGCGACCTCGCGATTGGGCACGAACACCTCTCGGCGGAGTTCGTCGTAGGCCAGGTATCCCAGGTGTACGAGCAAGGTGAGCACATCGTCGGCGCGATTGAACGTCGTCATGTCGTTGTCGTAGGTTCGCATGTCGATCTCGACCCGTCCGCCGCCCACGAGCTCGACCACCTTGCCGTGCAGGCCGTCCAAATCTATGTCGATATAGCGCCTCAGAGCCTCGAAGGTCTCTGTTTGCGTCCAGTAGCTGGTGAAACGCCCGTCTTCCACCGAGCGCACGACGGAGCGGGGATTGTACACCTCGCCTGCGCCTTCCAGGCGGTAGCCGTCGTACCACGCTTTGCATTCGTTGAAGTCACGTCCCCACTCCTGGCAGAGGCCCTCCACCTCGCTGGAGGTGAACCCCATGTACGGCGCCATCCACGAGGGCTCCAGCATGCTGTACTCGTCGAACATGTTGAGTGCCGAGTGGCTGCCGTACTTTTTCACCGGCAGGATGCCCGTCATGTAGGCGAGCGCGACGTAAGGCTTGTCCTTGAGCCAAGCGCGCAGAAAGTCGAGGTAGCGGCGCTGCCCGGCATGATTAGACATAGTCTCGCGCATAACGCAGTCCCATTCGTCGATGACGATGACGAACTGGTTGCCTGTTTGAGCGAAGATGTCTGACATGGTTTGGGGCAGGCTCTGAGGGTCGAACAGGGTTATGTCTGGATAGGCCATCTTCAGTTCGAGGCAAACGAACGATTGCAGTCGCGCAACCAGCGCCTCGACATCGTACGTTTCGCTCAAAAACTCCTGCATGTTGATGCGCACGGAATCATACCGGTTGCGCTGCTTGTTGAATGTGGGGTCGTCGGCGATGGCGAGGCCTGCGAACTCGGCGGTGCCATCCACCGTGCGGTCGTAGTAGGCGCTCACCATATTTGCGGCCATCGTCTTGCCGAAGCGGCGCGGGCGGCTGACGCAGGCGTATTTGCGCTCGGTGTTTACCAGGCGGTTGAGCCGGGCAATCATGGCGCTCTTGTCGACATAAATCTGTGAGTTGCGGCCTTGCCTCAGCATCGCCGCCCCGGGATTGAGATACACGCCCATTGCCACACGCCGCCTCTCATCAGGATGCATCCAAAGCAAGGTCCATGATATCGCATCGTCGGGATGCGCCCAAGGAATACGGCAGGGAAGTCGAGAGTATCCGTCAACCTTGCGGGATGACACGTCGTTCGGGGTTGTAATCGGTGCCGTAATGGGGAAGCCCGATATCCTGGCGCTCAATGAGCTGACAAGCGTCCTGAATGTTTCCGGCGTGAAGCTGCGGGAAGCTGGGACGAATGGGTGGACCGTTAGCATCAAGGAGGGAACCGAGTATCAGATACATCTGCCCTATATACTGAACGACTTCCGCAATCGCTATACAACCGAGATGACTGACAGGGAGTTCTCCTACTACATCTCAAACCTTCCCGTGCGGCACTCGATACGCGTGAAGGCGGTTTAACGACGGACATGCGAGTCTGCCCTGGATGAGGCGCGCCCTTTGGCTGTGTGAGCCATTGGGCGCGCCTTTTTTGCGTTTTGGTGGCCCATCGCGAGATACCCGACTGTGAAAAAAGGGACACGTTTGCGTTTTAAATCTCCTGTGTGCAGTAGAGGGAAAACTCACAAGCCATCTACCTGGGGTGATGAAAACGGGAGATGCCCCGATTGTTGCCTCGGCAAATTAAAACGCAAACATGCGGCGTTTTTTGCCAACTCGCTTTACCGATTCTTTGCATTTGCCCCGCTTTGCTTGACTCACTCTTTGCACGAGCGTGACGGCGCCATTGAACGCGGGGTCCATTATGCAAACTGCACTTCAGATATGAGACAAAAGGGCCCAAAGGGGGCCCAGCGCCTTCAAGAGAAAGGTCATTCATCATGCTTAGCAACTCCCTCAACGTTTCCCGTCGTCAGTTCTTCGGCATTGCCGCTGCCATGGGCCTGGCTTGCGCCTTCGGCAGCACCATGGCTTTCGCCGATGACGCGGCGAAGATGGAGGGCGAGATCAGCGTCTACTCCCGCGAGGACGGCTCGGGCACCCGTGGCGCCTTCATCGAGCTCTTCGGTATCGAGCAGAAGGACGCTGACGGCAACAAGGTTGATATGACCACCGACATGGCCATGATCACCAACTCCACCGCTGTCATGATGACCACCGTTGCCGGCGACGAGCAGGGCATCGGCTACATCTCTCTGGGCTCGGTCAACGACACCGTCAAGGCCCTCAAGATCGACAACGTCGAGGCCACCGTTGAGAACGTCAAGGCTGGCACCTACAAGATCGTCCGTCCCTTCAACATCATCACCAACGGCGAGCTCGACAAGCTTGACGAGGTCAGCGCCGACTTCGTGAACTACATCCTGTCCGCCGACGGCCAGAAGGTCATCGAGGACAACGGTTACATCGCCGCCGTCGACGACGCCAAGGCCTATGAGGCTGCCGGCGTCTCTGGCAAGGTCGTCGTTGCCGGTTCCTCCTCCGTCACCCCTGTCATGGAGAAGCTCGCTGAGGCCTACAAGGCACTGAACGCCGACACCACCGTCGAGGTCCAGCAGTCCGACTCCTCCACCGGCGTCTCCATGGCCATCGAGGGCACCTGCAACATCGGCATGGCCTCCCGTGAGATCAAGGACTCCGAGGCCGAGAAGGGTGCCGTTGCCACCGTCATCGCTCGCGACGGCATCGCTGTCATCGTTTGCCCCGACGCCCCCATCGATGGCCTGACCACCGCTCAGGTGCGCGCCATCTACACCGGTGAGGTCGAGACCTGGGAGGACGCTCTGGCTTACGTCGACCCCGAGGCTGACAAGGCCGAGGGCGACAAGGCCGCCGACGCCAAGACCGACGACAAGGCTGCTGACAAGGCCAGCAAGTAAGGAAACCTACAAATGACACGCGCCCAAGCCAAAGAAGGCCTGGCACGCGCAGGGTTTGCGGCCGCCGCAGGGATTTGCATCCTTGCGGTGGCCCTTATCTGCGTGTTCCTATTTGCCAACGGCGTCCCCGCCATCTCTGAGATTGGCGTCGCCGATTTCTTGCTCGGAACCAAATGGAAGCCGGGCAACGACATTTACGGCATCTTCCCCATGATTGTCGGCAGCATCTACGCTACTGCCGGAGCCGTCATTGTCGGCGTGCCGTCGGGATTTCTGTGCGCCGTGTTCCTCTCCCGCTTTGCAGGCAAGGGAGTGGGGCGCTTTCTCAGCAACGGTGTGGAGCTGCTCGCCGGTATCCCCTCGGTTGTGTACGGCTTCTTCGCCCTCATGGTGTTCGTGCCCTTCATTCGCAACAACCTGCCTGGTAAGGGCATGTCGTTGCTGGCTGCTTCGCTCATCTTGGGCATCATGATCCTGCCCACCGTCATCACGGTGGCCAAGAGCGCCCTCGACGCGGTGCCCAAGCGCTACTACGAGGGGGCGCTTGCCCTGGGCGGCGACCATGAGCGCGCGGTCTTCGGCGTCGTGGTGCCGGCGGCGGCTTCGGGCATCCTTGCCGGCATCGTGCTGGGCATCGGCCGCGCCATCGGCGAGACCATGGCCGTGGTTATGGTGGCAGGCAACAACGCCGTCATCCCTGAGTCCATCTTCTCGGGCGTGCGAACCATGACGGCCAACATCGTGCTTGAGATGGGCTATGCCGCCGACCTGCACCGCGGAGCCCTCATCGGCACAGGCGTGGTGCTCTTCGTCTTCATCCTGCTCATCACGTTGCTGCTTTCGGCCATCAAGAAGAGGAGCGTGGTCGCATGAGGACCGTCGCCGGCGCGGCTTTCGACCGCGTGCGTCCTGCGGGCACAAGGCCCATGGCGCTTCTGCAGCGCGGCCTGGTGTATCTGGGCGCGGCCTTCGCGGCGCTCGTGCTCGTGGGCATCGTGGGCTACATCTGCGTGATGGGCATTCCCGAGCTCAAGCCGTCGCTGTTCGAGTGGGAGTACAACTCCAATAACGTCTCGCTTATGCCCGCGCTTGTGAACACCCTGCTCATGGCGTTGCTGGCACTTCTCATCGCTGTACCCGTGGGCGTGGGCAGCGCCATCTACCTGGTGGAATACGCCCCGCGTGCCAGCCGTTTCGTCAAGCTTGTGCGCATCACGGCCGAGACGCTCCAGGGCATTCCCTCCATTATCTACGGCCTGTTCGGAGCCCTCTTCTTCGTGGGCGTGTGCAAGATGGGCCTGTCGCTTCTTTCCGGTGCCTGCACGCTGGCCATCATGGTGCTGCCTGTGATCATGCGCACCACCGAGGAGGCTCTGCTCGCCGTGCCCGACGCATATCGCCAGGGCGGCTACGGCCTGGGTGCGGGCCGCGTGCGCACGGTCTTTCGCTGCGTGCTCCCCAGCGCCATGCCGGGCATCCTGGGTGGCGTGATCCTGGCCCTGGGCCGCTGCGTGGGCGAGGTGGCCGCGCTCATCTTCACCGCTGGCTCCATCGCCGCCATCCCCAACTTTGTGGCCGAGGGACCGGCGGCCGTGCTCGACTCCGCCCGCACGCTGGCCGTGCACATGTACGTTCTTTCGAGTGAGGGCCTGCACATCGGCGAGACCTATGCCACCGCCGTGGTGCTGCTTGTGCTCGTGCTCCTCATCAACCTGGCGACGACGGCCACGGCCCGTCGCATGAACAAAGGGGTCCAAAGTGACTAGCGTTTCCAGTGCCGCCTCGTCGATCGCCTCGGTGATGGGGCAGGTATGTGCCGAGCGTGCCGCGAGCCCTGCCGTTGCCATGGCAGCTGTGCCGCCGAAGATGGGCGTCGAGGGTCTCAACCTGTACTACCGCGACTTCCATGCGCTCAAGGACATCAACCTCAACTTCCCGGCCAACAAGGTGACGGCCCTCATCGGCCCGTCGGGCTGCGGCAAGTCGACCCTGCTCAAGACGCTCAACCGCATGAACGACCTCGTCGAAGGCTGCCGCGTCGAGGGCAAGATCACGCTCGACCACGACGACGCCTATCACGGCATGGCCGCCACCGAGCTGCGCCGTCGCGTGGGCATGGTGTTCCAGCAGCCCAACCCCTTCCCCATGAGCGTCTACGACAACGTGGCCTTTGGCCCGCGCACCCACGGCATCCGCGACCGCCAGGAGCTCGATCGCATCGTGGAGAAGTCCCTGCGTCAGGCCGCCATCTGGGACGAGCTCAAGGATCGCCTGAAGAAGAACGCCCTGGGTCTGTCGGGTGGTCAGCAGCAGCGCCTGTGCATCGCGCGCGCCCTGGCCGTTGAGCCCGAGGTGCTGCTCATGGACGAGTCGACAAGCGCCCTCGACCCCATCTCCACAGCAAAGATCGAGGAGCTCGTGGGTCAGCTCAAGCGCGACTACACGGTCATCATGGTGACCCACAACATGCAGCAGGCCCAGCGCATCGCCGATCGCACGGCGTTCTTCCTGCTCGGCGAGATGGTCGAGTGCGCCCCCACGAAGGACATCTTCGAGAGACCGAGGGACACTCGCACTGCCGACTACGTCGGCGGTCGCTTCGGCTAATGGAGTGTTGCGGAACCTCACGCGCCGCGTTCCACGGAGCCTCATGTACTCCAGTACACATCGGCTCCGTGCGCCTTGCGCGTGAGAACCCGCGTTTTAATGGGAGGAACCTCGTCCGCTGCGTTTCGCAGGACCTAGAGTACTCCAGTAGGCCAAAGGCCCGCACCGCGCACGTCGGCCCTGCGCGCCTTGCGCATCAGAACCTGCGTTTTAGAGGGCGGAACCGCTGAGCTTCAACGTGTTGCGGCAACCTCGTCCGCTGGGTTGGCGGGCGGGGTTTTCGTTTTGGGCCGGTCGACTTTACATAAGCTTTGCAAAAGCGTTGCATGTGCTTTGCGCCCTCCTGACATCCTTGTAGTTGTCAGTATTGGGAGTCTGCAAGGAGGCCGAGATGGCCGTCGATTTGTCCAGTGTTCTAGCAGCTATTGCCGCCAATCCGATGCTCGGTGTCATCGTGGTTCTGTGCATCGGTGCCACCATGGTGAACGGTGCCACCGACGCGCCCAACGCCATCGCCACGGTGGTGGGGACCCGCGCAATGTCTGCGGGGCGCGCCATCGCTATGGCCGCTATCTGCAACTTCATTGGCCTGGTGGGCATCACCGCCATCTCCACGGCCGTTGCGGGCACCATCTTTGGCATGGTGGATTTCGGCGGCGACAACCATGCGGCGCTCGTTGCGCTCGCTGCCGCCATGGTCGCCATCATTGTGTGGGGCGTCGCCGCTTGGGCCCTGGGCATTCCCACGAGCCAGAGCCACTCGCTCATCGCGGGCATCACGGGCGCGGCCATCGCCTTGCAGGGCGGTCTTGGCGGCGTCAACGCCGACCAGTGGATCAAGGTCATCTACGGCCTGGTCATCTCCACGGTCCTGGGATTCGGCACAGGCTGGCTTTTCGTTCGTCTCATCAAGCGGGCCTGCGCGGGCTTCAGCCGATCTGCCACCACGAGGTTCTTCAAGTGGGCGCAGATTGTGGCCGGTGCCGGCGTGGCGGTGCTGCACGGTGCCCAAGACGGCCAGAAGTTCCTGTCGCTTGCCATGCTTGCCGTGATGCTGGGGATGTACGGCACGTCCGACATGCAGGGATTTCCCCTGTGGCTCATCGTGCTCATAAGCCTCGCCATGTCGCTGGGCACGGCCGTGGGCGGCCGCAAAATCATCAAGTCGGTCGGCCTGGAGATGGTCAAGATGGAGCAGTACCAGGGCTTTGCCGCCTGCCTGTCGGCGTGCTTCTGCATCGGCCTTGCCACCTTTACCGGCATGCCCGTGTCCACCACGCACACCAAGACCACCGCGATCATGGGCGTGGGCGCCGAGAAGAGCCTGCGCGGCGTCAAGTGGAACCTGGCGGGGCGCATGGTCCTCACCTGGGTGCTGACCTTCCCGGGATGCGGCTTTTTGGCGTGGGCCTTTACCTATCTGTTCCTTCTTTTCATGTAAAGGGGAGGGCTTGAGATGATCGACGCAAAGGCATATGAGAGGAGCTCACGCATGCCGGGCAGGAAAGGCTTCGACTATTACGAGGCGTTCAAGAATCAGGCGCAGTACTGCGAGGAGATTGCGCAGAACCTGCGTGGCGGCATCGAGGCCGGCGAGCTTGGCTCGCGTGCCCTCACCAACGCGCTCCACACGGTGGAAAACGACGCTGACCAGGTGAATCACCAGATTCAGAGCCACCTGCTCTCTGATTTCGTGGTGCCCCTGGAGCGTGATGGCATGGGGGCCCTTGCCCATGCGCTCGACGACGTGGTCGATGCCGTTGAGCAGGTCGCCATCCAGGCATACATCTTCAACCTGTCCAAGCTTCCCCACGACGCGGTCGTGATGGTGTCCATGCTTGTGTATGCGTGCTCCGACCTCAAGACCGCTCTCGACGAGCTGCCCAGCTTCCTCAAGCACTCGGCCGACATCGAGAAGCACCTCGTGAAGGTGCAATCCTATGAGAGCGATTGCGACCGCATCTATATCGACGCCGCGCACGCCCTCTATGCCGACAAGGACGCCGACCCGCAGGCCGTGCGCCTTTCCCACGCCCTGCTCGACACGGTGGAAGAAGCCATGGACAGCGTGGAGAATGCCGCGGAGCGTGTACAGGCGCTCATTGCGCAGAGTGTATAGATTGCTGGGAGGCGCTGCGGAGATGCCGCGCGCGAAGTCGGACGTTTTGGCGCATTGCGTTCCTGGGTGCTGTGGGGCGACGCCCTATGAGCGCAACGGTATAATTGCGGGCAAAGTAGGGGGAGTCGAGAGGGCAGGTCACATGATTTACTACGTTGAGGACGAGGTCAACATCCGCGAGCTCGCCCTGTACGCGCTCAAGCAGGCGGGTTTGGAGGCGGAGGGTTTCCCCAGCGCGGGACCGTTTCGCCAGGCTCTGGCCGAGCGTGTGCCCGACCTGATTTTGCTTGACATCATGTTGCCCGGCACCGACGGCCTCGCGCTGCTTGCCGAGCTGCGTCGCGACACGCGCTACGCGCACATCCCCGTCATGATGCTTACCGCCAAGGGCACCGAGTTTGACAAGGTCGTGGGCCTCGATGCCGGCGCCGACGACTACCTGGCCAAGCCGTTCGGCATGATGGAGCTCGTGAGCCGCTGCAACGCCCTCCTGAGGCGTGCCGCCAGGGTCGCCGCGAACACATCTGCCCCTGTCGACCTGCTTGAATGTGGTCCCATCGAGCTTGATCGCGATGCGCGCGAGGTGCGTGCCGGCGGCGTGCCCGTTGAGCTCACGCTCAAGGAGTTCGACCTTCTTGCCGAGCTGATGAGCAACCTTGGACGCGTGCTCAGCCGCGCACAGCTGCTCGAGCGCGTGTGGGAGATAACCTATGTGGGCGAGACGCGCACGGTCGACGCCCACGTGCAGACGCTGCGCCACAAGCTGTCGGTGGCGTGCCCGGGCGCCGAGGAATGCATCCAGACGGTGCGCGGCGTGGGCTACCGCGCCAAGGGCCCGGTAGAGAATGGGTAGCGGCGAGGTCGCTTCCGTACCCGACACATCCGCGAGCAAGCATCCCAGTTTGCGCACGCGCATGTTCGCCGTGCTTTTCGGCGTGTCTTTTGCCGTGATGCTGGCTGTGACCTTGGCCGTGGGAGCTGTGTGCTTCTGGGTGTACGAAGGCGACGCCGAGGAGCTGCTGCTCTCCGAGGCCCGTGCCACCGCATCCCTCATCGACAGGGGAACAGATAACTCCCAGATGGCCGAGCAGCTCTCGCACATCCCCTTTGTGGACATGCGCTGCACGCTCATCGACGAATCGGGCGAAGTGCTGTACGACAACTGGGAAGATGCCTCGAGCCTGGGCAGCCATGCCGACCGCGAAGAGGTGCAGGCCGCCCAGACGCAGCAGCAGGCCACGGTGTTGCGACGCTCGGCAACTTTGGGCAGCGATGCCCTCTATGCGGCCATCCTTCTCGGCAACGGGTCGGTGCTGCGTCTCTCGGAGGTTCGCACGTCGCTGCCGTCCTTTTTGGGTGGCATGTCGGTGCCGCTTGCCGTGTCGCTCGTGGTCATCATCGTGGTGTCGGCGCTCGTGTCGCGCAAGTTGACCGACCATATCGTGCGGCCCTTGGGTGAGATAGACCTTGCATGCCCCACTCAAAACGAGGCATATCGCGAGCTGCAGCCGCTGCTCGAGCGCATCGACACACAGTATCGCGAGCTTGCTGCGCAAAACGTCGCCCTTGAGCACGCCAACAACATGCGTCGCGAGTTCACGGGCAACGTGAGCCACGAGATGAAGACCCCCTTGCAGGTTATCGGCGGGTATGCCGAGCTCATGGAGGCGGGCGTCGTGCCTGCGCAAGACGTGCCGCGCTTTGCCGGTCTCATTCGCACCGAGGCATCCTCCATGCGTACGCTTATCGACGACGTGCTCACCCTGTCGCGCCTGGACGAGCAGGGCGCGGGCCAAGGTCAGGAGCAAGGGGACCCGGTGGACCTCGCCCAGGTGTGCCGCCGTGTGGCGGAGCGCCTCACGCCGCGCGCCCAAGAGCGTGGGGAGACCATCCAGCTGGCGTGTCGCGGCTCGCACATCGTGCGCGCCTCTGCCTCGCTGGCTGAGCAGATGGTGTACAACCTGGTAGACAATGCCGTGCGGTACAACCGCGAGGGCGGCTTGGTGCTTGTGGCGGTCACGAGCGACGATGCGAACGTCGAGTTCGAGGTGTCCGACGAAGGCACGGGCATCCCGCCTGAGCTGCGCGAACGCGTGTTCGAGCGCTTCTATCGCGTCGATGCGAGCCGCTCGCGTGAGACGGGAGGCACGGGCCTGGGCCTGGCCATCGTGAAGCATGCCGTGGAGACCATGGGCGGCACTGTCTCCATCGACGACTCGCCCTGCGGTGGCGCGCGCTTCATCGTGAAGCTGCCGGTGTGCAGGCAGGAGTAGGGGAAAGCCGCCATTCGCATAGTGCGGGGTGGCGCGCACCGAGAAGCTGCGATAGCCTTACAGGGTGCAAAGAATGACTCTTCGCGCCGAAAGGAAGTCGCGCTCATGATCTATTTCGACAATGCCGCCACCTCGCTCGTCAAGCCTCCCGAGGTCGCCCAGGCCGTGCTGCGTGCCATGAGCGAGCTGGGAAACGTGGGGCGCGGCGTGCACGCTGCGAGTCTGGGTGCGTCCATGTCGGTGTATGAGTGCCGCTGTGCGGTGAACGACCTGCTAGGAGGTCCCGACCCTGCCCGTGTTGCGTTTGGTTACAACGTCACGTGGGCGCTCAATGTGGCAATCGCGGGCCTTCTGCGCCCCGGCGAGCGCGCCGTCACGACGGCCGCCTCGCACAACTCAGTGCTGCGGCCGCTCTTCCGCGCGCGCGACGAGCGGGGATGCGTGGTGGACGTCGCGCCGCACGGCACCGACAGTGCGCTTGATTGGGATGCCTACCAGGAGCTTCTTGCCCCCGACGCGCAGGGTTGCCCCGTGCGTCTCGTTGTGGCGACCCATGCCTCGAACCTGACGGGCGATGTGTACGACGTGGCTCGCATGGCGACGCTCGCCCATGAGGCAGGCGCGCTCTTTGTGCTCGATGCCGCGCAGACCGCCGGTGCCATTCCGCTTGACATGGCCAAGCTCGGAGCCGACGTCCTCTGCTTCACCGGGCACAAGTCGCTGCTTGGACCCCAGGGCACGGGCGGTCTCATCGCCGCGCCCGGCGTGGAGATCCCCGCCCTCTTGGAGGGCGGCACGGGCATCCACAGCTTCGACGAGCGCCAACCGGCTGGCATGCCCGACAGTCTCGAGGCCGGCACGCTCAATGCCCACGGCTTGGCGGGACTTGCTGCGGGTGTGGCATATCTGCAGCGTACGGGCGTTGCCGAGCATGCCGCGTATGTGGCGGATTTGACCAGGCGTTTTGAAGAGGGCGTGCTGGCCTGCCCGGGCGTTGTGGTCTATGGCGGACATGCGGGCGTCGCTCGCACGGGTGTCGTGGCGCTCAATGTCGGCGACCTCGACTCGGCGATCGTGTCTGCCCGCCTTTCAAGCGACTACGGCATCTGCACCCGCCCCGGCGCCCACTGCGCCCCGCTCATGCACAAAGCCCTCGGTACGGCCGACAGGGGCGTCGTGCGCTTCAGCTTCTCCCACTTCAACACCCCCGAAGAAATCGAATCCGGCCTCACCGCCATCTCCGAAATCTCCCACAGCCTATAGCGCGCCGCGCAAAAGCAGGTTCTCGTCCGCAAGGCGTCGGGAGGCGACGTGCGCGGTGCGGACCTTTGGCCTACTGGAATACTCTAGCCTTCGGACACGGAGCGCCCTTTGCGACGAGCCCCGCGGAACGCAGCGCATCAGGTTCTGCCTCCTGCTAAAAGTAGGTTCTCGTCCGCAAGGCGCCGGGAGGCGACGTGTACGCCCCCGATTGCCCCACCAAAAGCAGGTTCTGATGCGCAAGGCGCGCGAAGCCGATGCGTACTGGACGTACGTGAGGTTTCGCGGAACGCAGCGCATCAGGTTCTGCCTCAAACTTTCCGGACGTGGACGACGTTTTCTTGGGTGAGGGCGCATCCCGTCACCGGATCTCGATGCAGCGGGGTGTGGTCGAAGGGCCCCACGCCGAGCTGCCCGGGCACGGCGGTGTGGCGGGCGGCGTGCTTGCCGGAGCGCCCGCCGGGGCTCGCATTGGTGAAGAGCGCCTCGGGATGCAGGTCCTCAGTTACGCGAAGCACCGCGTGGTCGCTGCCGAGTTCCGAGTACACCTCGACAATGTCGCCGTCGGCAAACCCCAGCTCAGCGGCACGGTCGGCGTTCATCCACACGGCGGCGTAGGCGTCGGCTGCGGCGCTGCCCGGCGCATGCTTGCGCGCGGTGTGGTCCACCGAGGTGTGGTTGCCAAACGAGCTGTTGCCGCTGATGAGGCGAAAGCCCTCCTCGTCGGGGCAGATGAGCGGCGTCTGCCAGAAGGGGCAGCGTCCAAGACCCGCTTCCTCCCAAAGGTTGCTCGCAAATTCAATCTTGCCTGCAGGCACGCGAATCTCAGGCTCGCCCGTGCGCGGGGGAACCGGGATGCCCGTATCCACCCAACCTCTGTCGTAGAGCTCGTCGAGGTCAACGCCGTACGGCGCGAGCTGGGCTTGGGCCAGGTCATGCAGGGTAAAGGTGAAATAGCGTCCCACACCCAGGCGCTCTGCCAGGTCATACGCCATGGCGCGGGCGGGGCGCATTCCCTCGGGCGGGGTGAGCACGCGCTTGCGCGTGTAGAACGTCGCTCCCTCCACGCCTACGCCGCGGTCGCACTCCAGGGCCGTGAGGTCGGGCAACACCACGTCGGCCAGGCGCGCGGTCTCGCTCATGCGCACGTCGATGGCCACGAGCAGGTCGAGCTTGCCCACGAGCTCGGTCCACGCGCGGGCGTTGCCGTATCCCATGACGGGGTTTGACGCGTATGCCACAAGACCGTGAATTTCTCCCAGCTCAATGGACTCACCGATGGTGGTGCACAGGCCTTCCTCGGCATTGACGAGCGGGTAGCGAAGCGAACCCGCCTTGGGAACCTCGGGCACGGGAGGTGCGGGAAAACGCTCGGGGTCGAGGGTGCCAAGCTCCAGCTCAAAGGGGGGATTGAGGTTGCCGCCGACTTTTCCGTGGTTGCCCAAGAGGGCATTGACCAGGGCAATCATGCGTGCCGTCTGCGTTGAGTTCACGTAAGCGATGCCCAGGCCCCCGTGCAGGCCGCAGTCCACCACGGCGCGCGGCTTTGCTGCACCCAGGCCGTGCGCCACCTCCAACACGTCGCGCGCCTCGATGCCGCAGGTGTCCGCGCACCACTCGGGCGTGTAGGGCGCCATGGCGCAGGCGAACTCCTCAAAGCCTGTGGTATATCGGCTAATGAAATCGGCGTCGTAGAGCTTCTCCTCGATGAGGATGTGCGCCAGTCCGAGCAAAAATGCCAGGTCGGTGCCAGGGCGAAGCCCGATCCACCTCGTGGCCTTGGCTCCCGTGGAGGAACGGCGCGGGTCGACCGCCACAACCTTGCCCCCGCGGGCGAGCGTCTCCTTGAAGACGTTCACCGTGTGGGGGTCGCCGGCATCGAGAGGCGATCGTCCCAGGTAGACGATGTAGTCGGTATGGACGAGGTCGGAATGGGGCGAGTAGCCCAGCGTGTGGTACCACCCAGTGAGACGTGCGTCTTCACATGCCCCCACCTCGGAATACACGTTGGGGGAGCCCAATGCGGCGAACAGGCGGTGGAAATACAGGCTCGCGCGGGAAGCGATGCCCGTGGTGCAGGCGAGTGCAGGTGCCCCGTAGCGCTCCACAACCTGCTCGATGCCCTGGGCGATGCGGGCGTATGCCTCCTCGTAGCTCGCGGGCACGAGCTCGCCCGTCACCGTGTCGCGCACGAGGGGCGTGAGCAGTCGGTCGGGATCGAGGTGCGCGTTGAGGCGTCTGCGCCCGCGCCTGCACAGGCTGGCCGAGCGGTGGGGATGGCCCTCGACGGGCATTCGTGCGCTCACGCTGCCGTCGTCGTTGATGTGTGCGCAGAAGGCGCAGTCCGAGTAGCAGCCCGTGCACACGGTCACGATGTCGTTTGCGGGGGTTGCCGGGCGGTTGGCGTTGTCTCTTGGCACGGGTATTTCTCCAGTGATGCGAAAGAAAAAGGACGTCACACCGCTAGGCTACGGCATGACGTCCTCATTTTGGAGCAGAAACGCAGGAAAAATACCCTAGTGGGCCAAAACGCCGGTTACAGGTCGGCTGGGTCGAGAAGCTTGTAGCCGGCTGCCTTGATGGCAACCTCGGCCACATCGGCGTCACGGATCTTGAGGACGTCGATGGCCTTCTCGCCCTTGTAGGAGAAGCAGTAGCCGTACTCGATGTTCACGTTCATGTCGTCGAGCTTGGCAAGGAGCTTGGCCAGGCCGCCGGGCTGGTTGTCCACGGCGATGGCGGTGACGCGGGTGATGTTGACGCGGTAGTCGGCCGCGCGCAGCACCTCGGCTGCACGCTCGGGCTCGGCGCAGATGATGCGCACGACGCCGTAGTCGGCCGTGTCGGCGATGGTGAGGGCCTGCATGTCGATGCCGGCCTCGCCCAGCGCGGCGCAAAGCGACGACAGGCGGCCACTCTTGTTCTCAAGAAAGACGGTGATCTGCTGAATCATGCCATGCCTCCTTTACCTGGGGCGGGGTTGTTGTCCTTAGAAGCGGTTGTCGATGACGCGCTTGGCCTTGCCCTCGGAGCGCGGGATGCTCATGGGCTCGACGATCTTCACCTTGATGCCGATCGAGAGCGCGCTCTTGAGCTTGTCCTGAATCTGCTTCTGGACGGCCGTGATGGCGCTGATCTCGTCGAAGTCGAAGCCTTGCTCGGGCTCGACCTTGAGCGTGACGGCGTCGAGCGCGCCCTGGCGGGTAAGCTCGATCTGGTACCAGGAGCTGACCTGCGGGAACGTCTTCATGACGTCTTCAATTTGCGAGGGGAAGACGTTGACGCCGCGGATGATGAGCATGTCGTCGGTGCGGCCGTGCAGGCGGTCGATGCGACGGTGCGTGCGGCCGCAGGCGCACTCGCCGGGGATGATGCGCGTGATGTCGCGCGTGCGGTAGCGAATGACAGGAGTGGCCTCGCGGTCGGTAGTGGTGATCACGAGCTCGCCCCACTCGCCGTCGGGCAGAACCTCGCCGGTGGCGGGGTCGATGATCTCGGCGATGAAGTGATCCTCGGCCAGGTGCAGGCCGGTCTGCTCCATGCACTCGATGGCAACGCCGGGACCCATGGTCTCGGTCAGGCCGTACACGTCGAGCACCTTGTAGTTGAGCTTGCGCTCGAGCTCGGCGCGGAAGTGGTCGGAGAACGCCTCGGCGCCGTGGATGCCGGCGCGCAGGTGGAACTCCTTGGCGGGGTCGATGCCCATGGAGATGGCCGTGTCGGCGATGTGCATGGCGTAGGAGGGCGTGCAGCACAGGATGGTGGAGCCCATCTCGCGCAGGATGCGAATCTGGCGCTCGGTGTTGCCTGCGCTCATGGGGATGGTGGTGCAGCCAGCCTTCATGCAGCCGTAATGGGCGCCCAGACCGCCCGTGAACAGGCCGTAGCCGTAGCACACGTGGCAGATGTCGTCCTCGCCGCCGTCGGCATACTCGATGCCGCGGGCAAAGCAGTCGCTCCAAATGTCGATGTCATGCTCGGTGTAGCCGCCCACGGTGGCGATGCCGGTGGTGCCGGAGGACATGTGAATCTCGCGCACGTCCTTCATGGGCACGGCGAACATGCTGTAGGGGTAGTTGTCGCGCAGGTCCTGCTTGGTGGTGAAGGGGGCCTTCTGCAAGTCGGCCAGCGTCTGCACCGCGTAGGGGTCGAAGCCTGCCTCGTCAAAGAGGTTCTTGTAGAACGGAACGTTCTCGTAGACGTTGACGACAGTCTTCTTCAGGCCCTCGAGCTGAATCTGCTCAATCTGCTCGTGGGGCATATGCAGAATCTCGTGCTGCTTACCCATGTCGTTAGCCTTTCGCATTACTCAAGTGCTGCATTGCGGTAGCGCCTTACGAGCGCGTAGGCGCATAGTACCCCCGCAAGCGCCCACCAGTGTCGAAAAATGGCAAATACCTTGCCAAACGGTGCCATTGCGGCGAAATCAACAGATAATGAAATGTTCATACATATAGAGCGCGCTATCACACGGTGTGATAACAAGCGCATTGCTGGGGGAATGGCTTTCCTGCGCGACGCCTTGGGAGGGCGCGGCGTTGGAGTATATACTTTGCCTTGATTAAGACATACAGGAAAGGCATGGTGGACATATGGCCGATGAAAGCGCGATGGTTGAAGAGCTCGACTGCGAGGAGGAAGGCTGCGGCTGCGGCGAGCACCACTGCACGGGCGACATCTCCGACTTCGACTGCTCAGAGATGCCCGACGAGGAGCTGCTCTACGACCTGGCGGACCTGTTCAAGATCTTTGCCGACACCACCCGCATCAAAATCCTCTACGCCCTCATGAAGGAGGGCAAGTCGGTGGGCGCCATCGCCGACGAGGTGGGGGCCTCGCAGAGCGCGGTGTCGCACCAGCTGCGCATTCTCAAGCAGGCGCGCCTCGTGCGCTTCCGCCGCGACGGCAAACAGGTCGTGTACAGCCTGTCGGATGATCATGTATACACCATGATCGCCCAAGGCATGGTCCACATCTGCGAATAGGGTGATGCAGAACCTGATGCGCCGCGTTCCACAGGCGCTCACGTACATCTAGTACGCATCGCACCTGTGCGCCTTGCGCATCAGAACCTGCTATTAAAGGACGGAACCTGGCCTGCTGCGTTCTCGGGAGGCTCACGTACATCTAGTACGCATCGCCTCCCGACGCCTTGCAGGCCAGAACCCGCGTTAATAAGGGCAGAACCTCACGCGCCGCGTTCTCCACGGGACTCGTCGTAAGACCAACTCCGTGCGCGAAGCCTCACGCGCGGTGCGAACCTTTGGTGTACATCTAGTACGCATCGGCTCCGCGCGCCTTGCGCGTGAGAACCTGCTTTTTAAAGGGCGGAACCTGGCCTGTTGCGTTCCGCCAGTCCGCCCAAACGCGGCGGACGAGGTTCCGCACCCACTAAAACGCGGGTTCTCGTCCGCAAGGCGCCGGGAGGCGACGTGTACTGGAGTACTCTAGCCTCCCGGGAACGCAGCGGACGAGGTTCCGCCCTTACAAACGCGGGTTCTGATGCGCAAGGCGCGCGATGCCGACGTGTACTGGAGTACTCTAGGCATCGCGGAACGCAGCGCATCAGGTTCCGCAACTCACTTCAGGACGGTGGGGTTGAGGCAGTCGGCGGGGTGGTGGGCTTGCACCACGTCGATGGCGGCTTGGGTGGCGCGGCGGCGCAGCTCGCGGGCGCTTTCTTCTGACCAGTAGGCGGCGTGGGCCGACAGCACCGTGTGCGGCGCGCGCAAGAGGGGATGGTCGGGCTCGACGGGCTCGGTCTCGAAGACGTCGATGCCGGCGCCCCACAGGCGTCCCTCTTCCAGCGCCTTGGCCAGCGCCCGTGTGTCGATAACCGGGCCGCGCGAGGTGTTCACCACCACGGCGGTGGGCTTCATGAGCGCGATGCGCTCCTCGTCGAGCATGTGGCGGGTCTGGGGCGCCAACGCGCAGTTGAAGCTCACCACGTCGCTTACACGCAAAAGTTCCTCGTAGGAGAGGATGTCGTAGCCCTCGGGGGTGCGGCGGCCCGGCTTGAGCGAGCGTGACCAGCACACCACCTTGAAGCCCAACCCGTTTGCCTTCTTTGCCACGGCGCGGCCAATCTCGCCCATGCCCACCACGCCGAAGGTGCGGCCCGCGCACTGGCCCAAAGGTCGCGTGCGCGCAAAGTCCCATACGCCTGCCTTGATGTCGCGGTCGAGCTCGTTGATGCGGCGCAGGCATGCCAAGGCCAGGGTTATCGCGTGGTCGGAAACGACCTCGGTGCCGTAGCCGGGCACGTTGCACACAGCCACGCCGTGATCGGTAGCTGCGGCGATGTCGATGCTGTCGAAGCCCACGCCGGTGCGGCTCACCACGCGCAGGTCCGGCAGCGCCTCGAAGACCTCGGCCGTGAAGTCGCCATAGCTCGTGATGATGCCCTGCGCACCCGCTGCGTTGCGGATGATTCCCTCAGGCGTGCGGTCCTGGAAGCGCGCGAACTCGATGCCCGCCCCTTCCACAAGCGCCTGTTCGAGGTCGGTGTCTTCAAAGTCGATGTCGCTGACGACGATTTTTGCCATGGCGAGTTCCTCCAAGACGGGGATGGTCCGAGTCGGTCGGCTTGTGCCTGCGCGGAGCCCTACGCAGCTTGCGCCCCGGCGGGTTTGTCGGCTGCCGGTTTGAACGCCTTCCTGCACACCAGGAAGTACGCGACGAGCATCGCCACGCCCGTCGGCGCCCAAGTGCCCAGGTACACATGCATGAGCAGGTTGAAATCCGGGTGCGCGGCGAAGATGGTGAAGAAGAATACCATGCGCATTCCCACCGTGCCGAACAAGATGATGGCCGTGGGCAAAAGGGAGTGTTTCATGCCGCGAAGGGCGCCTGCCGTCACCTCATAGGAACAGACGACCCATTCGAAGGCCTCCACGAGCAGCATGCGTTCCATGCCGTACGTGATGGCGTCGGGGTCGGATGCGCACAGCCCGATGAAGAAACGGTTGTTTGCCACGAAGAGGAGGCTCAGCAGGCCCGCGCTCACAACGCCGCACACCATGCACAGAGCGAAGACGCGCTTGCAGCGGTCGTACTTGCGCACGGCGAAGTTCTGGCTCGTAAACGTCACGGCCGCCGAGGCGAAGGCCGCCGCCATGAAATAGCTGGCGAACTCGTAGTTGAGCTCAGCCGCCGAACCTGACATGGCGGCCTCGCCGAAGCCGTTGATGCCCGACTGGATGATGAGGTTGGAAAACGAGAACACGGCGCCCTGCAGGCCGGCCGGCACGCCCATCTTGAGAATGTCGGTCAGCTGTTTGCGCGAGGGCTTGAGGCGCGCGAGCTCGAGGTGGAACGGGCCCTCTTCCCGAAGCAGGCACATGACGATGAGGCCTGCCGACAGGGCGTAGGAGATGAGCGTCGCGAAGGTGATGCCGGCGATGCCCATGCCCAGCACGCGCACGACGAAAAGGTCGAGCCCTATGTTGAGGATGCTGCCCACGGCCAGGCACCACAGGGGACGGCGCGTGTCTCCCTTGCTGCGAAGTATGGCGCTGCCGAAGTTGTACAGCATGACAAACGGCATGCCGAGGAAGTAAATATGCAGGTAGGTGAGGGCGTCGGGCATGGCGGAGTCGGGTGTGCCGATGGCGCGCAGCATCGGGTCTGAAACCAGCAGGCCCGCGACGACGATGATGAGGCCGCTCACAAGCGCGAGGAGCACGGAGGTGTGCACGGCCAGCGCAGTCTTCTCGTCGTCTTTGCGCCCCACGTAGATGGCGATGACGACGTTGGAGCCAACGGACAGGCCCGTGAACAGGTTGACGAGCAGGTTGATGATGGGCGCGCATGCTCCCACGCCGGCAAGCGCGGTGTTGCCGAGCAGCTGGCCGCACACCATGGTGTCGGCGGTGTTGAAGAGCTGCTGCAAAAAGCTCGACACGGCGAGCGGCAATGCGAAAATCAGGATGTTTCCCAGAAGGGGTCCCTCGGTCATGTTCATCTGACGTGGGGCGCGGGACCGCTTGGCCCTTGCGGGTTTCACGGGTGCGGTATTCGGTTCTGCCATCGCTGGGCACATGACGCGCTGACTTCCTTACAAGAAGGCGGGGATATGACGGACTGAATGCTAGCGCATATCCCCGCCCGCATATGTCTAGGCGAGTTTCTCCACTCGTACGGCGCACACCTTGTACTCGGGCGCCTTTGCAATGCCGTCGAGCGCGGCGTTCGTGAGCCAGTTGGAGTTGCCGTCTTGGAAGTGGAACGGCATCCACGTCTGTCCGGGGTTGGTCTTGTCGGAGACGCGGGCCTGGGTCTCGATGCTCGCGCGGCGCGAGCTCACGCGCACGCGCTCGCCGTCCTCGATGCCCAGCGCCGCTGCATCTGTGCGGTTGACCTCGATAAACGACTCGCTGACAATCTCGTTGATGCCGGGCGTCTTGTCGGTCATGGCGCAGGCGTTGTACTGGTAGAGGATGCGACCGGTAGAAAGCACGAGCGGGTAGTCGGCGTCGGGCAGCTCCTGGGCGGGCTTGTAGGGCGCAGGCGAGTAGGCGCCCTTTCCGCGCGCAAAAACGCCGGCGTGCAGGATCGGCGTGCCGGGGTGCTCGGGCGAGGTGCACGGCCACTGAAGGCCGCGCCCCGCGACCTCGTCGCCGTCGAGTCGGGCATGCGAGATGCCCGCATAGGAGGGCGTGAGGCTTGCGATCTCGTCCATCACCTGGGCGGGGGAGAGCAGGGGCTGCGGGTAGCCCATGCGGTTCATGATAAGCGTGAAGATCTCGGTGTCGGGCTTGGTGTCGCCCGCGATTTCCACGGCCTTGCGCACGCGCTGCACGCGACGCTCGGTGTTGGTGAAGGTGCCGTCCTTCTCGGCGTAGCTGCGCCCGGGCAGCACCACGTCGGCGTACTTGGCCGTCTCGGTGAGGAAGAGGTCGTCCACCACGAGGAAGTCGAGCGACTCCAGGGCATGGATGACGTGGTTCGTGTCGGGGTCGGTGCGCACGGGGTCCTCGCCGAAGATGAAGAGGCCGCGCAGGCGCCCCTCGATCATGGCAGGGAAGCACTCGGTGGCCTTGAGGCCGGGCTTGTGGCTGAGCTTTGTGCCCCAGGCTGCCTCGAACTTTGCCACGACCTCGGGGTTTGCCACCTTCTGGTAGCCGGTGAAGTCGGTGGGCATGGCGCCCATGTCGCAGGCGCCCTGAACGTTGTTCTGGCCGCGGATGGGGTTCACGCCGCAGCCCTCGCGGCCCAGCTTGCCGCAGGCCATGGCGATGTTAGAGAGCGCCATGACGCCTTCGGTGCCGCTGGAGTGTTCCGTCACGCCCAAGCAGTAGATGATGGGGGCGCGCTCGGCGCGTGCGTACATGTGCGCGGCGGCCACGAGGTCGTCCTCGCGGATGCCGCAGATGCGCGCGACCTTGTCGGGCGTGTAGTCGGCCACGAGCGCCTCGAGGGCCTCGAATCCTTCGGTCTTCTGCATGATGAAGTCGCGGTCCACTAGGCCGTCGCGCACCATGACGTTGACCATGCCGTTGGCAAAGGCCACGTTGGTGCCGGGATTCAGCTTGAGATGGATGTCTGCCTGCGCGGCGAGCTTGATGTCGCGCGGGTCCACCACAATGAGCTTGCAGCCGCGCTCAACGGCGGCGCGAATCTGCATGCCCAGCACCGGGTGCGCCTCCTCGGGGTTGGAGCCCACGAGCAGGATGGTGTCGGCCTTCTGCGTGATGTCGTCGATGGTGTTGGTCATTGCGCCCGAACCGAGTGTGGTTGCCAGACCGGCAACGGTGGGGGCGTGTCAAACACGTGCGCAGTTGTCGACGTTGTTCGTCTCGAATGCGCACCTCGCCATCTTCTCGAGCAGGTAGATGTCCTCGTTGGTGGAACGAGAGCAGGCAAAGGCGGCAAGCGCGTCGCCACCGTGGGCCTGCTTGATCTCGCCGAACTTGGAGGCGATGAGGTCGAGTGCCTCGTCCCAGCTCGCCGGCTCAAACTCGCCCGTCTCATGGTTCTTGATGAGCGGGGTGCGCAGGCGTTCCTTGCAGTCGACGAAGTCGAAGCTTGCCGAGCGGCCCTTCACGCACAGCATCGACTTGTTCGTGGGGCCGGGTGCGGCCTGGACGTCGACGATCTTGTTGTCGCGCACCACCAGGTCGAGCTGGCAGCCCACGGCGCAGTGCGGGCACGTGGTGCGCACGCGGTGGGTGTCAAACTCGCAGTAGTCCTCGCGGCGCTTCTCTATGAGGGCACCAGTGGGGCAAGCCTGGGCGCAGTTGCCGCAGCTCTCGCACTGGGTCGTGCGCCAGTCGGGCCCAAAGGGCGCCTCGATCGTAGTGCGCACGCCGCGCTTGCCGGCATGCAGCGCGTGTGCCCGTGCCTGCGTGTTGCAGGCTCCCACGCAGCGCTGGCAGGCGATGCACAGGTTGGGGTCGTAGCGCAAGAAGGGGTTCGCGTCGAGCACGGGCTGCTTGGGCGCGTCCACCTTGTAGGGCGTCTGCGTCACGCCGACGTGGCGGCACACGGCCTGCAGCTCGCAGGCGCCGTTCTTGTGACAGGAGAAGCAGTAATGCGTCGAGTCGAGGTTGTGGCGCGAAAGCACGAGCTCAAGGGCGCATTTGCGGGCTGCCTGCACGCGCGGGGTGTCGGTCGACACCGCCATGCCGTCTTGGGCAGGGGTGTTGCATGCGGCCAAGAGGCTCGCCTGCCCGGCAACCTCGACCACGCACACGCGGCACGACGCCGCGGCGCTGCAACCCTGCAGGAAGCACAGCGTGGGGATATAGATGCCCGCCTTCTTTGCGGCGTCGAGGATGGTTGCGCCTTCGGGCACCTCCACCGCAATGCCGTCGATTGTGAGCTTAAGCATATTGAATCCTTCCGTCGGCAAGCGTGCCGCAGCCAAAGTGGTCGCAACGCAGGCACCTGCTGCACTCCTGCGTCGCCTCTTCGAGGCTCATCGGCTCCTCGACGCCTTCGAAGTCGTGCTTGCGCACACGTGCCGGGCGCTCGGCGATGTTGACGCGCCCCTTGGGCGTGCGGTCGTTGGGCAAGGGAGCGGGGGCCTTCACGCCGCAGTCGAGCTTGTGGTGATATCCCAGGTACTCGTCGATGTTGCGCGCCGCCACCTTGCCGGCACCGATGGCCTTGATGACGGTCGCCGGTCCCGTCTGGCAGTCGCCGCCCACAAAGATGCCGGGCATGCCAGGCACTTCAAGCTGGGGGTTTGCGATGAAGGCGCCGCGCGAGGCCGACATGCCGAACTCCTCGAAGGGGGCGCTCACGATGTCCTGGCCTACCGCGATGAGGATGATGTCGGCCTCCACGCGCTGCTGGGGCTTGGACGCGTCGACAGGCGCCGGCCTGCCCTTGCTCACGGGGCCGATCATTTGGGGCTGCACCACGAGGGCGTGGCAGTGGCCGGCCTCGTCGGCCTCGATGGCGACAGGCGACATGAGCGTCATCATCTCCACGCCCTCGCCGATGGCGCTCTCCACCTCGCTGGGAAGGGCGGTCATGTCCTCGAGCCTGCGGCGATAGACGACGCTGACCTCCTCGGCGCCGGCGCGCACGCTCGTGCGGGCGCAGTCCATGGCGACGTTGCCGCCGCCGATGACCGCGACCTTCTTACCGGTGAAATCGGGAATCTGCCCGTCGCCGATGCCGCGCAGAAGGTCGACCGCCGAGCTCACGCCCACGGCGTCGGCCCCCTCCAGGCGCAGTTTTTTGCCAATATGGGCGCCGATGGCGACGTAGACGGCGTCGTGAGTGGCGGCGATGGCGCGCATTTCCTCGCAGCCCACGTGCGTCTCGTAGCGCACCTCGATGTTGGGCAGGCTGCAGATGGCGCGCACGTCCTCGTCGAGGCGGGCGCGGGGGAAGCGGTAGGCCGGGATGCCGTAGCGCATCATGCCGCCTGCCTGCTTCTTTTCTTCGAAAACGGTGACGTTGTGCCCCATGAGGGCCAAAAAGTAGGCGCAGGTGAGGCCCGAAGGGCCGGCACCGATGACGGCTATCTTGCGGCCGGTGTCAACGCCGGGGGCAGGCACGGCGACCTTGTCGGCCGCGAGCTGGTCGACGGCGAACTTCTTGATGCCGCGGATGTTGACGGGGGCGTCGATGAGCGTGCGGCGGCATCGCGTCTCGCAGGGATGCTCGCACACCAGCGCGCAGGCGGTGGGGAAGGGGTTGTCTTTGCGGATGTGCGCGATGGCGCCGGCGTAGTCGCCCTGCGCGGTGAGCGCAATGTAGCCAGGCACGTCGACGTGCGCGGGGCACATCGTCTCGCAGGGCACGGTTTGGCGTACGGCGTCACCGCAGTGGCCCTGCTCGATGTGGCTTGCGTATTCGTCGGCGAAGTCGTCCATGCCGGCGAGCACCTGACGGGCCGTCTCGTAGCCGATGGCGCAGTCCGATGCGTCGCGTATGACCTCTGCCAGGGCCCGGGCGTCGGCGAGCGTCTGGGCGTCTGCCTCGCAGTCGGCGATCTTGCCGAGCATGCGGGCAAGCTGGGGCAGGCCGTCGCGGCACGGTACGCACTTGCCGCATGTCTGCGACGCGCCCACCTGGGCGAGCGTCACCTGGAGCGCCACGGGGCACATGCCTGCCGGCGTTGCGGCGAGGCGGCGCGTGAACTCGTCCATCACTGCGGCGTTCTTGGTGTCCGCAGAAGTCTTGGGTACCACTGAAAGTTTGCTCACTGCTGCTCTCCCTCGATACGTAATTGGCACAGCGTACCAGTTCGGCAAGGGCGAGTTGCAATGACTTCGTGAAGGGCCGCCCGACGGTTGTCTGAGCGGCCCTTTTGGGATGTTACTTCACTTTAACTGCAGAGAATACCTCGGCGTCGGTGACCTCGGCGATGGTCTGGCGGGGGTGCAGGAACTCGAGCTCCATGAGGAAGGCGAGGCCGGCGACGCGCGCGCCCAGGCGCTCGACGAGCTTGACCTGTGCAACGGCGGTGCCGCCCGTGGCCATGAGGTCGTCGACGACGAGCACGACGTCGTCCTTGTCGAGGGCGTCCTCGTGCAGCTCGAGCGTGGCGGTGCCGTACTCGAGGGCGTAGTCCTCGCTGATGGTGGCGCGGGGAAGCTTGCCGGGCTTGCGGGCCGGCACGAAGCCTGCCTTCAGGCGGTAGGCCACGGGTGCGCCCAGCATGAAGCCGCGCGCCTCGGCGCCGACGACCTTCGTGATGCCCTTGCCCTCAAAAGCCTCGGCGATCTCGTCGACCAGTGCGCCGAAGGCCTCGGCGTCCTTGAACAGCGTGGTGACATCCTTGAAGATGACGCCGGGGGTGGGGTAGTCGGGGATGGAAACGATCTTGCTCTCAAAGTCGTAGGCCATGGTGGTCCTCCCGTAAGCGCCGGCCCGCCGGCTCAGCGTGGTTTGCACAAACGCTCCCATTCTAAACCATTGGGTCGAATGCGCTCGTGTGTCCTGGAAATTGCTATCATGCTTTCCGGACGGTTGTCCGGGCGCGCGGGCGGCGCCTCCCAAAATGGCGGGAGGTGGAAGACTCGGGACATCACATGGCTGTTTGACCTCATCCGGTCGCTCTCTGGCCTGACGAGGGTTGTTATGGAGATGCTCTGGGAGCGAAGACGAGGTATGTATGAGTATCATCCTCGCCATCTCGCTTCCAAGCGCAGCGGAAAGACGATATGAGAGAGCCATTGGGGGAGCCCCCCTCCTCGTGCCTCTCGTCTGATGGATTTCGCGGGCTGGGGCTGCCACAATGGGCTCGTCGTATCCGCCCCTGCGGTGCCCGACACC
>Ga0129308_1001016_pt1 | contig 33551 bp, 32 predicted proteins | sample L827metagenome_FD_94440 | JGI IMG/M metagenome (GOLD analysis project Ga0129308, IMG submission 94440) | Ring-tailed lemur group fecal microbial communities from Wisconsin, USA - L827 metagenome | ecosystem: Host-associated > Mammals > Digestive system > Large intestine > Fecal | place: USA...
CAATGTGATGTTATAATTTGGAGATATATACTCAAATATTTCTTTAGCTCGTTCAGAAATATCTTTATCAAACACTTTTCTTCGATATTTTACTACCAACACCAGATGATAATTCAGCAAAAACACCGAATGTGCATTACTATCTAAATTCATTGTTATTATCAGCTCTTTCTTATTATCGACTGATTTGATGATAACATAGTTTATTATATATATCAAGAAAAAGTCAGCCTTATGGCTGACGGGCAATTCATCCCACTACCTTAGAGGTAGAGGACTTCTTGCCCATTTAGGTTAAAACAACCAGATTGTTCATTGGCATTGATGTAGAACGATTAAAATCCTTCAAATACGCTTCATTAAAATACATTCGGTCACTTTTTAAAAGTGCTTCATCATATTGTCGGTTATATAATGAAAGACAGTTGCCACAATCAAAAGTCACCCAACGTTCATCATTTATCTGACAGGGTTTTATTTGTAGGAGCAATGTATAAAAATTTATTGATTTTTCCATATTTCTGACACAAATATATGTGGTTCCTAATCTCATTTCATCAATCTCCTTTTCATCATAATAATCCGCATATAAATATACTTAACCACTTTGACATTCTCTCAATCATTATAATTGAATCCATATGAACGATAGGAAACTATATATTACTTTTTCTTAAAAAACTAACAACGACTCATTATTTATCTAAATAAAATTTATGAACATCGATAATTCCATGTTCTCTATGATTAAAAGCCCTATGCACAATGCCTTCTTTGACAAAACCCAGTTTTTCGAGAAGCGCCATAGACTTTTCATTAAAATCATACGTTGAAGCTAAAAGCATTTCAGCATTCATGTTTTCAAAAAAATAAGTAATCAATGCGCAAAGTGCTTCATAAGCGTAACCCTTCCTGCGATAACAAGGGGCAACGACATAGCCAATTTCATAAGCATTTACTGCCCGGCTTTCATCTTTAGTAAAATTCACTGTTCCTATTACCTGATGAATCCCTTTCAGTTCAATCATATATCTGTCTTTTTTTTCAGCAAACATGCGCATCAGCTTTTTAAAATCATCACTGTCCGCACTGAATGGTTTATATCCGCCATCAGCCATACATGTCTCGTAATCAGTAAGAAAAGACAGACAGTCTGAACTGTCTTTAAATTCAAAATTTCTTAAAATCAATCTTTCTGTTTCAATCCTATGATTTTCTGCATCTGCCGGCATTTTCATCACTCCTCTATATGCCATAATTTTAACTGCATGCCCTGTCCTGACGTAACATCAGGAATTTCTTTGAATCCAAACTGGCGATAAAAAGATTCTTTTCCCTGCACTGAAACTAACAACAGAGAACAGCGCCCTTCAGGTTTAAGACGACTTCGAATCTCGCTGATGACCTCTTTAATGATTGCTGAGCCAATGCCCTGATGCCAGGCACTTGGATGAACCACAACATCGACTAACATATAGTAAATGCCATCACCAATCACTCTGGCCATGCCCACCGCCTGTTCATTTTGATAAGCAACAATATCAAAGCATTCTTTTTTCAATGCCTCAATCACTTGCGCATTTGAATAATTACTCCAGCCAACAGCGTTTCTCAAATAAGTATATATTTCTGGTGTTAAACAATTCTTTTGTAAAATCATTTAATGATCCTCCAACTTTATTTTTTCTTTGTTAGCTGATGACTGACATCAATCCAATGACAGATATCTTCAAAAGCAACTGTATAATCCAGCGGTATTGACATCCAATATTTTTTATGCATATGGTAGCTGGAAAAATAATGGATGCCATCGACTAATTGACAAATGACCTGCGGATCATTTTTCACATTTAAAATATCTATGATCCCGCTGTCATTTAATCCTAGTTTCTGTTTTGAAACACGCAAAATTACCGCATACCATTTTCTGTTCTCCGGATGGCGGACGACTGCATTTTCCGGTGATTTTTCCCAAGGGAATTCTAATTCGTGATGATATGTATTCGCAATATAGGCAATAACCTTCTGGGTCAATTCATTTTTAAAAACAACTCTGTCAAAACAAGCATCAGCGAAATTCTGCAATACTGCCTCATAGGCCTCTCTTACTTTCCCGACAAAATTTCCTATAGCATACGGCTGATAAAACAGGACATATTTTTCCTGAGTCAACACATCTCTGACCTCTTCAGTCATCTGACCATTCGCATCTATTTTAATGATTGCTTCAAATTGTCCATCCAGCATTGAAGTATGAAAAACATAATTTTCTTTCTCTTTTTTAAAGCCATATGGCACAAGCCGATCTTTATTGACCTGTCGATATCGAAATATTTCTTCTATATCCAACATATGATTTCCTCCATCACAGCTTTGTATAATTTTATTCTACACTTTATTTAAATAATGCTCAAGGCTAAATTAGAAAAGAGATCCTAAAATATGTAACGATGGATTATCACTGGTTTAGGTTAATATTGAAAATGATCTGGGATACGTATATACGCTCTGATATGATGATCTTTTTTACACCAGAAACATTTTGGTTGCTCCCTTCCGCAACAAGCAGTTGATCATCCCGATTTTCCACAACAATCCCAATATGATCTTATTAAAAACTTTATCATACAACACAATATCACCGACTCCAGGCGCAAAAGATTCATCTTTTGACAGATGATATGCATTTCTCTGATCAGCTTGCCCACTCCTTTCAGAGCCCGCATCCGGCACGATGACAGGAAATGCATTCTTTGGGTCTGACAGGAACAGTGAATACGACTTTTTTCGTACAGTAATAAACAAAAGCAGCATCCTAGTTCCCATCAGCCTGTGAATTTGGAAATTATTCAATCATTGGCCGAATATTTGCTTCTGTTTCCATCACAAAGCTGCCTCTGAAAGATATTTTTCTGGTTGCCAAATTCAATCACTCCTATGAATTAATCAAAATAAGTTTGCCAACACTTTGCATAATGTGCTTCAAAACACATGCGAATTTGTTCTTCATTGTTCTTTTCAGCTGCCAGCAAGGGCAGTTCATTCAAATCAAAGTATCTGCTCTCCGTTGTTTCTGTATTTTGCGTAAATTCTCCGCCTAATAAAGAACACATCACAAAAATCTTACAAACCTTATAAGCATAAATCGGCTGATTATGTTTTTCCCTGTCTTCAACAGCAATCAAAAAGTCAGCTTTTACATCCAATCCTGCTTCTTCTTTGACTTCTTTAATAGTATTTTCCAAAACTGAAACATTAACATCTACCCATCCGCCAGGCAGAGACCAGGTCCCGTTTTTCTCTCTGACTAAAAGGATTTTATCATCTTTAAAAATAGCTGCCCTTGTATCAATTTTGGGAGTCTGATAACCAATTTCGCAGCAAAAAAGATCTTTGACCTTTGCCATTGGGATTTCTGTTTTGTAACTGATCATCTCTGCCGCAATCTCTCTGATGCGGCCAAAACGTTCAATATCAAAGTCATCTTTCGCATAAAAAATCCCTGCCTGTGCGAGTGCCTGCAATTCTATTGCCCATTCCAGCCATCTTTCACTTTTCTCCATTCTTCTGCCTCCTGTTTTCCTTTTTATAATTATATTTGATTATGACATTAATCCGCATTTTTTATAAATTTCTTCGATACATGGTGATTTATACTCAATATATTTGTCAATATCTTCGGGGAATAACTTTGCCGCAGTATATTTAACCAGACTGTATGTTTCTCTATCGTCTGGATATGTTTTCAAATAATCCCGAAAAATCAAATGCCTTTTTAGTTCCTTTGAATCATGCGGGCAGACATACAGATGATGCGTTCTCAAATGAGGTTTTCCGCTGTACTTAAAAGCTTCTCTTCCTTCAATGCCCAGATTTCCTTCATGATGGTATCCAATCAACAATAAGCGCTGCACGATTGTTTCTAGGGATACATTTTCTCTCATGACTACATCAATATCAATAATTGGTTTAGCGGCTAATCCTTCTACAGATGTACTGCCAACATGCTCAATAGAAATATACAAATCTTCCAAAGCATCTGCCAATTCTTTTTTAATATCTAAAAAATCCTGTTTCCATTGTTTATCATAAGGTAACACGACTACTTTTTGGGTCCGCATTCTTTCGTCTCCGTTTCTATAAGTTTTGTTCGGCATCATACTGACTGCGCTTTAAAATCATGAACCTGTATCATATGCTTATTTATCTCTTATCGACCAGATCAAAAGCTGAGCATTGAATAAGCTGATACGTATCTCTATTATCACATTGAATGAATACAACGTCAAACAAAAAATAGCTTCTGTTATTGTTTGCATACAAGAATTCTTATTTCGCAGATCATTGAAAAAAGATTGCTCTGCACAATGGCATAAGCTATAATAGTTTCTATAGAAAGGACTTTTAAATTCATTTTCAGACATATGGATTTTCATATGATCGTATGTTAAAGAAGCAATAAAATGGGAGGCGTACATATATATGGAATATAAAAATGCAGTTGAAAAATTAAAGAAATATGGACAGATGCATGTTTTAAAGTATTATGATGATTTAGATGAGGCCCAGCGAAATCAGCTTTTGATGCAGATTAATGACATCGACTTCTCAATGCTTAGTCTTTGCGGGCAAGATGTCTCTGTAACCCCTAAAGGAGTTGTCACGCCAATAGAGGCATTACAGTTAAAGGATATTGAGATTAACCAAACAGAATATGTCAAGCTGGGCATTGAAATTATCCGCCAGCAGAAGACAGCCGCTGTTCTGCTGGCCGGCGGTATGGGCACAAGACTGGGCTCTGATGATCCCAAAGGAATGTATAATATCGGGATAACTAAAGAAGTGTATATTTTTCAAAGACTGTTTGAAAATCTGATGGACGTTGTCAAATTAACTGGTAGCTGGATTTACCTTTTTATTATGACAAGTGAAAAGAACCATGACATCACCATAGATTTTTTAAAAAAGCACCAGTTTTTCGGTTATAATGAAGCGTACATATATTTCTTTAAACAACAAATGGCTCCGGCAGCCGACTATTTTGGAAAAGTATTTATGGAAGAAAAATATAAAATTGCCGTATCCCCAAATGGCAACGGCGGATGGTTTTCTTCCATGCTTAAAACAGAGATTATGGATATCATTCAAACCCAGAAAATAGAATGGCTAAATGTCTTTGCCGTCGATAATGTCCTGCAAAGAATATGTGATCCTTGTTTTATTGGTGCAGTTGTATCAGGTGGTTTTAAAAGTGGCGCAAAGGTTGTCAAAAAAGTCTCGCCAGATGAAAAAATCGGCGTCATGTGCCTTGAAGATGGACACCCATCGATTGTGGAATATTACGAACTGAACGATGCATTGAAAAACACTAGAGATGCCAATGGTCATCCTGCATATAATTTTGGAGTCATCTTAAACTATCTTTTTAAAACAGAAGATTTATTGAATATTGTTCAAAAAAGACTGCCGCTGCATAGAGTTGAAAAGAAAATTAATCACATTGATGAATCCGGCTCTTATGTTAAACCTGAAAAGCCTAATGGCTACAAATTTGAAACCCTGATTCTTGATATGATTCATTTATTTGATAACTGTCTGCCTTTTGAAGTGGACAGAAATAAAGAATTTGCCCCTATTAAAAATAAAACTGGCATCGACTCCGTGGAAAGTGCCAGAAGATTGTGTCAGAAAAATAATATTGACCTTTAGTCAATAGCTATTACTTTGTAAATATGTGAAATTTGATAAAAATTGTTGCTTTTTATTTAAGTAAGCGTTATCATTTAATTAGAAGATACTTTTTAAATTTACGGAAAGGACATAAAAAAATGAAAAAATTATTGAGCGTTTTATTAGCATTGTTTGTTACTTTGAATCTCTCAGCGTGTGTTTCTGTAGAGAACAAAGACGACGATGCATCTAAAAATGATTCTTCGAATCAGACATCAGAAACTATTAAACCTGAGGATGCGACAATCCAGGAAACCGTTTTATACGATGAGTCAGGTGTAAAAATTACTGCCAAAGAATTAGATATTGACGGTACTTTCGGTCCATCTCTAAAACTTTTGATTGAAAATAATACAGATCAGAATCTGACAGTTCAATCTCACAGCTCATCTGTCAATGGTTATATGATAGAAAACATTATGTCAACGGATGTTGCGGCTGGGAAAAAGGCAAATGATACCCTGACCTTCATGGAATCAGATCTTGAGTCCTGCGGTATAGCGTTAATTGCGGATATGGAATTCTCCTTCCACATTTTTGATTCTGACAGTTGGGATACTTATACAGATACCAAAATGATTCAATTAAAAACTTCTTTAGCAGATAGTTATGAATATCGTTTTGATGACAGCGGGAAAGTCCTCTATGACGATAATGGCATCAAAATTGTAGCTAAAGGCATTTCTGAAGATAACTCTTATTTGGGAACAGATTTAATGCTTTATGTCTATAACGGTACAGATGACAACATCACTGTTCAGGCAAGAAATGTATCTGTAAACGGATTTATGCTGGATCCTATTTTTTCTGAGGATGTTACAGCCAAAAAACATGCAGTCAGCGGGTTGACTTTCATGTCTTCTGACTTGGAAGAAAATGACATTAAAGAAATTACAGATATCGAAATTTCATTCCACATCTTCGATACAGACAGTTGGGACACAATTATCGATACAGACACCATCAATTTAACATATTAAAAAGTATCAGCTATATCAGGTAATCACAGGAAGTTCAGCTGCCAACTGAACTTCCTTTTTTAATCCTGGCAAAAAAGCAAAGATACCTGTAAAATGTATCTCTGCTTTTTCGATTTTGCATATATAATTCTCTATGATCTATTGGTTAATTTCAACCTGGAACTCACATTCGAAAGTTTCCTCAGGGGCAATGGTTCTTACGCCTTCTTTTTCTTTAAATTCACCTGTAAATCCTACATAATCCGCATGTCCAACCCATGGCTCAATAGCAATCAGACCACCCACATGCTTGCTTGCCCAAATGCCAAGATGTTCAAAATTCTGCATATGGAAGACAATGGATTTATCATGATTTAATGACTTTAAAGCGACGGACTCACTCTTGAAATTTTTTACGACAACAGCATCCGTATCAAACATTGCCTGGCGTACAAAGAAACGGCGTTCATTATCAAATAATGGGCGTGTTTCATAGGACATTCCTCGCTTAGCAACATCAATGATCTTTCTTTCAAGTGTTTCATTTTCACTGAATTCAATATAATAATCATTGCTGCTTTCCCCCTCTAATAATGGGCAGGCAAAAGCAGGATGACCGCCAATACCAAAAGTAATTGGCTGCTGATCTGTGTTAATGACCTGAAGATGACAAACTAAACGGTTGTCCTCTAAACGATATGTCACATTTAATTCAAACAAATATGGATAATGTTCTTTGATCTCATCATTGCTTCTTAATGTGAACACAACTTCTTCATCACTGATCTGATTTGTCTCAAACTCATTATGGCGGGCAAATCCATGCTGCGTCATTGTGTAAGTTTTACCATCAATTCTGAATTCATCATTGTTTACAGCACCAACAAAAGGAAACAGAATTGGTGCACTGTTAGCCCAGAGAATCGGATCTCGCCGCCACATATAATTAATATGGTCATGCTGCCCTACAATTTTGTGAATTTCTGCGCCTTTAGGATGCAGCGATACTTCAAGTTCACTGTTTTTCAATGTAATCATGCGATATTTTTCTCCTCTCCATTAATCATGACAGCTAAAATATCAATATTGTCATTTATAAAAATTAAATCTGCTTTTTTCATTGGGGCAATTTCACCAATTTCATGTCTGTCAATAGACATGGCCGCATTATAAGAAGCCAGTCTGACTGCCTCATAAATTGGCAAATGCAAATGATGATGAGCATTGCGAACAGCTGTATTCATTTTTAAAACACTGCCAGCCAGTGTGCCATCAATCAGACGTGCTTCTCCATTTTTAACGTATACATCCTGTCCGCCTAATTGATACTTACCATCTGGCAACCCTGAAGCTTCCATCGAATCTGTAATTAAGACAACCTTACCAATGCCTTTTTCTCTGATAAGAATATTAGCAGATGCATAATGAACATGAATACCGTCTAAAATCAACTCAGCATAAACATCATCGCTGTCAAATATTGCCCCAACAGCACCAGGTTCACGATGCGTAAAGCCATTCATCGCATTATATGTATGTGTGGCATGATTAACGCCTTCTCTAAAACCTGCTTTTGCCTGAACATAATTGGCTCCTGTATGCCCCATACTGACAGTCACATGTTTATTTCTTAAATAATGAATCAATTCAGCTGCCCCTTCAATTTCTGGCGCTACGGTAATCAAAGCAATCGCATGATCATTTCCATTAACCATTTCTTCATATTTTTCAATACTTGGCGCTAAAACATATTCTCCTGGCTGGGCTCCTTTTTTCTTGATTTCAATAAATGGACCTTCCATATGCACACCAGCTACCTTAGCACCGTTTTCATGTCCCATATAATCCGCACAGTTCTGAATTGCTGTTCTTGTCTGTTCAATCGACTGTGTCATTGTTGTTGGCAGAAAACTCGTTACTCCCGTTTTCATACAATTGACTGAAATAGTATCAATTGCTTCATAAGTCCCATTCATAGTATCAAAAGCATTACGGCCATGGGTATGAACATCAATAAAGCCCGGCGCAACATAAGCACCTTTGGCATCTATCACTGCATATCCTTCAGGAATATCCGTTGTGAATCCCTCAATCAAATCATTATTGATCAAAATATTTTCATTGAGTAATCCATCTTTTAAAACCACTGTCCCGTTTACAATAATTTTTTTCATTTCAAATGACCTCCTATAGTTTTATTATAGCACAATGTTTCTCAATTAAAAATATTGTACACAAAAAAAGCAAAGTGATTTTATCACTCTGCTTTGTCATCTTTATTAATTTCATTTAGAATACTTTCAATATGATTGCCATAATCTAAAGATGTATCCAAAATAAATTTTAACTCAGGCACCTTTCGTGTTGTTAAACGTTTTGCAAGCAGTGAACGGATAAATCCATTAGATCTGTCTAATGCCTGCATGCCATCACGTTTCTTATAATTTTTTCCCAGAAATGTGACATAAACTTTAGCATAGGAAAGATCAGAAGTTGTTTCTACGCCAGTGATGGTAATAAATCCAATTTTTGGATCTTTTACCTCTGTGGCCAGAATCTCTGTCAATTCACGCTGAATAATGCCGTTGATTTTCTCTTTTTTTACTGCCATGATTAACTTCTAGCAACCTCCTGCATTTCAAATCCTTCAATGATATCGCCTTCCTTAATATCATTGTAATTTTCAATCGTTATACCGCATTCATATCCTGACTGTACTTCTTTAACGTCGTTTGTAAAGCGGCGCAGAGATCCCAGTTTTCCTTCATAAATAACAACGCCGTCACGAATCAGACGTACTCCGCAATCGCGGCGAATGGCGCCATCTGTCACATAACTTCCGGCAACTGAACCAACTTTGGAAACTTTAATAACCTGACGAATTTCTGCCTGACCAATAACAACTTCCGTAATTTCCGGTGCCAGCATTCCTTTCATGGCTGCTTCAATTTCTTCTACCATCTTATAGATGATGTTGTGCAGACGGATTTCTACACCTTCACTCTCAGCCTTTTTTCGAACGTTAGCGTCTGGACGTACATTGAAACCATAAATAATTGCTTTAGATGCACTTGCCAAAAGGACATCGGATTCTGAAATGGCACCAACTGTAGAACGAATAACTTTAACATGAATGTTATCCATCGTTACTTTTTCCAATGACGCTTTCACAGCTTCTGCAGTTCCCTGCACATCAGCCTTAACAATAATGTTGATGTCCTGGACTTCACCGCTGTTGATTTGTGCATATAAGTCTTCTAATGACATCGCGCTGTTGGCACGTCTTTCTTTTTCCTGACGTTCTTTTAAACGCTGTTCACCAATATGACGCGCTTCTTTTTCAGAAGCAAAGGCCATAAATTTATCACCGGCACTAGGTACATCATTTAAACCTGTGATCTCAACAGGCATTGCTGGCCCGGCAGAAGATAATTCTCTGCCTTTGTCATCAAGCATCTGACGCACACGGCCAAAAGCCGTTCCAACAACGATTGGATCGCCAGTTCTTAAAGTACCATTCTGAACCAATACCGTGGCTACTGGGCCGCGTCCTTTATCCAGTTTCCCCTCAACAACACTGCCATAACCATAACGTTTTGGGTTTGCTTTTAAATCAGCTAATTCAGCCACAATCGTTAATGCTTCCAGCAGTTCATCAATTCCCTGGTTTTTCTTTGCGGATATTTTACAGAAAACAGTATCTCCGCCCCATTCTTCAGGCATTAAACCTAAATCAGACATTTCGCCCATGATGCGATCAGGATCAGCACCAGGCTTATCAATCTTATTAACGGCAACAACAATTGGCACACCTGCCGCTTTCGCATGGTCAACAGCCTCTTTGGTCTGTGGCATTACGCCGTCATCTGCCGCTACCACGATAATAACAATATCTGTAACCTGAGCACCGCGAGCACGCATCGCTGTGAAAGCTTCATGTCCTGGTGTATCTAAGAAAGTAACTTTTTTGCCGTTAACATCTACCTGATAAGCACCAATGTGCTGCGTGATACCGCCAAATTCACCTTCGACAACTCGTGAATTACGAATTGCATCCAGCAGTGTAGTTTTTCCATGGTCAACATGTCCCATGATTGTAACAACAGGCGGACGGCTGACGAGATCTTCTTCCTTGTCAATGATTTCAATATTTTCAAAATTTACTTCGCTGACTTCAACATGTTTCTTAACATCGTAACCATATTCCATACATACAAGTTCAACTGTCTCATCATCCAATGAGGAGTTAATGGTCAATAATTTTCCCAGCAAAAATAAGAATTTACTGATTTCAGCAACCGGTTTATGAATTTTTTCAGCCAGTTCACCTACCGTAATACCTTCTTCATAAACAATAATGCCATCACCAACAACTTCTTCTTCCTTTTTAGCCGGAATATTTGAGATCAGATTTTTCTTCTTATGGTGATTATTCTTTTTGGAACGATTGTTTGAAGGCTTGTTTTTATTCATTTTTGCCATCTTTGTCACCTACCCCTAACTTTTCCTTGATTTTTTTGGCGAAACCGTCACTTAAAATAGCGACAGCGACCCGCCCGCTCTTTCCAATACATCTGGAAAGTAATTCACTGTTCTCGACCTCAATGGCCTCAACTTCATAATAATCTGCTTTATTGACAATTCTTTTTTTAGTATTGTCAGAAGCATCACTTGCATAAAGAACAAGAGAAGCTTTCTTTTTACGAATCGCATCAATGACACTTTCTCCTGTGGCTATCTGACGAGCACGCATACTTAGTCCCAGGATCTGCATAACTTCTTTATTCAATAACGTAGGTCATCAGCTCCTCATAAATCTCATCCGGAATATCCACTTCCAGTGCTCTTTTCAATGCCCCTTTCTTTTTGGCAAGTTCAATGGCTTCCTGAGAACGTTTTAAATAAGCCCCGCGGCCATTTTTCTTGCCTGTGGCATCTACGAAAAGCTCACCATCTTTATTGCGAACTACACGAATCAATTCTTTTTTTGGCAATTGCTCACCTGTAGCGACGCATTTTCTCAATGGGATTTTTTTCATATCCTCACCCCTTATTTGTTATCATAATATTCATCATATTCGTCATAATCGATTTCTTCATCATATTTTGACAAATCATCATCGTCATACTCATATTCATATTCTTCATCTTCCGTATAAATCGGCATTGCGGCTGGTTTTTCTTCCGCTTTTGGCGCTTCTTTTTCAGCGACAGGCTCTTCCTCAATGATTGCTGGTTCTTCGACAGCTGCCTGTACTTCCGTTTCACCATCTAATGAAGGCATCTCAATAGCTTCGTCTTCATCAGCTTCATCAATGACAGAAGGTGTAAACTCTTCTAAAGACATTTCGTCTTCTGCTTCGTTATGATCAGTTAAATCAATACCTTCACTGACTGCCTCACTTAATGATTTAATATCAATTTTCCAGTTTGTTAAGCGAACTGCCAGGCGGGCATTCTGACCGCGTTTGCCAATAGCCAGAGATAACTGGTTGTCCGGTACAACAACAATCGCACTATTTTCTTCTTCGTTAATCAAAACATTCAAAACTACTGCTGGGCTTAAGGCATTAGAAATAAATACCTTAGGATCGTTAGAATATTGAACAATATCGATCATTTCGCCATTTAACTCATCAACGACATTGCGCACACGTGTTCCCTTAGGACCAACACAGGCACCAATTGGATCGATATTTTCGTTTTTGGCATAGACAGCAATTTTAGTTCTTTCACCTGCTTCACGGCTAACAGATTTAATTTCAACTGTGCCATCAAAGATTTCAGGAACTTCTAATTCAAACAGACGTTTAACCAGTTTTGGATCCGTTCTGGAAACATTCACGTGGGTCCCTTTAGGATTGTTTTCGACATCTGTCACATAAACTTTGATATGCTGTCCTTCCACTAATTTTTCATGCGGAATCTGATGGGTTAATGGCAGTAATGCCCCCATCTTGCCAATATTGATAATCGCAAAGCGAGGCTCTACACGATCAATAATCCCTGTGATGATTTCATCCTTTTTATCAGCGTATTCGTTATATAATGCTTCTTTTTCAGCTTCACGGATTTTCTGACGCAGGATCTGTTTTGTCTGACTTGCCGCAAGTCTGCCAAATACCTCAGGAGATACTTCTGTTTCCAGCTGATCTCCCAGTTTAATTAATGGTTTAATTTCCCGGGCTTCTTCCAATGAAATTTCCAAATCCTCGTCATTGACATCATCGACAACTTCACGAATCTCAAATAATGAGATTTTAAAATTTTTAGGGTTAATTTCCACACGCACGTTAGCTTCTGCGCAAAGATAATTTTTCTTGTATGACTTTTCTAAAGCTTCTTTTAAAGCATCGATGACAACTTCACGCTTAATACCGCGATCATTTTCAAGAATGTCCAGTGCTTCAATAATTTTCTTGCTTGTGCTCATTTTTCTTCCTCCTAGAATTTTACAGCTAAACGGATGAATTGAATATTATTATATTCAATACTTATTTTTTTGCGAATATTTTTGACTAGATAAGTAATATTTAAAATACCGTTTTCCACTTTATCAATGGTACCATACACTTCATCCAGCCCACTCTTTGGATCTTTCAGCTGAATATATACATACTCACCAACAGCATTTTCGCATGCTTCATAATTTCGCAATGGCTTTTCAATGCCTGGCGAGGAAATCTCTAAATAATACTCCTGCTGGATTGGATCAGTTTCATCCAATTTGGCACTGATTACCTCCGTTACTTCCACACAGGTATCCATATCCAATGAACCTTCATTCTTATCGACAAAAATTCTTAAATACCATTCATTTTTCTCTTTCTCAAAGACAATGTCGTCCAGATAGCAGTCTTTTTCTTCAATCAGAGGCAATACAATTTTTTTGACTTTAGTGACAATATCCGTTGTCATTGGGTTCTCCTTTCTACCAATAATAAAGAGTGGGTCTCCCCACTCGTTTCCTTCTACAAACCTATTGTAGCACAAATAAAATAAATTACAACTAAAATATGTACTTTTTATCTATATTTTTTTAAAAAAGTGACAATTGATTTTCCTCCTGCAGTTCATTAAAGACACCTAGCATGCTTAAAGTTTTAATATGGGTATTATTTAAACGGGTGCGTTTAATCACATCTTCTTTAGACAGGAAAGGATGTTCATTTCTTGCCTCGATGACTGTCACGGCAACTGATTCTCCTAATCCGTCAATACAAGAGAAAGGCGGAACAATGGTATGACTGTCGTCTGGGTGAGGCAAAAAGCGAGTTGCGTCGGATAACTCTAAATCAATATTACTGAAATGATATCCCCTGTCAAACATTTCCAGACAGATATCAAAAACACTGAATAAATCTTCATCCTTCTTAGCCGTTTTATGTTCACTCTTAAGCTGCTCGATTTCTCTTCGTCTGGCTAATACGGCATCTTTGCCTTTAACCATCGTTTCAATTTCGTAGGCATCACAGCGAGTTGTAAAATAAACTGAATAATATTCCTGAGGATAATAAAGTTTCCACCACGCCACACGCACCGCGGATAATACATAAGCAGCCGCATGGGCTTTCGGGAACATGTATTTGATTTTTGCACAGGAATCTATATACCATTGGGCAATGTGTGCCTCTTCTAAAACTTTAACCCATTCTGCCCAACCCTCTTTATTTTTAGATGGCTGTCCCTTTCGAACAAATTCCATGATTTTAAATGCCTGCAGCGGCTCCAGACCATGCTGCATCAAATAAACCATAATATCATCACGACATCCGATAACTTCTTTTAGCGTACAGGTACCCGCTTTAATCAATTGCTCGGCATTGCCTAAATAAACATCTGTACCATGAGACAGACCGGAAATAATGACCAAATCATTAAATGTCGATGGATGCGTCTGTTCAAGCATGCCGCGAACAAATGGCGTACCAAATTCAGGCAGGCCTAAAGCGCCGGTTTTGCAGTTCAGATAATCTAAATTGATGCCCATTGCTTCACACGAATTAAAAAGACTCATGACTTTCTTGTCATTAGTTGGGATTGATTTAGGATCAATCCCTGTTAAATCCTGAAGCATACGGATAACGGTCGGATCAACATGTCCTAAAATATCCAGTTTCAGGACATTATCATGGATAGCATGGAAGTCAAAGTGGGTTGTTTTCCATAATGAATTTAAGTCATCGGCAGGATATTGCACCGGGGTGAAATCATATACATCCATTTCCCGCGGGATAACGATAATGCCGCCCGGATGCTGACCGGTCGTTCGTTTTACCCCCGTACAGCCCATGGCAATGCGCTCTAATTCTGCCGAACGGATGGTGCCGTCAATACCTAATAATTCACTATAGCCTTTGGCATAACCATAAGCTGTTTTATCAGCGACCGTTGAAATTGTTCCGGCACGATAAACTTTATCTTCCCCGAACAGCACTTTTGTATAATCATGCGCTTTCCACTGATAATCGCCAGAGAAATTCAAGTCAATATCAGGTACTTTATCCGCATTAAAGCCAAGGAAAGTTTCAAATGGAATATTATGCCCATCACCAATCATTTTTTCTCCGCACACTGGGCAGATCTTATCAGGCAAATCATAACCATCAGCTACCTCTTCCGGATCCACAAATTCACTGTAGGTACAATGCGGACAGCGATAATGCGGCGGCAAAGGATTAACCTCGGTAATGCCCGACATCGTTGCCACAAAAGAAGAACCGACAGATCCTCGGGATCCTACCAGATAGCCATCTTCATTGGATTTTTTTACCAGTCGATGGGCAATGTAATAGATAACCCCAAATCCATGTTTGATGATGCTGCCTAATTCTCTTTCCAGACGCTTTTCAACGATCTCCGGTAACTTTTCGCCATACATGGCATGGGCTGTCTGATAACACAGCTTCGTCAAATTTTCATCAGCGCCATCAATGGTTGGCGTATATAATTTGTCATGAACAACATTAAAGGTTTCCACCATATCGGCAATTTTATTCGTATTTGTCACAACATATGTCATCGCTTCATCCTTATCCATCCAGGCCTCAAAGCTTGCCAGCATTTCATCCGTTGTCCTTAAATAGCAGGATGGTGTAAAGGCTCTTGGATTTTTGCGGTCACAAAGCGGATGAGCCCGATGGTTAATGCCAATCGTAGGATTAGAAATAAACACATCCCGATAAATTTTATCTCCCTCATCCAGAAAATGAACATCTCCTGTCGCTACGACTATTTTATTTTTCTTTTTAGCGTGATCAATCAGTCGGCGAATGGATATTTTAAGATTATCCATGCTGGCAATTGATCCTCTTTCAACCAGATGATAATAATCTTCCAGAGGCTGAATTTCGATGTAGTCATAAAAATCAAGCAATTCATCTAAGGTTTTATCATCACTGTTCATGGCAGCTTCAAAAACTTCTGATTTATAACAGCTGCTTCCAACTAAAATGCCCTCATGATATTGTGTAATTAATTCTTTGGGAAGACGCGGCTCATCATGGAAATAAGTTGTGTTTGCTTCTGTCACCAGTTTGAACATATTTTTCAGACCTGTTTTATTTAAAGCCAGCATTGTCGCGTGGTATGGATAAACAAGCTTATACACACTGTTCATATCCTGATAGCCATTTAATTCTTTAATATTATAAATTCCTTCGCTCATCAGCTGATGAAACATCATATTCAATACGCTGCCTAATACCTCGGCATCATAATCAGCACGATGGGCAACTTCATCATCATATGCGACACGATAAACTCTGGCAACACTGCCTAAACGATAAGATTTCATCGGCTTTAAAATCGCTCTTGCCAATGGCAGCGTGTCAATAATTGGATTTTGAATTGGCAGTCTGCCCGCTTTCTGATAAGCGATATTTAAGAAGCCAACGTCAAAGGTCGCATTATGCGCAACAATCGTATGATCACCAAAGAACTCGGCTATCCGGTCCACTAACTGGACAGCAGTCGGCGCATCCTTAACCATATCATTGGTGATATGTGTCAGATTCATAATTTTAGTAGAAATTTCTCTTTCCGGATTAACGAATGTCTGCATACGGTCAATCACTTCACCATTTCTGATTTTAACTGCCCCAAACTCCGTAATGCCGTCATGAACGACCGATAAACCCGTTGTTTCCAAGTCAAAAGAGACAAAGACGCTGTCTTCAATTGGCACATCTTTTTCATTCATCACAATATTAAGATGCGGATCAATCGTATTGATTTCAACACCATAAATCATTTTAATATTGTTTTTCTTTGCAGCCTGCTGGGCTTCCGGAAAGGACTGGACATTGCCATGATCTGTCACGGCAATCGCCGGATGTCCCCATTTGGCAGCTCTGGCCGCATACTCACTGATAGTAGAGATACCGTCCATCGCAGACATTTTAGTATGCGTATGCAGTTCCACACGTTTTTGCAAAGCGACATCTTCTTTGGCTTTAGGCCCATCAACAACCTCTACCTGACTAGCCATCAATAATGTCTCTCGGGCAAAACTATCATATTTAATTTCACCGCTGGCCTCGATCCACACATTGCCCTTATTTAGCTGCTGCATATCTTCGACAGTCGTCCGAGCGCCATCAAAACGTTTAACTAAAATAGAATCTGTATAATCTGTTACCCAAAGCGTCTGAATATAGCGTCCGGATTTCGTTTTCGTCATATCCGCTTTGAAAACAAAGCCGCGGATATTAACAAACTGAACATCTGATTTAATCTCATCCAAACGGATCGTCACATAATCATTGCGGCGTTTAAAAAATGGTTTTTGCGGTTTATTGTTATTGTATGAGTGTTCACTGACTGCAGGCTTCTGCACAGCCACTTCAACAGCAGCAGACATTTCTTCTTTTATTTTCTGATAGTCTTCATTCTGCTCATCAATTTTTGCTTTAACATAAAGCTGAAAGCCCACATTTTCCAAAGCCTTCACCAGCTGCTGTTCAAATGTTTTCAAACTGCTCAGCTGAATTTCATTGACCACTTCAAAACAAATGGTATCATTCTCATACTGTACCGGCAGTTCACTGACAAAAGCCCACTGCGGTGCATCAGATGTCAGCTGCAAAACAAAATAACGGACATACTGCAATACTTCTTCTTTTAAATATAATGGTGACTTCACCTGAAAAGAGGCTCGCGCCGGATATGGGAAAGTTTCCAGCTGCTTACTGAATCTCCGATATTCTTCAAAAGGCAGACAATGATCTGATTTAATAAAGAAATGGTAACAGTCATTCTGACTGACTGTTACCTTCTCAATAACTGCCTCCATTAATACCGGAAGATCATTTTCAAGCTGAAGCTGCCGTAGTAAAACATGCATTTTATTCACTGAAAAGACCTCCTGTCAAGATTAAAACATTCTCGTAACATCCTGGATTGTCACAATAATCATTAGTCCAAAGACCAGAATCAAACCCGCTAACTGAAGATAATATCTGACATTTGTCGATATCGGACGCCCCATCGCTTTTTCAATCAGAGCAAATAAAATCTGTGAACCATCTAATCCAGGAATAGGCAATAAATTAAAAATTCCTACGTTAACACTTAATGCCGCAACTAAAGCAATGAGTGTCGTAAACTGTCCTGCTTCGGTCACTTCACTTGTAACCTGATAGATACCTGCCGGACCGGATAACTGCGAAATTGTATTTTTAGAATCTGTCACTAATTTTCCTAAAGTAGTAAAAATCATCAATGACATCTCCTTAATATCACTGATTGTATAAGTAAAACTTTCCTGAACTGTCAATGCCCTTACCGGAACCTGAACGCCAAGATAAAACGCTTCACGGTCTGGATTATAAGGAAGTGTCACTGCCTTTTCAATTGATTCTCCATTCCTTTCATAAGTGATTACTGCTTCTGCACTCTGATCAGAAATACCGTTGGTGGCTTTAGCTAAGGCCTTTGATAAATCAGTCATACTTTCTATCGCATAATGCTCATTAGTCTTATCAAAGAAGACATCTAAAATTCTGTCGCCTTCCTGAATGCCAATCTCCATGGCAACACCATCTTCAAGTACCTTGCCAACTTCATTTGTATCAACGCTAATCATACCGCTGGTGACATTTACCCCAAACAGCAAAACGATTGCCAGGACAAAGTTCATAAAAACACCGGCACTCATGACAACAACCTGTTTCCATGTTTTGATGCCTTTGATGGTTCTTTCAAATGGTACATCCTTCATACTCTCGTTATCTTCCTGATCTGCTTCACCGGCCATGGCTACATAACCGCCAATAGGCAAAGCCCGCAGGTGATAAGTTGTTTCGCCTTTTTTCATATGCCATAAAGAAGGTCCCATGCCTAAAGAAAATTCACCGCAATAAACACCAAAAGCTTTGGCGGCAATAAAATGCCCCAGTTCATGAATCATGATTATTGATCCAAGAACGACAATAAACACTAAAAGGTTAATGATTGTCTGCACACACATTCTCTCCTATTCTCTTTAAAACAAATTCTCTAGCCCAATTGTCCGCAGCCATCAAATCTTCCAATGTTGGATCCTCGACAGGCGTATGAGCTTTTAATGCTTCTATAACACTGTATTCAATATCCAGAAAAGATATTTGATCTTTTAAAAATAATACCGTTGCCTGCTCCTTGGCACCGTTTAAAACAGCCGGATAGGTTGCCTGACGTCTGCCTACGGCATAAGCAATTTTCAGGGCTGGAAAACGTTCAAAATCCAATTTTCTGAAAGTCAGCTGATGCATTGTTTCAAAATCGAGACTTTTTGCCCCAACAAGATTTTCCCGGTGTGGATACGTCAGGGCATACTGGATTGGCAAGCGCATATCCGGTGTGCCTAACTGCGCTAACACCGCAGTATCCTTAAATTCCACCATGGAATGAATAACACTCTCTGGGTGCATGATAACATCAATCTGATCGAAATCTAAATCAAAAAGCCATTTTGCTTCAATGACTTCCAGGCCCTTATTAAACATGGTGGCACTGTCAATTGTAATATTAGCGCCCATCGTCCAGTTTGGATGTTTTAAGGCATCTTCCTTGGTGACATGAGCAAGCTCTTCTCTTGTTTTATCACGGAAAGAGCCGCCGCTCGCGGTAATGATTAAGCGGGAAATCTCGCCATGATTTTCACCGTTCAGGCATTGGAAAATCGCAGAATGTTCACTATCCACAGGCAATAATTTAACCCCATTCTCTTTGACCAGACGAGTCACCAGACTTCCGGCAACAACTAATGTCTCTTTATTTGCCAGGGCAATGTCTTTTTTAGCTTTGATGGCTTCAATGGTAGGCTTTAATCCAGCAAAGCCCACGATCCCATTAAGAACGATATCCACTTCAGGCAAAGTAGCAATCTGTAAAAGTCCTTGATCCCCATAAACAAAATGAATATCCGGATATTCCCTCTGCAGCATTCTGCAGTCCTCTTCTTCTATCACGCAAACATACGGACAATGGATAATCGAAAGAATTTTTCTTAACTGATCCATACGGTGTCCGACAGATAAAGCAACCAATTCAAATTCATCCTGATGATGGCTGATGACATCAACACTCTGCATTCCGATAGAGCCGGAAGCGCCTAATAGTGCAATCCTTTTCTTCATTATTCATATTCCTCCTAAACCAGAAAAACAAACCAGACAGAATAAACAACAACATTAAAAATAAGGCTGTCCACTCTATCCAGTACACCGCCATGTCCAGGCAGCAGATCAGAAAAATCTTTAATTCCGTAACGGCGTTTTAAGGCACTGAATGTCAAATCTCCAAACTGGGATGTGATTGTCAGCAGCAGAGCCAGCAAAACAACCTGGTAAAAAGGCAGGCCCAAATCAGCAATCAGGCCAATGCCTGCGGCAAATAACGTACCTAGACATATTCCGCCCAGGGATCCTTCAATGGTTTTCTTTGGTGACAAGCGTTCAATCAATTTATGCTTTCCAAAAAAATAGCCAGTAAAATAGGCACCGGTATCACAGCCAAAAGTTGCCACTGCAAGAAACATCATATTGGCAAAACCATGCTGGGCTGTAATAGTATACATCCCGCGAATGCCTGTCACGGCCAAACTCATCATACTAATTAACAAAAAAGCATCGTCAATGTGCATTTCTTCAAAAAGTACAACACAGATAAACATGGTAAGCATAAACAGCAAATACATATAAGACGGCACCAGAATTGAAGTTTCATCGCTGTAATACATTAATAAAGCAGCCAGATAACATACTATTTTAACGGCATTAGGAAATTTGTCATGAGCAATAACATCCAGTATTTCATTAACTGCAATCAGGGTAATAACTGCTACGATTGTCTTTAAAACAAATCCGCCTGTATAAAATGCGGCAATTGCTCCAGCGGCCAGCACAAGGCCAGTGATAATTCGCTGCTTCATTGGCTCAGTCCTCCGAAACGGCGGTCACGATGCTGATAGGCTAGAATAGCATCATAGAGGCATGATTCATCGAAATCAGGCCACAATACAGGCGTAAAATAGAGTTCAGCGTAAGCCAGCTGCCAAAGCATAAAATTTGATAAACGGTATTCTCCGCTTGTTCTTACCATTAAATCTACAGGCGGCAGATCAGCGCTCATCAAATAGCTGTCAAACAAATCTTCTGTAATATCTTCTTTATCCAAATCTCCGTTTTTGTAATCTTCCGCAATGTTTAAAATTGCCTGCATCATTTCTGCTTTTGAGCCATAAATAAAAGCAAAGCATAAAATCAGCCCAGTATTATTTTTTGTTTTTTCAACAGCAGAAAAAATAATGTCTTTGGTCAGCTGCGGCGCTCTTTCAACATTACCGATAAAACGAATCTGTACATTATTATCCATTAACTCATTTAAATATAAATCAAAAAACTCTTTAGGAAGTTTAAAAATGTAATCAACTTCACTGGCCGGACGAGAAAAATTTTCTGTCGAAAACGCATAAACCGTCATCGCTTTAACACCTAAACGATTAGCCTCCAAAGCTACTTTACGAATCGTCTTAGTGCCTTCATGATGGCCATAAGTTCTTGGCATATTTTTCTTTTTTGCCCAACGGCCATTGCCATCCATAATAAAAGCAATATGCCCAGGTATATTGTTCATGTCAATTTCATTTTTTTCAGTCTTTTTCGATTTATTAAAAAGCATAGGCATCCCCCTTAAATTCTTTTCCATTATAGCACGAAATGTCAACAATCACAATTTAAATATCCTATAGAAACAAAATAGACTATCCAAACAAGGATAGCCTTGATATGATTATACTCATCAACAGAACAAATAAATACAGTCATATTCTAACAGATAATTGATGGTAATAAAACGTGCGCCGGATCCTATCTTTATAAACATAGGTTTTGTTCTAGCAGAAAAATTAATGGTAATAAAACGTTCAGAGATTCCGAACGCAACCAGCGGAGGTTTTGTTCTAGCAGAAAAATTAATGGTAATAAAACCTCAAACACATGATAACATATATTTAAATCTTTGAAAAGTAGTATTTATTTAACTATTTTGAGAAATGGATAATACTATTGACTAAATCGCTGGATGGTATAGTGTATTTATTAGTTATGTAATGTATCACTTTAAGTTTTACCTCCTCAATAAATAATGGTTGATAGGATTTATCATTTATTTTGTAGTACACATCTTCTTCATTTGCCAAGTCTAAGATTAAATCTTCTAAAACGCAAATTTCGTTATATTTCATGAGTGGATGATAGTTATTACTAAAAATGAATAATGTGCATTTTGTACAGTCTTGAAGTTTTTGCATAATCGGTGTTGTCATTTGAGGGATATCTGCCAGTATATAAACATGATCCATTGAACGATTTCTGTCCGAAATATATTGAATGAGTTTTATCTGTAAAAGAATTGTTTCTTCATAGGATAAGTCAAATTCATCTTTTTGATAATCGTCTTTATAGACAGGGTTCATCAGTTTTATTAGTTGTTTAATAGACATAGTAGAAAAGTTTGGATAATAATCATCATTTTCTGCTAATTCGTCTGCAAATGCCTGAAAAAGAATATCTAAAGTATTAATTGTATCAAAAAATTTAGCATCTTGTAATTTAACTTCCAAATATTGGTAGATAAGAGATTTAGTTGTCAGTTTCAAATCTTCCGAAAGCGAATAATCTGGTGTAATCTGAAGGAATAATGTTCTTTTACGATTCAATTCTTTATCGTTGAAAAGGATTTTTGCCTGACTTTGTGGGTATTCTTCACGCCACTCACTGACCGATTTTGAAAAGTATTGTTTTATTGTTTGCTTAATTGCGTGTTTATAGGGATAATTAGTTCCAAGAATATATTTTATTTGATTCACACCCAGAATAATTCCATTATTTCCACCCGTTATTGTCCATTTATTCATATTTTGATGAAGGCATCACTGTTTACTATCTCATCTTGAGCTGATTTACCACCAACGATAATTTCTATTTTCGCATATTGTTTCTCAGTTACCATCATCACGCGTATTTGGCCTTCAGGAGGTACATTTCGCTTTAGAATCTGAACATGCTTTATGGCTGCTTCTCTGTTTGCAAATATCTTACAATATACAGAAAACTGCATCATCAAATATCCATTGCTTATCAGATATTTTCTGAATTTAGTATAGTTTTTGCGATCCGTTTTGGTAACTACAGGTAAATCAAAAAAAACAATCAGTCTCATGAAATCATATATCATAAAGGGTTGGCATGGGAAATAAAATATGATCATCCTCTTCTTCTAAAAATCTGAAGACGGAATCTAAATAAATATTGATGGCATTTCCGATAGTTTGCTTTTTTTCATCAATAAACACTTTCTTTGTTGTCAGATTAATCAATGCCTCTCGATGTTCTTGTTTAAACAGAAGGGCATCTGTCAGTTCATTATAAACATATTGATCAACAATAGGTCTGAAAACTTCTATCAGATCATCACTTAAATTAAACATGTTTTGTTTACCTATATGGAAGATACCAAGATTTGGCAAATAGCCTTTGGCGACGATGATGGATGTTATTAACGAACGAAATATACTATAACCATAATTCAAGCCAGCATTGATAACATCATCCTCAAAGCGTACAAAGTCTGAACCAAATAGCTCTCGAAAGTACATTTTAGCACTTAACCCTTCTCTATTCGTTTTATCACCCGGTGTTATTTCATCGGCAAATGTGTAGAGTTTTTTTATAACTTCAAAACTCTTTTGACTCTGTTTAAGTATTTCTGCCTGGTTGCATATTTTAGACTTTATGATTTTGGCATGTGCCAATTCTTTCCTTGAAGCGGGCCATGTAATTTGATCATTTATATGCCCGCTAGTCATAAAATTCCCGTTTACAGGCAAAATGTAGCTTTTTGGTAAATGATCAATCCCACATAATATTGTACAAACATTGTTTTCTGTCAGTTTATTAATGAGCGGAACGCTCATATGCGATTTATAATTGTCAATAACCAATATCTGTATATCTGAGATAGGAAATAGTAAATCAACATTATCTACTTCCACCTTTATGTTATCTAAATAAAGTCTCAGATTCTCACATTTTTCTACGTATATGACTTTATGTCCCATTTTTATGGTAAAAGAAAAGGCTCCGAAGAGCCGAATCCGGGATAAACCCTTGTTTTATTAGGTCATATAATTTTTCTGCTAGAATATAACCAATAGTATTATAGGCTAATCAAACTCCAATTTCAAGATATTTTGTCTAACTTCGTATAAATTTCCTAAGACATCTGTGGCATATTTGGAAATGATTTTAAAATTTAATGGAGAAATCATTAGTTGTTTCTTACAGTAAGTATAGATTGGTTTTACTTCAACAATCCCCTTTTTATCGTTGTTTGTTGCAGTAAATTTTAAAATTTCTACATTTTGTCCATCATGATATCTGATGTCTCCATCGTTTTCTTTTGATAAATCATAGATGTATTTTTCACCATCGTTTTTCACCACCCCCAACAATTCATCTCTATGTAATGAGAATAAGAATTGAGCTTTATCATCAATTTTCTTTTTGTCCATTTCTTTTTGATACCAAGTTTTATCTATGATATATTTACCAATTGATTTTTGGTAATGGACATCTTTGTAATAGATGGTGACAAATCGGTATTTACCATCGGAACATTGATAGAAATCTGTTCTATATGGACTCAGCTGTTTTAAGATAACTTTTTTATCTGATACATTATAATTGCTTGAAATATCAATGTGATTTCCTAATTGCTCAGATTCGTATTTCATTGATATAATCGCCGGTCCATTGCCCTTTTTTGAATACTTACATACGAATCCGAATTCATTTTTATAAGCTGTTAAAGGATTTTCACCAACAAGCTGATAAGTTATTATTCCTTTTTTCGTGTTTGCTTTATAATGCTTCGGTGAATCTTTATAGGTATTAAAGTGATCTATAATAATTTTTTCAATCAATTCAAAGGTTTGTGGATCGTGTTTGGCCATCAAGTACTTCTGGCTGTTTTGATTGATAATATCATCTGTTAATCGCGTCATTTTCGGGTCATAAATATTTTTAATTTTTTCGATCAAGATGTCCTGTCCATCAACTTTTCTGGTGCTATAGATTGTCTCATCCGCAACTTGTCGATTTGGTTTCGTGTTTACTTTATGAGATAGTTTAATAGGGGCAAATTGCATTTTTTCCCTGGCAATTAAGCCATTATAAAATTGATTGGATTCATAGTAAAGATTTTTTAATCCAACTATAAATTGAATATACTTCGTATCAAAGTACGCTTTTTCATTTGGAATCTCTAGTACTTCACCAGTTGTTTCATCATATAACTGGTTAAAAGAATACTTTGATAAATAACCATTTAAAAGATTCATTTTCTTAACAGACGCCACAATTAAAGCATCAATGGCATGATGAAGATAATCTTCTTCCCTGTCTTTTTTCAACTGAATTTGCGTTCTGAATTTATCTGTTAATGCCCCACGGATGGTATGAACCTTTGTTGGTATTTCGTTATCTTTAAAATACTGGGTTAAAGTGTTAAGCACCACGCGATTTGCATAACTTGTATCCACAAGATTTCGATTAATAAACTCTTGGATAACGCTAAACTTATTGATGTTTTCTTCAAAAAGCAGATTTTGTTTCTTTCGATATGGAATGTTTTTGGCATTTTTTACAAAAGTATTATATTTTGCATAATCACAGCCCGAATCAGCAAATTTTCCATTTTGGTATGCTCCATAAGGTGTCATATTTCCTTTAGCCTGATTTTCTCCATGAGTAATTAAAGCTTTGTTATTGAAAGAATCGTCTAAGGAAATGGAAATAGGAATAATGTGATCTATTTCTGTATATGTTTCATCTCTGATTACGCTATCTAAATCCAATGGTTTTAAAGTATAGGCACTTTTTCCTTCCTGTTGTAAATATAAACGTACTTTTGTTTTTGTCTTTCCTGATAGTTTCGTGAGATCATAGCCTCTCTCTTTGAGAAGTTCATCCACTTGTTTATTCTGCTGTTCGTAGAATTTTTGAGTCTCTCTAAGGCGCTTTTTTCTTTCTTCGGAGTTTTTGTCTCTTGTTGTTTCAATAACTATGGTATCAAATTCACCATACTGTTTTCTAAGGGCATTAATCACCTTAAAAGCTTCTCTTTGAGCACGTTTGGTCACCGGAGATAAAATAGCAGTTTCATCTGCCATAATTTCTTTTTTACCCTTGAAAGAGACTTGCTTCTGTGAGTTGTTTTCCATTTGTGAAATTAATTGCATTTGATTGAAAGTAGTCTCATACATTTCCGTGTTTAACTCTCTCATTGCTTTTAAAGATAAGGAATGATAACCTGTCACTCCACTTACTACTGCTAATTTTTCAATTAACTCATCACTTAATGGATAACCTGTTTGAACGAAAGCTTCTTTTCTTTCCTCAATTCCTTTTTTCTTGGTGATAATTTCAATAAGATCATCTAACATCTCATAATCTTCCAAGCTTACTATTTGAGAACATTGCGAAAAGATTTTTCTCATCACTTTAAACCCTTTAAACTCTGTCAATAACGGTTTCTTTTTGGTATCAATACGATATCCTTTAATGTCTTCTTCATTCACACCAATTTTTTTTGCTAATTGTTTAAAAGTGATGCCACCATTTTGACTAACAGCCATCAGTATTTCTTTTTTTGATGCAATGTCTAATTTATGATCTTTGACAGATAAATTGTTTAAGTCGTTTAGAAAGTTAAATAACTCAGCTGTAATACTCATTTTTGGTGCTCGCAGCTCATTAGGATAAATGCTGCATTTGCCACGCATTTTTTCAATCAAATCGATTTCATGAATTTGACCATCCACTTCAATAAAACGTCCATAAGGCGTTGGTGAATTAAAACTGCCCGGGCCTTCATAATAGGCTCTTTTTCTGGCGATAATTTCTAAAATCTGCGTTTTTAAATTTTCATCAATTTGTTGATGATTAAGAATTTCTTTGGCTTCATTCAGATAATCACTTGTCTTAAAATTATTCTGGTGTCCCCTGACTTTCCCATCTTCTTTCATACGTTCCAACTGAATCTCGCAAACATATTTACCACTTGATAATAATATGGCATTTTTCGATAAAGTATCTTTTAAAGCTTCAGCTTCCTTCTCATTTTCTTTTTGATCATCAATAGTATCAATGGAACTACCTCTATGTTTAGCAATATGAAGCATTGCACTAGCAAGTTGTTCATTTGTTAGTTGTGATGTCAGTCCTAATTTTCGAATTTCATAAACATTATCTAAAGATTCAAATTGCTCATCATCAATGATTTGGTACGCTTTTAATAATTTTCTTAAATCAGCAAGTCGAGTTTTTTTTCGAGACAATAAACGACGATGACTTCTTTTGGCACGTCTTGTTTCATTATCTGCTGCAGTGCCTTCTTTAAATAAACGCACACCATAATCTACAAAACTGTTTTCATCTAAATCGATTACACCATAACCAACTGATGTAATACCGATATCCAAGCCTAATACTAACTTAGACATAGTTATCCCCCTTTCATCCAAATCTTTCCATTTTACATTATCATAATGATTTTTTCACAATATATGGAGAAAAATGACAACTTATTATATTGTTTACAGAATTATAATCAAAAAGTATAGCCGCTATAGCTATACTTGACATATCATTATACAGTTAAGATATCTTTTTCTTTATCTTTGAAGATTTTATCAATTTTCTTAATGTACTCATCGGTCTTTTTCTGAATTTTTTCCTGAGCACGTTTTACTTCATCTTCACTGAAATCGCCTTTTTTGATTGCGTCATTAGCATCACGACGAATGTTTCTGATTGCTACTTTAGACTGCTCTGTCATTTTAGATACCTGTTTAACTAATTCTTTACGGCGATCCTCAGTTAAAGGCGGAATGGAAATGCGAATAATTGATCCGTCATTCTGCGGATTCAAACCTAAGTTTGCTTCTAAAATCGCCCGTTCAATGCCTTTTAAAGAAGAACGATCATAAGGTTTAATAACCAGCTGACGGCCTTCCACAACACTGATATTAGCTACCTGATTGATAGGTGTCATGCTTCCCCAGTAATCTACACTGACACGATCGAGCATATTAGGATTAGCTCTTCCTGTACGAACAGTTACCAGTTCATGATTTAAAGCATCGATGGCCTTATCCATACGGCCAGTTGCTTTTTCAATAATTTCTTTTGACATATTAGTTTCCTCCTGTAATTCTTGTTCCTATTTTTTCGCCATTTACAGCTTTAGCGATATTACCATCCTGCTGCATATTGAAAACACATAAGTCGATCTTATTGTCCATACATAAAGTGATGGCTGTCTGATCCATGATCATCAGGTGTCGGTTTAAGACTTCCATATAGCTGATTTCCTTAAACATTGTTGCTGTTGGATCAATGCGCGGATCAGCACTGTAAACACCATCAACACCATTCTTAGCCATTAAAATAACTTCAGCCTCAATTTCAGCGGCACGAAGTGCAGCTGTTGTATCTGTCGTAAAGAAAGGACTTCCCAGACCTGCGCCAAAAATAACAATACGGCCTTTTTCCAAATGACGAACAGCCCGACGGCGAATATATGGTTCGGCAACCTGCTTCATCTCGATCGCCGTCATTAAACGTGTATCTACGCCTTCACGTTCCAGAGCACTTTGAACCGCTAAACCATTCATTGCGGTCGCCAGCATTCCCATATAATCTGCAGAAGCTCTTTCCATGCCCATTTCACTGCCAACTTTGCCACGCCAGATATTTCCGCCGCCGCAGACAATTGCAATTTCCACACCTAAATCTTTCGCTTCTTTAATTTGTCTGGCAATATCCTGAACAGTATTAGCGTCTATGCCTGTACCTTTAGCACCAGCTAAAGCTTCACCGCTTAATTTCAATAAGACTCTTTTATATTTCACGACTTATTCCCCTTTTCTCATTTCATTTTCACCTTATACTTTGCCATAAAAATGAAAAAGTGTCAACCCTTAGACATAAAATTTGTACATTCAGTCAAAAGCCAGATTTCAATTAATCAAATGACATATAGATGATATGACAATCCATCAAATAAGGCTCCCTTGAACTGAGTAAACTCGACTCCAGATCTTCCCAGGTAAGATTGTCATCATTCACGAGAGCATAAATCGTATAGTTTTCAGACAAAGCGGACGGACTGCTTACTTTTCCCTCAAATTTTTTTAAATATGTATATGTTTTAGTTATGATTTCCCCATCATCAATATAGCTCAGCGTATATGTTTTTCCATTATAATTCAGATCTTCTATCCATAATCTTGGATTTTGATCCTGCTCGTCTAAAAGAGAAATGGATAATGTCTGAACCAGACGTACGTTCGCCTGGCCTGAAGCACTGGTTTTTTCCAAAAAGCGGTGCCATACGTCTTCCCCTGAGATAAATTCACCATTCTCTCCAAAAATAACACAGTTGTCCTTTTTGGCAAGCTCTATACTGTAATCCTCCGGCAGTTTTTCCAACGGTGTATATGACTGGCTGCAGCCCGATAAAATCAGCGATATGCCTGTCAGCATTATTAAGAAGCTTTTTTTGATGGTCATAACTAACGCTCCTTTCTGATATAATCTTAACACTTTTTTAAGTCATCATTCAACTAATTTAATCATCAGTCAGCTGCATTTAAAAAAAGAAAAAACGCCAAAAATCATATGATTTTTGACGTCTATCTTTTGCTTTTTTAAATGACTATTTGCCCATCTGTGCAGCAACTTCTTCAGCGAAGTTTTCTTCACGTTTCTGCATACCTTCACCAACAAGGTAACGAACCATTTTTTCAACTTTGCCTTTGCCAATGTATTTGCCGACTTTCTGATCTGGATCTTTAATGAAAGACTGGTCAACTAAGCAGATTTCGCTTAAGTTTTTGTTCATACGGCCTTCTACCATTTTAGCAATAATTGCTTCTGGTTTAGGTTTAGCTGCATTTCTGTTTTCTTCTAAAGCCTGCTGAGTAACTACTTCACGTTCTCTTTCCAAAACTTCTGCAGGGATAGCAGCACGGTCAATATACTGAGGTGCACTTGCGGCTACATGCATAGCAACATCTCTGGCTACTTCTGCACTTGCATCAGATAATAAAACTAATGCAGAGATTTTACCGCCCATATGGCTGTAAGCACCAAATGCCTGATCATCCGTTTTTTCGATGACTTCAAAACGACGGAAGCTGATCTTTTCACCAATTTTAGCAGTTGCATCAATGATTGTGCTTTCAATTGTTTTACCGTTCATTTCACAAGCCAGTGCAGCTTCTAAAGTTGCAGGTTTATTTTCACGAATACAAGCGGCTACATTACCTACTAAATCGATGAATTCTTTGTTTTTAGCTACGAAATCTGTTTCAGAGTTGATTTCTACAACAGCAGCAGTGTTGCCTTCTACTGAGAAAGCTGTTAAGCCTTCAGCAGCAATACGATCAGCTTTTTTAGCTGCCTTAGCAATACCTTTTTCTCTTAACCAGTCGAATGATTTTTCTAAATCGCCATCACATGCTTCCAATGCTTTTTTGCAGTCCATCATGCCGGCACCAGTTTTTTCACGTAATTCTTTTACTAATTTTGCTGAAATTGCCATTTTCTTTTTCTCCTCCATATAATTTTATCAAAAAGGGGAAAGTCACCTTTCCCCTTTAAACAACTATTCACTCACTTGTTGACTAGGTTGTGGTTTTTTTGCCTGTCTTTCGTTATTGTTGTTATTGTTTCTTGGACGACGAGGACGATCATCTCTGTAACGAGGTGCACGACGTCTTTCAGTTGCATTATCAACAGATGTTAATGCATCATTCATAGAAACTTCTTTATCATCTTCATCTTTAGCATATGCATAAGATAAAGTTCCGCCTTTAGCTTCAACGATTGCATCGGCCATTGCACCAACGATCAAACGTACAGCGCGAATAGCATCATCGTTAGCTGGGATTACATAATCCACATCATCAGGATCACAGTTAGTATCAACGATACCAAATACAGGGATACCTAATTTTCTTGCTTCAGCAACTGCGTTGTGTTCAACCTTAGGATCAACAACGAATAAAGCGTTAGGGATTCTTCTCATTTCTTTAATACCGCCTAAGTTCTTTTCGAGCTTAGCAGCTTCTTTCTTTAACAGGATAACTTCTTTCTTAGGTAAAACATCGAAAGTTCCGTCGCTTTCCATTTTTTCCAGTTCTTTTAAACGTTTGATACGTTTCTGGATTGTTTTGAAGTTTGTTAAAGTTCCGCCTAACCAACGGCTGTTTACATAGAATGAACCAGAACGAACGGCTTCTTCCATAACGGCTTCCTGAGCCTGCTTTTTAGTACCTACAAACAATACTTTACCGCCTTTAGCTGCGATAGCGTTCATTGCTTTGTAAGCTTCATCGATCATTTTAGAAGATTTCTGTAAGTCGATGATGTAGATTCCGTTTCTGGCAGTGAAGATGTAAGGTGCCATTTTTGGATTCCAGCGTTTAGTCTGATGTCCGAAGTGAACACCAACTTCTAATAACTTTTTCATTGAAATGACTGTCATTGTTCATTTCCTCCTTTTCGTTTTTTTCCTCCACCGTTTCTAAGACAACCACCTTTCGGCACTTGATTGCCAAACTAAACGATGTGTGTATTTTGTAACACCTCGGATATTCTATCATAATCAAAATTGAAATTCAATCATTTTATTCGTTGTTTTCAAAGTTTTTTTCATCAAAAGCCATCGGGTGACTTTCCATGTAGGTGTTTTTCAGTTTCTCTTTGGAAACATGTGTATAAATCTGTGTTGTAGAGAGATTGGCATGTCCCAGCATTTCCTGAACAAAACGCAGTTCTGCGCCTTGATCTAATAAGTGTGTGGCAAAAGTATGGCGAATCGTATGCGGATGCAGATGTCTGCCAATCCCCGTCTCCAAAGCCACACGGTCGATGATATCCCGAAGTCCACGGGTTGTTAAAGGATTGCCGTTTTTATTGACAAATACCACTTTATGTTTTTCTTTGGCATTTACCATCAGGGAAGGTCTTGCTTCCTGAATATACCGATCCAAATAGGCCAGTGCTAATTCATGAAAAGGGACATACCTTTCTTTTTTTCCTTTCCCCAATATTTTTAACAGCATACGGCTGCGGTCAATATCTGCCAGCTCCAGTTTAACAACTTCACTGGCACGAAGTCCTGAAGCATACATCAATTCCAAAATAGCCCGGTTGCGCAGTCCCAAGTCTGTGGATGTATCAATTTTGTCAAGCAATTCATTGATTTCTTCATAAAAAAGAAAATCGGGATTTTTTTTAGCCTGGCGCGGTGCATGGACTAGGACAAAAGGATTGTCTTTGATAATATTTTCGTTTAAAAGATAACCATAGAAGCTTCTTAAGCTGCTGAGTTTTCGGGCAATTGTACTGGCTTCAAGATTCTCATCATAAAGTTTGCCTAAATAGGCTCTTAAGAATGAATAATCGACATCATCATACCCCGTTAAAGATTCGCTGGTCATAAAGGCTGTGAATTCCCGAATATCCCGGCCATAGGCCTCAATTGTGTTTTCTGAATATTGTTTTTGAATGGCGAGCTGTTTTAAAAAGCGCTCAATAACTTCATTCATTGATCATTGCCATTTCCTTTTCCAGCTGCATCAGCGAGCGATAGGCATAAGCAGATTTACGCTGTTTTTTCTTATGTTTAAATTCGAGTTCCGGCAAAATGCCAAAATTAGCTTTCATCGGCTGAAAATCTGTGCTTGAAGCATGGGTAATGTAATAGGCCAGAGAACCCATGACTAATTCACGGGAAAAAACATGCGGTTCTTTTCCGGATAACAGACGAGCCATATTGATCCCCGCCATCATACCGCTGGCCGCCGATTCCACGTATCCTTCAACACCAGTCATTTGTCCGGCAAAGAACAGATCGTCCCGGCCTTTAAACTGGAATGTCTCTTTAAGATACAATGGCGAGCAAAGATAAGAATTACGATGCATCACGCCATAGCGGACAAAGCGGGCATTTTCCAATCCGGGAATCATCGAAATAATTCTTTTTTGTTCAGGCCAAGTCAGATGTGTCTGAAAACCGACAATGTTGTAAAGACTGGCATTCGCATTATCCTGTCTTAGCTGCACCACTGCATATGGCCGGGTACCGTCCGGTTTATTTAATCCGACAGGTTTCATTGGCCCAAATAAGAGCGTCTGTTTTCCGCGCCGGGCAATTTCTTCAAAGGGCATACATCCTTCAAAAAATTTTTCTTCAAAATCTTTTGGTTTAACTACCTCGGCGTAAATTAAGGCATCATAAAAGGCTTCA
>Ga0129308_1001021_pt1 | contig 33487 bp, 34 predicted proteins | sample L827metagenome_FD_94440 | JGI IMG/M metagenome (GOLD analysis project Ga0129308, IMG submission 94440) | Ring-tailed lemur group fecal microbial communities from Wisconsin, USA - L827 metagenome | ecosystem: Host-associated > Mammals > Digestive system > Large intestine > Fecal | place: USA...
ACCTCCTTTGCATTGATGCGGTTGGCGAACCTTCATCAATTCTAGCATCGGAGGTCTTCTGCTTTAAGCATTTTATTCTCACCAGCATAGCTGGTGGTTTTTTACGCTGAAGCGCCAATAAAACGCCTCTGCTGAAAAATTCAGCAGAGGCGTTCATACAGAAGCGATTAATTGCTGGTGTAAGGGAGAAGAGCCAGATGTCTGGCACGTTTGATCGCAACAGTCAGCTGACGCTGATGTTTTGCGCAGGTGCCGGTGACTCTGCGAGGAATGATTTTCGCTCTCTCAGACAGGCATCTTCTGATTTTTGGGATATCTCTGTAATAGCTGATATGATCAATTTTATCAGCACAGAAAGCACAAACCTTTTTACGGCCTTTTCTGCCGCCACGGTTACCTCTCTCAGGTCTTTCCATGAGTAAAACCTCCTTAAAAATGATGAGAACTAAAAGGGCAGATCATCCAAACCGCCGATTTCTTCAAAATCTTCTGTATTTCCGCTGGAATAAGCTACGCCCGTATTGACACCGCCTGATGCAGGAGTAGAGAAGGGGTTGCCGGAATCGCCGGAATTGTTGTTTTTACTGCCGTCAACAAAATGTACGTTGTCCGCTACAACTTCGTAACGTCTGCGTTTTTCGCCGTTTTTGTCCGTATAGTTGGTTACCTGCAAGCGACCTTCTACTAAAATCGGTTTGCCTTTTTGAAAATACCGACAAACAAATTCAGCAGTGCCCCTCCATGCAACACAGTCAATAAAATCCGTCTGCCGCTCAGCACCTTTGGAATAGGCGCGGTCACAGGCAACGGTAAAAGAAGTGACGGAAATATTACTTGGCGTTTGCCGCAGTTCAGGGTCGGCGGTCAAGCGCCCCATAATAATGGCCTTATTATACATCGTAAAACCCGTCCTTTCTTTTTGACTATTCTTCCACTGCTACGGTCAGGGAACGGAGAACACCGTCGGTAATGTTGTAGATACGATCCAACTCAGCGGGGAATTCAGGCTTTGCTGTAAAGGTAATCATTACATAGTAGCCTTCCTGCTCGTCTTCAATCTCGTAAGCGAGTCTGCGTTTACCCCAATCGTCTACATTGTCGATTGTACCGTTCTCACTGATGAGGTTTTTGAATTTTTCGACCAGCGCGTTGATACCGTCCTCACCTTTTTTGGTGTTCAGAATCATCGTGGTCTCATACTGTTGGATAGTTTTTGCCATTTGTTACACCTCCTTTTGGACATTAGGCCCTACTTCTCAGAGCAGAGCAAGGATGTTAGAGGCTGTTTAGCCGCATAACAGAATCATTTTATCAGCTTTGTCCGGTAAAGTCAATGAAAAAATAACCGAATTAAAGCGTTTTAGCCAATTTTTTCAGATATTCCCGCAGCTCAGCACCGATTTCCGGATGTTTCAACCCAACCTCAACCGATGCTTGCAGAATGCCAAGTTTATTTCCCATGTCGTAGCGGGTGCCGATGTAATCAACGCCGACCATACCCTCGGTGCGGGCCAGCTGGAGCATTGCGTCGGTCAGCTGGATTTCACCGCCGGCACCAGGTTTGGTATTTTCCAGAATATCAAAAATTTTAGAAGGAAGTACACACCGTCCTAAAATAGAGTACAAAGATAATACCTGATCCGGTTTGGGTTTTTCAATCATATCGGTGACCCGGAACAGATTATCCCGAATGGGTTCGGTTTTGAGTGAAGAATATTTTAAAATCTGTTCGGCAGTTACCTCTTTGATTCCTACTGTGGCAAGGCCAAATTCCTCATAAGCCCGGCATAGCTGCCCACAGGCAGGAAGATCGCTGATAATGACGTCATCTCCGTACATTACTGCAAAAGGGTCGTCTCCAACAAAAGATTTTGCGCACCAAACTGCATGCCCCAGACCTTTGGTTTCTTTTTGGCGGACGTATTGAATGTTGGCCATTTTGGTAATGGATACAATTTCATCATACAACTCTGTTTTACCGGAAGCCAAAAGGCGATCTTCCAACTCGGGTGCACGGTCAAAATGATCCTCCATAGGGCTTTTACCGCGATTGGTGATAATCAAAATATCTGTAATGCCCGATTGAACTGCTTCTTCTACAATGTATTGGATAGCGGGCTTGTCCACAATCGGCAGCATCTCTTTGGGGATAGACTTGGAAGCGGGCAGGACACGTGTCCCCAAACCTGCCGCAGGGATGATCGCTTTGGTGACTTTCATTACGATTTCCTCCTCAAATATAGGTGATACCAGTAAAAAGCCATTCCGAATCAATGGCTTTTTATGTAAACCGAAAAATCCCGGCTTTTGTTACAAGGCCGGGATCATACTCAAACAATCAAATGCGGCATCATAATCATACAAAATATGACATACACCATCATTAAAAAGCCAATGGCAAACAAATTGGTACGCCCTTTTTTGGCCAAAGCAGCGGAATATTCCTGGGGGGATACAAAGACTTTGTTTTGGACTTCTTGGATTTTTCTGATGCAATGACGATAATAGAGCCAGTTGCAAAATAGACACAGAGCCATGGAAAGCACAGTAGAGACGATACTGCAGATTTGTGCAGCCAGCAGCATGGACTCAAACCCGGTAGAGTAACCGGCCATCAGGCCGGAAGAAACTGCCAGATCTTCATACAAGCAAATAGCCGAGGGGATGCTCAGAAGGGTATTGGCAATAAAAATGAGCAAGGAAAGCCCGTACATTTTTCGATACAGAAAATATTTCCATCCAAAAAACAACGCAGAGAAATTGAAGGAAATAGGCCGTCCAGATCGCTTAATCCGGGAAAAATTTGACAGAAAATAAGCGGAATTGCTGCCAATAAATTGAGACAAATCCCGCACTTTGATGCCATCCATCTCTTCGTCGGGGTTAACACCGCCATAAGAATCTCCGTAAGGTATCCCATATGCAGGCATACCACTACCAAAGGGAGGCCGTTGCTGAAAGGGAGGAATATTCCCCGCACTTGTTTGCGTCGGTCCCGTCAGGCGTGCGCCGCAGCTGCTGCAAAAAATACCATCTTCTGGATTTTCTGCATTACAGCGGGGACATTTGACCGACGAATTACCAGATTCCGTTTTGGGTTCAGCAGGCGGATCCCAGTTTTTTCCTAATTTGTGATTTTCAATTAGCGCGCAATGCCCTAGACGCTGATAACACTCCCGATGATGAGGAGCACCGCAGTCGGGGCAAACGACAATATCTTCGTTTTCGGAAAAAGGTTTTCCGCAAACAGGACAGGTTGCATTGGAATATTTATTCAAGCAAAAGCCACTCCTTTGTGGATTTTCAGAAAATAAAAAAGATAAGTCCGTTTTGAAGTTTGTTGGCTTTTACACCGAAAAACATAAAAACAGATTTTAAGGATAAAAAAGATTATAAATCATTTTACAACAAAATCCAACTGAAAAAAAGCAGAGAAAGGGTACCTAATTTTGAACACTTTGAAAACATTTGCCGGGACACGGCGAAAGCTTTACTTTTCTATAAATATTTCTTATAATAAAAATGGCCGTATCACTTGGTTTTATACGGATATCCATATGCTGTTGATTGCAGCTACAGCTATGCTGTTGATTGCAGCTACAGCCTTTTGAAGTTTTTTAGAAAGTCATTCAAGATATAGAACAAAAAGCCCAAAGGCAGGCGTATGGCTGATAGGCTTTTGTTTCGGGTTCACTGGATTTTCAAAGGAGTTTTTTTTCCGCTTGAGCAGATTTTTTAAGGAGTTTCAACCAATAAAATTCTATGACATAAGGAGATATTATGATTCAATTAGAAGAACTGAAAAGCAAACTGCTGGAATTAAAACCGCAGATTGATGATTATCGTTCTGCCATTGGGATGGACGATTTGCTGAAAAAACAGCAGCAACTGGAAGGAGAAACAGCAGACCCCAATTTTTGGAATGATTTGGAAAACTCTTCGAAAGTTTTGCAGCAGATCAGCCAGATCAAGGCAAAGGCTGCCACTTACACAAAAATGGAGAGTGATTACGAAGACCTGATCACTCTGATTGAGATTGCCATGGAAGAGCAGGATGATTCTTCTTATGAAGAAATCCAGTCTCTCTATCAAGCGCTGGCCGCCTATTATGAGGAACAAAAGCTTTTGACTTTATTGTCGGGCGAATACGACGGGAAAAACGCCATTTTGACTTTTCATGCCGGAGCCGGCGGTACGGAATCTCAAGACTGGGTACAGATGCTGCTACGGATGTATACCCGCTGGGCGGAACGGCATGGGTTTAAAGTGAAAATTCTCGATATCCTCGACGGAGAGGAAGCAGGCGTAAAAAGCGCCTCAGTATTGGTAGAAGGAATGAATGCCTACGGTTATCTCAAATCGGAGACGGGGGTTCATCGATTGGTTCGGGTATCTCCCTTTGATGCATCTGGCCGGCGGCATACCTCTTTTGCCTCGCTGGAGGTTATGCCGGAAATAGATGACGATACGGCTGTGGAGATCCGGGAAGAAGATTTGAAAGTTGATACCTATCGTTCCAGTGGGGCTGGTGGCCAGCATGTCAATAAAACCGAATCTGCGATCCGGATTACCCATATTCCCACCGGCGTGATTGTGGCCTGTCAAAATGAGCGGAGCCAGCACCAGAACCGGGAAGTTGCCATGAAAATGCTGCGTTCCAAACTGATTGAAATCAAAGAGCGGGAGCATTTGGAAAAAATTGAGGATATTAAAGGCGATCAGAAAGATATCGGATGGGGCAATCAGATTCGCTCTTATGTATTTATGCCCTATACATTGGTAAAAGATCATCGTACCGGGTTTGAAAACGGCAACATCGGAGCAGTAATGGACGGAGATCTGGATGGGTTTATCAATGCGTATCTGAAAGCCAGCAGCTTGGGACAGCTGCAAAAATAAGAGGGAGTGTTTTGATGTGGGTAGTGGTAAAAGTCGGTACGTCCACGCTGGCACATACGACTGGGCGGTTGAATATCCGGCGGGTAGAACAGCTGTGCCGGGTGCTCAGCGATTTAAAAAATGCGGGACACCAGATTATTTTAGTTTCTTCTGGTGCAATTGGAATGGGTGTAGGTAAACTGTCGCTGCCCTGCCGTCCCAATGATATGCCGACAAAACAGGCAGCAGCTGCGGTGGGGCAATGTGAATTGATGTACGTTTATGATAAGCTTTTTACCGAGTATAATCATACGGTTGCCCAAATGCTTTTGACCGGAGAGGATTTGGAAAACAGCGGACGGCGGGTGAATTTTCAAAACACGCTTTACCGGTTGTTGGAATTGGGTGCATTGCCGATTGTCAATGAAAATGATACCATTGCCACAGAAGAAATTGCCGTGGGGGACAACGATACTCTGGCCGCGATTGTAGCCAAATGTGCTGGTGCAGAACTGTTGGTTCTACTCAGCGACATCGACGGCCTGTTTACCTCAGATCCCCGCAAGGATCCGGATGCCCGTCTGATTCCCCTGGTGGAAGCGTTAACGCCGGAGATTTATGCGCTGGCAGGAGAAAAGGGGGAGCGACTTGGCTTGCGGCGGCATGGCAACGAAGCTGAAAGCGGCAAAAACGGCAATGGAAAATGGTTTTGATATGATTATTTCCAATGGTCAACGACCAGAAGATCTCTATGATATCATAGAAGGCGCTTCAGTGGGAACGCTTTTTAAAAGCAATAACAAACGATGATTTTTGTCAGATAACAGATAAAAGCTCTGATGGATTTTGAGCTTTCAGAAGGGACTTCTTTATGACAACTTTAGAACAGCTGCAGGCTGCACAAAGCGCGAAAAATGTGTTGGCATCAGCAGATACGCAGTGGAAAAATAATGCGCTTTTCGCGATGGCGGATTCGTTGGAAACAGCACAGGAGGATATCTTAGCGGCGAATCAAAAAGATTTGTCAGCAGCAAAAGGGGTTATCAGCGAAGTTATGCTGGACCGTTTGGCGCTGTCCTCAGCACGTATCCGAGATATGGCTCAGGGAATCCGTGCGGTGGCTGATCTTCCGGACCCGGTAGGGAGAGTCCTTTCAGAAGAATTGCGGCCCAACGGCCTTGTTATACGGCGTACCCGCGTTCCGATGGGTGTTGTGGCGATTATTTATGAAAGCTGCCCAAATGTAACCAGTGATGTAGCTGCATTGACGATAAAAAGCGGGAATGTTTGCATACTGCGTTGTGGAAAAGAAGCGCATCGAACGGCCTCTCAAATCACGATGGCGCTTCGCCGCGGTCTTTCCTCAGCTGGTTTGCCAAAAGAAGCTGTCACCCTGATCGATGACACATCCCGTGATTCGGCAATGGAGTTGATGACGGCGGCAGGATTGGTGGATCTTTTGATCCCGCGCGGCGGAAAAGGCCTGATTTCTACTTGTGTTGCCAATGCAAAAGTCCCCTGTATTCAAACTGGCACAGGTATTTGCCATATTTACGTGGATAAAGCGGCTGAATTTGGAATGGCGCTGGATATCATTGAAAATGCGAAAACCAGCCGACCTTCTGTTTGCAATGCAGAAGAAATTTGTTTGGTTCATTCTGACATTGCAGGTCGGTTTTTGCCTGAATTAAAACGGCGGTTGGTCGATGAGCAGAAGGATCATCCAGTAGAACTGCGGCTCAATGCCCGTGCACAAAAAATAATTTCTGGAATTCCGGCAAAAGAACAGGATTTTGATACCGAGTTTTTGGATTACATTCTTGCAGTTAAGGTGGTGGATTCCGTGGAGGAAGCAGTTTCCCATATTTCTGTTCACTCCACCGGTCACAGTGAGGCGATCATCACAGCGGACACAGCTGCGGCTCGATACTTTACTGCGCATGTGGACAGCGCGGCTGTCTATGTTAATGCATCTACCCGATTTACGGATGGAGGAGAATTCGGTTTGGGGTGCGAAATAGGAATTTCAACACAAAAACTTCATGCCAGAGGCCCTTTAGGCTTAGAGGAATTATGCAGTTATAAATATGTGATTGAAGGAAATGGGCAGGTAAGATAGGAGCATAAATTTAATTGCAAACAGAATGGAAAAAACGAATCTCATTTATGCTACAAATAAGTACCAAAAAACCGGCAGGTTCTTTTGAACTGCCGGTTTTTTGGTGAGATGCTGTATAAAAATCCTATCAATATAGGAAGAATTGGTTGTCCGCCTGATCATCGGTTCGGTATTCCGTCCATACCCGATGGCCTCGGCGGTAATGATTCCTTGGAATGACTATATCTTACCAATTGATTGTTACCTCCTTATAAACAAAAATAGAAATAATTGCAAAACGAATGTGAAGCTTTTAAGAGGAAAAGTGAAAAGAGATTGATTTTAGGGTGAAACGGTTCTCTGTTATTTTTCAGGTACGATAGGCTTAGAAAAGAAATGTTGATTGGAGATAAGACGAGGGGGATACTCTGGCTTCATCGGTCTTTTTTTCCCTTCTTGTCCATATACTGCATTGTAAAGTTCGTCTTGCAAAATAGGCAAAGGGGGATTCAGGACTTGGTAAAAAGAGCAGGAAGAGGACAGCAATTTAAACGTGGTATCCGAAAACTTTTTTATCGCAATGAAATCTTTTTTTTGCTGGCAGTGTTGTTTTTGGTCGGCGTTTTGCTCGGCGCTTGTTTAATCCGGGCAAATGGAGACAGTTGGCGGGGATTTATTCGCCAGTTGGTAGCAGGCTTTTCGGGAGGGCGCGGTGAACAAACGATTGCAGAAACTTTTTTACAGTCTCTGGCTGGATCAGCAGTTTTTTTGCTGGCGATTTTTCTATGTGGATTTTGTGCGGTAGGGCAGCCGTTGATCTGTCTTGCTTTATTGTTTCGCGGTATGGGATATGGTTTGACCGCCGGAGGGATTTACAGCGTATACGGAATCAGCGGAATGGGTTATGTGGCGCTACTTTTATTACCAAACTGCATTTTGACTGCATTGATTTTGCTCTGGGCGGGGCAAAGCGCATTTCGTTTTTCTACCGGTTTGTATGGAGCGATGAAAGGTTCTGGTAAAATGACCGCCCATCCATATTGCCTTGAGTTTTCTTTTTTGGCGGCGGGTCTGTTTGCAGCAGCGTTAATAGACAGTGTTTGCAGTTATTGGTTGGGCGGTCTATTCTCTCCCATATGACAAAATGAGAGATTGTTCACAGAAAAGATATGAAATTTTTCGGATTTATGGTATGATAAAATAGAACGGATTTTCCGTAATGTGAAAAATCAGGAGAGATTCATCCAATGGGACTTATTTCCAATATGTTTAACTATTCTAAACCAGGCCCGGGCATTGAGAAAGAAGAACAGCAAAAACGCCGTTTTTTTCTGTTTTTTGAGCTGTTTTTCCGTAAGTTTTGGAAGCTGATCCAGTTAAATTTGTTATATATTCTTTTCTGGATTCCTCCGCTCATCGCCGGAACGTTGCTGACACCCTATAATGCAACGCTGGCTTATTTGGCCTTTTTTCTGGTAGGAACTTTTACCGCTGGCCCGGCTACGGCGGGCGCGATTTACATTCTCCGGAATTTTGCCACGCAAACGCCAGTGTTTTTACTGTCAGACTTTTTCCAGCAGTTTAAGGAAAATTATAAACAATCAGCGCTGGCGTTTTTATTTAATTCTCTTGCATTGTTTGCCTGCTACGCTTCTTATTTGTTTTACGGAGAACACCTGAACATGGGATTTATGAATTATGTGTTCAAAGCGATGGTTCTCATTATGGCGTTGATTGTGGCATTTGAAACGTTCCATGTGTTTTTGATGATCGTAACAGTTGATCTGAAACTCAGAGATATTTTTAAAAACTGCTTTTTGTTTTCGATTTTGAATTTGGTTCGGAATTTTTGCAGCTTATTGTTTGCAGTAGGCTTTTTATGGTTGGAATACAAGTTTTTTCCGCTTTCCATGTTTATCTTCCCTTTTATCGGATTGACGCTACCGCTGTTTATTATTACGTTTAACGCATATCCCGTAGTAAAGAAATATGCGATTGACCCTTACTATGAAACGCAAGGGGATAAGCCGGAAGATGAAAGCGTTTTTGAAGACTGATTAAAAATTCAAAATTAAAAATAAAGGCCGTGGATTCTCCACGGCCTTTATTTTTAACGAAGCTTTAATTCCAAAGAATGAGATTGGAAAAAACGGTTGATTTGGTTACTGAGAAAAAGAAGCGGAAAGGTCAAAACAAACCAGAAAAAAGAGAACAACGGACATACCTGCCCTAAAAAATTCATCCACTGACTGCTGTAATCCCATACGTGCCAATGCATCCATAAATTAACAATGATGCCGGTAAAAAGTTCGACAATCGTAATCAGCGCGGAGCCCAGAAAGCATTTTTTCCAAATAGATAAGGCTCTGGCGTAAATGTTGGCTAAATGGATTCCAACAAAGCATATACCTCCTGCCAGCGTCATTGTCCAGTGCGTGTTGCCCCTCCATAAAATTTCCAACAGACTGTATCCCGCTGCACCGATGGAAAAAACCGAAAGCAATTCCCCTTTTTTTACCACAAAAAGACCTCTTTTCTGCCGTTTATAGGTATATTTTTAGGAGGAAAAGCACATTTTATCACAGTGAATTTTTGGATATGCTTTTGTTGACAAAGGCAGGGGAATCTTCTATCATAAAAGCAAATGACGGCAAAGAAGGTGCAGATATGCGGCAGATCGAAATACTGGATTCTTCCCTGCGGGATGGTGCTCAGGCAGAGGGGATTTTTTATTCGCTGGAGGATAAGCTGCGAATTGCCTATGCTCTGGACCGCATCGGAATCGGATTTATTGAGGCGGGTAATCCGGCGTCTAACCCGAAAGATATGGAACTGTTTTGTCGAATTGCGGAGCATCCATTACAACAGGCAAAGCTGGTAGCGTTTGGCGCGACCCGCAGGCCTGGTATCCGGGTAGAGGAGGATGCAGGCTGTTCTGCGTTAATAGCAGCCGGAACCGATTATGTGTCGATTTTTGGAAAAAGCTGGGATTTGCATGTTTCTCAAGTGTTGAAAACTTCTTTGTCTGAGAATTTAAAGATGATTCAGGAAACGGTATCTTATTTTTCCAAGGCAGGGAAAACGGTTTTTTTTGATGCGGAGCATTTTTTTGATGGATACCGTAACAATCCTTCTTACGCTATGCAGACAATTTTGGCAGCAGAGCAGGCAGGCGCAGAAAGAATTGTTTTATGTGATACCAATGGAGGAAGCTTTCCGCAGGAAATTGCTGCTGTGGTAGAAGCAGTTAAAAAAGTTTGCCATGTGCCACTGGGAATTCACTGCCACAATGATATGGATTGTGCAGTAGCGGCGAGCATGATGGCGGTTGAGGCCGGCTGCGAACAGGTGCAGGGAACCTTTTTGGGATATGGAGAACGCTGCGGCAACGCAAATTTATCCGCAATTATCCCTACTCTGCAATTAAAAAAGAAATATCGGTGTATTCCCGGCTCCCTTTTGCCGGAACTGACTCATACGGCCCGGTATATTGCGGAAGTTGCCAACTATTTGATTTCGCCATCCTCTCCTTACGTGGGGAAAAGTGCTTTTTCCCATAAGGGGGGGATGCATGTAGACGGCGTACAGAAGCTGCAGCGCTCTTTTGAACATATTGACCCGGAAACAGTTGGAAACCGTCGAAATTTGCTTGTTTCTGAAATGGCGGGTAGGACTGCTATCTTGAACCGAATTATGCGTATTGATCCGTCTGTGACGAAGTTTTCACCGATTACCGAGCAGATTATCTCTCAAATTAAGCAGATGGAATATCATGGATATCAATTTGAAACAGCGCTTGCCAGCGTAGATGTTCTGATTCAAAAAGCGCTGGGCCGGATGAAAGAGTACTTTACACTGCGCCATTTCAAAATTATCGGGGAACAGAATGAGGATGGCGAGGAGCGTCTGGCATCCGCTTTGGTCAAAATACGAGTGGGTGATCGAGTAGAAATGACCGCAGCAGAGGGAGCGGGTCCTGTTCATGCTTTGGACCGGGCACTGCGCAAAGCTCTGGAAGTATTTTATCCGTCTTTGGCAAAAGTACGTCTAATCGATTATAAAGTTCGGGTGATGACACCGGAAGATGCAACAGCGGCAACGGTCCGCGTTTTAATTGAAAGTACAGATGGGGAAAACGTTTGGACAACAGTTGGGGCATCGCCGGATATTATTGAGGCGAGCTGGAAGGCACTGGTAGACTCAATGGAGTACAAGCTGTTGAAAGATGAACAAAAAGGATGTGATTTATAGGTTTTTGTCAACAGTTGGAAGCAGGATCAATAAAAACAAATGCGTGGTTTTAAAATTTATCCAGGCAGCGAAGAGGCTTAGGGTCACCGTTTTCAAAAGAAAAAATTAAAAAAATAGTTATTTCACAAAAGCTAAAGGTTCTCCTTTGGCTTTTTTTCTAATCATAAAATGATATAAGACGACCCTTTTTTCGTAAGGTGCCTAATGAGATTGACAAAGATTGGAAAGCGTTGTAAAATAGGTATGAATAATTAGGTGCCTAATAAAAAGGAGGGGTACAGTGACAGAGGTTTCCGGCGAGGAGCTGATGCATTTATTCCGATATTGCTTTAATCTGATGCGCCGAAGGTATCATCAGACGGTACACGGTAAGGTAGGCACCCGGCAGGGACAGGGGAAAATTTTATCTGTCTTACGTCGGGAAGACGGCATCGGTCAAAAAGAATTGGCCGAACGGCTGCAAATCCGTCCGGCTTCTTTGAGTGAACTATTGGACAAAATGCAGAAAAGCGGTTGGATTCAGCGCAGGGTCAACGAGAAAGACAGACGAAAAATCAATATTTTTCTGACAGAAGATGGGAAAGGCATATCTCAGCAGATGATCGAAGCACGGCGGGATATGGCGAGTACTGTTTTTGGCGTATTGAACGAGGAGGAACAAGAGCAGTTGGAGATGCTTTTATCGAAGTTAATCTCAGAACTGGAAAAAAACCAAGGAGAAGAGTTTTCAGATTAAAATTCGTGATTTTATCAGTAAGGAGGTGAAATGCCTATTTTTGGTGTTTAAAATATTTTGAGGGAGGTAAAAGGAAAATTATGCTGACACGTTTTTTAAAAAAACATGGATGGCGATATATTCCGGGCTTTTTATTTTTATTGGTCAGCTCATATATTACAACACTGGCACCGATTGCATTGGGGCATGCGATCGATTATATGGACATGGATGTAGCGTTAATTGACCAAAGTAAGGTGTACAGACAAGCCTTTTATATTATTCTGATCGCGGTAGGCGTTTTTATCACCCGTTATATTTGGCGGTACTTTATTATCGGAAATTCACGTTTTTTAGAGAATTTTTTACGAGAAGAGTTATTTGTTAAATTGGAAAATCTGCCGGTATCCTATCTTTCCAAGCAGCGTTCCGGAGATCTGATGGCATACGCGGTTAACGATGTAGGCGCAGTGCGGATGACCTTTGGACAAGTAGTTTCCATGTCAGTGAGCGGGCTTTCCACGGCGGTGATGGCCATTTACAGCATGGTGACGGAAGTGGATCCTAAGTTAACAGTATTGGCCCTTTTGCCAGTTCCGGCAGCGGTTTTTATCATCATTAAGCTGGGGGGAATTGTCCGGCGAAAATTCCGTTATGTGCAGTCGTTGTTTTCGGAGTTATCCGGTGAAGTCAATGAAACGATTATGGGCGTACAGGTAATCAAAAGCTTTGCCAAAGAAGAAGAGCGCCTGGATGAATTTTCGGACATCAGCAAGACGATGTATGACGCTAATGTTAATCTTGCGGACACATCTTCTATGATCTGGCCTTCTATTTCCGTGATATTTGGATTGTGCTATGCCATAGGCTTGATTATCGGCGGGCACATGGTGCTGGCCGGCAATCTGTCGCTGGGCGCCTTGGTCACCTTTAATGGCTCTTTGTTGTTGGTACAGCAGCCGGTTATGTCTTTGGGCCGTATTATTAATATGCTGCAAAGAGGTCTTGCCTCTTATAAGCGGCTGCAGATTATTCTGGAGCATCCCGGCATACCGGAGGCGGAAATGAAGGATGCAAAAGAGCCGGTTGGCGGCGATGTGGAAATCACAAATTTGACTTTCCGCTATCCGGAAACGGAAAGCAACGCTTTGAGCAATATTTCTCTGCGTCTTCCCAAAGGGGCTACGTTGGGTGTGGTTGGACCAACGGGTAGCGGTAAAACGACGTTGATGCACCTTTTGCTCAAAATGTACCCTGTGCCGGAGCAAAGCATCTATATTGGCGGAAAGGATATCACCGAAATTCCGGCAAAGGCGGTACGCGAACAGGCAGGATTTGTACCGCAGGACGGCTTTTTGTTTTCTGCTTCCATCCGTGACAACATCAAATTTTATCAACCGGGAGCAACAGATGAAGACATGGTGCGGGCGGCGAAGCTGGCCAGTGTGCATGATGATATTGCAGCATTTCCGGATGGATATGATACACAGGTGGGCGAACGGGGAACGCACCTATCCGGTGGTCAAAAGCAGAGAATCGCATTGGCAAGAGCACTGATCCGCAATCCGCAGCTGTTGATTTTGGATGATACTCTCAGTGCGGTAGATAACCATACGGAACAGCAGATTCTGGCAAGGCTTTCGGACTATTACGATGGAAAGACAACCGTAATCGTTTCTCATCGGCTCAGTGCGGTGAAGCATGCACGGGAGATCATTTTTATTAAAGATGGGCAGATTGAAGAAAGAGGGACCCACGAGCAGTTGATGGCTTTGGATGGTCTGTATGCGCATATGTACCGTCAGCAGGAGGAAGGGGGAGATCGTGATGAAAAAAAATAATCCTTCCAGCCTGATTCGTTTGGCCAAAATGATGAAGCCATATATGAAATACCTCTACTTTGTCTTTTTCTGCGTTTTGGTTTCTAATCTTGGCGTATTGGTGAAACCGTATCTAGTTAAGATTATTATTGACGATTTTTTGACCAAAGGTTTGCCACAGAAAGGTATCTATTCGATTACGGGATTGGGAATCAGCTATTTTCTGGTAGTGCTTATCAGCGCTGGATTCACTATGGCGCAGCGTCGCACACTGGCTCGGTTTGGGCAAGCGATTCTGCATAAGCTTCGAACCGATGTGATGGATCATATTCTGCATATGCCAATTAAAACGTTGGATAAATACGGAAGTGGCCGGCTGATTACCAGATCAACAAACGATGTAGAAACATTGGACGAATTCTATTCTGATATTCTGGTTACGCTGTTCCAGGATATTCTTTTGCTAATCAGCTTGGTGTTTATGATGATCCAAATGGATTGGCAGCTGGCATTGGTGGCATTTATTGGTATTCCGATTATTGCGCTGATTACCATATCGATACGAAAAGTACTCAAGCGGAATTTCGAGCGGATGAAAGCAATTATTGGGCGAATCAACGGATTTTTTGCAGAAAATATCGCAGGCATGCGAATTGTGCAGGCATTTAACCGGCAGAAAAATAAACTTCAGGAATTTCAAGAATTGAACGAATCGTATTTGACGACAACTTTGATTCAGCTGAAACTGCACAGTATGTTGCGGCCTGCCATGGAGGTAGTGAACTCCATGATTATTGCGCTGCTGATTTGGTTTGGATATAACCGGATTGTGGGCAATTTGGGTGGCAGCGCAGTATTGGAGTTGGGTGTTTTATACGCGTTTACCGACTATGTGAAGCAGTTTTTTGAGCCTATTAATGAATTAGCCGAAACCTACACGACCATTCAGTCAGCGTTGGTATCTGCAGACCGCATTTTTTCTTTGTTGGATGAAAAGAATCAGGAGGACCCGTTTGAAGGAGATTGGAGTCAGCCAATCATTGGAAAAGTGGAATTTAGAGACGTATGGTTTGCTTATGATGCGGATAACTGGATTTTAAAAGGTGTTAGCTTTACAGTAGAACCAGGAGAAAAAGTAGCTTTTGTCGGCAGTACTGGGGCTGGTAAAACCACCATTATCAATCTGATTGGGCGCTATTATATTCCACAAAAAGGTACGGTTCTGATTGATGATATACCACTAGAACGTTGGCAACTGAAAACATTGCGCAGTGGAATTTCAGTAGTATTGCAGGACGTGTTTTTATTTGTAGGATCGATCGCAGATAATATCAGTATCCACAGTGAATTAAGTGAGGAGCGGATTCAACAGGCGTTGGAAGTATCCTGTGCCAGCGAATTTGTTGCAGAATGTGGCGGATTGAAAGGAGAAGTTACGGAAGCCGGGATGAATTTTTCGACAGGGCAAAGGCAGCTTCTTTCTTTTGCAAGAGCTATTGCACGGGATCCGGCAATTTTGGTACTGGATGAAGCAACCGCTCATATCGACACCGATACCGAACAGATGATTCAGGACTCTATCGGAAAAATTTCAAAAGACCGGACTTCTATTTTTATTGCACACCGCTTGTCCACGATTCAATCTTGCGACTGTATTTTTGTATTGGAAAAAGGTCAGATTATAGAGCAGGGAAATCATGAGACACTGATGCAAAAAAATGGAAAATACGCTGCTTTGGTCCATTCCGGACAAAAGGATAGTTAATTGTCTTGAAAAAAGACCGGTTGGAACTTCCAACCGGTCTTTTGGCTTTTACTGGCACATAGTATAACGATAGAAATACAGCGCGGCGAAAATCAGAACAATCCAGATCAGCCACTGCTGTGCGGTATTATTCGAATAAGGACAGCCATTGTAATCAGAGCAGCACGCCATAGTAGCACCTCCTTTCCCTTAGGCTCTTTTCATTTTATGCGGAAAAAAAGAGTTCGGCGCATGTCCCTTAAAATTGGAGCAGATGTACGAGTTTTTCGTAGATTTGGTTGACATAACCATTTTAGAATGATATAATATCATCCGTGACCGAGTGGTAGTACCACGGCTTTTCCCTCAAGGAGCGGTTTGTTCCATTAAATGCGGCAGTGCTGGAATCGGCAGACAGGCACGTTTGAGGGGCGTGTGCGCGAGCGTGTGGGTTCAAGTCCCATCTGCCGCACCAAGTTTAAGACCCTATAAACTGGCATATAAAGCTGGTTTATAGGGTCTTTCTTGTTTCATCATAACACACTAAATAACACACTTTTATTTTGATATAATTTCATCGAATACTTTTTCAATACCTGCTGCAATAGATGCTTTACGTCCATCCACACTATGTGCATATACACCAAAAGTATCCATGCTGCGGCTATGACCGACGATTGCCTTAATATCGCTTTCCGGTAACTGCTGAATAATTGAAATAAAGGTATGCCGCATTTCGTAGGCGGACACCATAGGTAATTCGTTGGATGCACAGTATTTTTTTAGCCTGCGCCAGTATCCGTTTTCAGTGATCCGCGGAAAAACATATTCTCCCTCTGCGGTATCTTCCCTTTGTTTTTCTAATATGCTTTTTGTCAAATCGTTTAAGTAAAATGAGCGGTCGGCATTTTTATTTTTTCCTCGCGTTTCTTCTCCCAATACATTGATGGAACGTTGTACGTGAACAACATTGTTTTTAATGTCAGACCATTTTAGCCCCAGCAACTCCCCAGGCCGCAGGCCAGTTGCAACATGGAAACGATAAGCATAAATAAAAGCGTCTTTTTGGCGCTTACCACATAACATCGTGGTGTCTATTGTAAACAGTTTTAATAAGTCTTCAGGTTGCAGTATTTTTCTGATGCCGACTGGTGCTGCATCAGGAACTACAACATTTTCCGGATTTAGATTGGAAGCTTTTCTTTTACGGCAATATTTACAAAAAGCATAAAGATCGGAACGTATATTTTTTAAGTGTTTTTTTGATTTTCCAGCAGTTGCAGCTTTGTTAATTACGTTTTGCAAATGCTGTTCAGTTAGGTTTGATAATTTTAACTGTCCGATCTCCGGAAGAATCCAATTGCGCCATCGGGAATCTTCTGGACGCCAATTACTTTCACCAGATCTAGCTTTCAAATCATCTAAATAATCAACATATATTCTGCTGATTCGGTATGATGAATCTGTAATCCCATCATCCAACCAAGCATCGGCCTTTGCATTTGCTTCGCGCTGGCCAGTGCGCCCCGGCTTAGAACTGGTGAAGCTTCGGCGGACACCATCTTTCTGCACATTGATCTGCCAGCGGCGCTGATTCTCCATCCACTTTGCTGTATTGGTTCTTTTGCCCATAAAAATACACCTCCGGGTATGACTTGCAAAGCACGCCCAAAGATGGTATAATACACCTGATAAACTGTGTATACCAATAAAGGGTATGCTATTCAAGAAAAGTCCCTGCCGATTACGACGGCGGGGATTTTTTTATTTTCTATTCTTTCGGGGAAGTTTCGGTTCACACTCGAACCAGATACCCCGATCAGATACGTGACAATTTGCAATGCGCCGCCCGAAAAATTTAGAAAGAGCGGGCAATGCGTCCAAATCGTGAATGATGACCGGCTCATCTGTACCGGGCGGATAATACTCAGCGTCCCAATAATAGAAATCTGTTACTTTGAACCATACCCTATCCTGCTCATGTTCAAAGAATATGTCTTTCAATATTGCGGTGAATTCCTCTTTTGTTAAAAATATTGTTTCTATGTATTGCATTTATCACCTTAATAGCCGTTTTGGCTTACCCCATATTCTGCTTGACTTTGTGTAAATCCCTCATATAATAGTTGATCGACCAGTTCTTGCCTTGAAAATGGCATTAACTCCAAATAGTGCTTAGCGCATTTTGAAGCTTGTTCATTCCAATCAGCCCCACAATTATCTACAGCGTAAACAGCTTCCTCATTTGTGAACCCTTCATATTCCAACTGGTCAATTAACCCAGATCGAGAAAAACTGAGAACGGAAAGATATTGTAAGGCAGTAGAGAGAGCATTCTTTTGACCGGTTGTGACATTATCCTGATTATTTTGAACTGGTTCTGTTATTTGGGATTCCTCTGTTTGAGGGGTATCATTTGTCGGTGCAGAAGATGCAGAAACATCTGGAGAAGAACTAATAATAGGTTCAGAATCTAATATCTGAATAGAATTAATAATTTTATCATAATCAGAAGAATAATCAAAAGGAGAAGACAAAGGGATATCCAATGATACTATTACAAAATCTTCGTCTGTTGTACAAACAGAAAAAGTTTGTTTGTATGGGGTGCTTTCATGATTATAAGTAAATTCCGCATTTGAAAAGGGAATATCAAAAGAATTTTTTATAGCACTTTGTCCTAAAACGGAGAAGCCCTCATATGTAGTTTCTACTGTTTGCAATGCTGATTCCATATATTCAGACGCTTTGAAAGAATACTGGTTATCTAATAATAAGACAGAGAACGCAACCGGCTCCTGATATGATGTCACATAAAACCCAATAGATTCAGACGGTTCCTCAGAAAGAATTATCCAATCGGATGGAACCTCAAAAGAGATATTTTTTAAATTATATGACGTTGTTCCTTTTGACCAATCGTCCACGGGTATCATAGATTTTTCGGATACAGAAGAAACCATACTGGAAGATACAATTGAATTTTCCCCGTCTTCATCTTCCTTGTTGGATTTAGCCATGCTGTAACCGATTACAATAAAGAGAACAAAGATAATAACAATAGACGCAATTACTCCTTCCAATTTTCTTTTTTTCTTGTGAGTTGGGATACTGTCAATCTGATTTTCAGGTTCACTGCTTGTAATTGGGGTGCTACTCTCGATTTGAGTACCACAATTAGGGCAGAATTTCCCATCAGATTCAACGCCGCATTTTGGACAAATCATAAACATCCTCCTTAAAAATACCAATCAACGTCTAAATTACCATACGTATACCAGCAAACAACCTTACGCATGAAATCTTCTATTACACCGAAGTATTCAGAATGACACTACATCTATCTATAAAATTGAACTAAAGAAGGCCACCGCTTTGCCCAAGACTTTTACTTCATCCAGCCGTGATCCGGAATATTCCTGATCGGGATAGAGTGGGTTACAGGCGCGCAAGGTGATACGGTTGGATCCGGGGGTGTAGTAGACGCGCTTTAAGGTAGCTTCATCACCAATACGAACCGCTGCGATCTCGCCGTTTTCCACTTCTGGCTGGACACGGATATAAACCAGATCGCCGTCGAAGATACGGGCGTTGATCATGCTGTCACCTTTGCACTGCAAGGCAAAGTCTGCATGGACGCCATCGGCCAGATCAACCTGACCGATCATATTTTCTTCGGCCAGAATGGGAGCACCACAGGCGATGGATCCCAGCAGCGGCACCTTATGCGTTTTAGGGAGCGGGAGCACGTTGGAGGGGAGAAAGACAACCTCTTTATCTTCTATTAAATCTGATTTAAGAATGCCAAAATAGTTCGCCAACATTTCTATTTTGTCGATTCTTGGATACTTGTTCCCATTATACCAATCACTAAAAGTGCTATATTTAAAGCCTAATTCATCACAAATCTGGTTTCTGTCCTTGCCATATTTCTGCATCAAATTTCTTAAATTGCGAGAGAAAATTTCTTTATTTCCTAAGCCGCTCATACTACACCTCCTGATATTTGAATTGTACGCTAAAAACGTAAAAAAATCAACATAAAATTTAAAAAATTACGCCAAAAGTGTTGACATTACGCTTTAAGCGTGCTAATCTTATGTCAAAGGAGGTGATAAGATGCAGATCACACTCAAAGCCGCCAGGATGAATAAACAGCTTACGCAACGAGATGCAGCCGCAAAAATTGGCGTAACCAGTGATACTATCGGTAACTGGGAACGGGGAGTTTCCCATAGTTAAAGATACCACACCAGACATAACGACACCACGCTTATACATTATTCTTTGGAGTTAAGAAAGGTTTTGCAGAAATTGATAGGGGCAGACATTCCACAATTGAGTGAAATGTCTGCTCTTTTTTCAGCAGAGATCGACTTCGGAGGTAGAATTTTGCAACGCTATGATGTATAATAAATTCAGCATATTCACCACGGAAGGAGCGCCTTAGATGAAATTGATTTGTTCAGATATGCTTCCTGTTGGCTTGGAAAATGGACAGCAATCTATAATTGATTGTATTCATGAACAGTTTGAGAAAGCCGATCAGGTAGAGCTGGCAGTAGGTTATATTTCTAAAGCATCATTGATAGAATTGAACGACATGGTTGAGCGGTACAACATTCAGAAAATCTGCTTAAATATTGGAATGTACTTTATTGAAGGGATGCCTGAAAGTTCTTATCGTACAGCACTGGACATAAATGCCGAATGGAATCGAAAAGGCATTGGTGAAATACGGTTGGTAAAGTCTTTCAAATATCACGGCAAGACGTACTGTTTTTATAAAGACAGCGGCATTTTTTCGGCTATTATTGGCTCTGCGAATTTAGGCGTTATAAAATTGGAGGCTTCAAATCGCAGACAATTTGAGACTGCTGTTTTTATTGATAGCGCCGAAGAATGCAGTCAGGCAAGTTGTCTTGTCCAGAGATTAAAGCATCCAATTTGTTCGGAAAATATTTCTGAGATTACCGGAATGACTTTAATTCACGAAGAAAACACGTCTTTGAATAACATTGAAAATGTTGAAAAAATCCCGATGTCGGAGGTTTCTCTTTATCAGGAATATTTGACTGAAATTTCCTTTGTGCTTCCGTTAAAGGTTCCTAAATATGCAGAACGCCATTTGGATGATGGAAAACATTTTACTAAATCGAATTTAAATGTTTGCTATGCCGCCCCAAGAAGTGCTAGAAAAGCGAGAGATTGGTATGAAACTCAGCTGACGGTAAGCAAAGATATTACACGAGCAGAAGGCTACCCGGAGAAAAATAAGCCGTTTTTTGTGGCTACAGATGATGGATATTGGTTTAAAGTGCATACTACAAGTGATGGAAACAAACAGTTCAGCGCGGTTGGCAATGAACTGATTATGGGACGGTGGATTAAAGGCAGACTTGCGGCTGCAGGGCTTGTTTCCCCGGTAAACGATACAAGGGGAGATACGGACAGGACTGGCATGATTACACAGGAAATGTTGGAGGCATATGGTTGCAATCAGTTAGTGTTGACGAAAACCACCAAAAAGGCGTTGGACGAGAATGGGAATGAATTAGATGTTTGGCTGTTCTCCTTTGAGTCAAGCGATACAGAAGAGGATTAGTAAAAATGAAGTACCTAAATAGATATTTAAAAACAATATCAGACCGAGGGAATATTAAATTGGCAGAATCAATTTCAAAAACAGCTGAGGATGTAGGAAATCAGTATATAAAAACATTTTCATTCAGCAGTCATGAGATTGGTCTCCTGTTTGGCAACGTGCAGTCAGGAAAAACCGGACAGATGTTTGGGATCATGTGTAAAGCGGCTGATTTGGGGTTCCCTGTTTTTGTGTTGTTGACCACAGACAATGTTGTATTGCAGCAGCAAACTCTTGATAGAGTGAAGTCAGATCTTTCGGGATTTTGTATTTGTGGAGAAACAGATGGAGGTCTCTTTTTAGAAAACAGTTTGATTGAACCAACCATTATTGTGTTGAAGAAAAATTACCGTATTTTGAAATTGTGGGCTGGTATTTTGAACTCTACTGGTTTTATGAAAGGGAATCCTTTGTTTATTATTGATGATGAAGCAGATGCAGCCTCTTTGAACACGCTTATAAATAAAGGGAAAAAATCATCAATCAATAAATACCTGGATATGATTAAAAATGAATCTTCCAGCAGTATTTATTTGCAGGTAACTGGCACACCGCAGGCGCTACTGCTTCAAACATTGGCATCGGGCTGGCATCCGTATTTTACATACTATTTCCAACCTGGAGAATCGTATTTAGGGGGAGATTTTTTCTTCCCTAAAAATAAGCGAGCTGACTGCATTTCTTTTCTTGAAGAATTAGACAATCCAACTAGATCAGTTCTTCTGCACCATTTGGCTGTTGCTGGGCAAACTGCGGCATCCGGCGGAAAGGTATCAAACTGCTTGATTCATCCGAGTGTAAGGCAAAATGTTCACAGTAGGTTCGCAGCAGATTTCAAAAAAGAATTGAGTTGGTGTTTGGATAATCTACATGGCGCGTTTAAAGAAGCGCTGGAAAAAGAATATGCCTGCCTGAAGCCGGAAAAGAGCGTTGGGGTGTCCTTCGATTCTTTGTTTGCGGAAGCAGAAAAAATGTTGCTGAATAACAGTGTTAAAATACTGATTATGAACGGAAAAAATGAAGTTTCCAGCGAAGAATATGCCTGCGGATATAATATAGTAGTGGGTGGAAATACATTAGGACGCGGGGTGACTTTTCCGGGGCTTCATACGATTTATTATACGAGAACCAGCAAAAAGCCGCAAGCAGATACAATGTGGCAACACAGCCGTATGTTTGGATATGATCGAGACCCTGGACTGATGAAAGTTTTCATTGATGAACCTTTATATAAGCTGTTTGCAGATATAAACGCAACAAATAATTCCATAATTTCACAAGTGGAAAATGGAAGTGAGAGAATCAGAATTTATTACCCGGAAGGGTTAAATCCAACCAGAGCAAATGTTCTGGACAACAAAAAAGTTTCCATGATTTCGGGCGGCACAAATTACTATCCGTTTTCACCGGAAAACGACAGTATAGATGCCTTAGACAGTTTATTGGCTCCGTTTGACGATAAAGAACCGATATATCAAGTGAATCTCCGGCTTATGCAGGAAATTTTAAAACATATTTCATCTGCGGACGACTTTAGCGTACAGGCATTTTCTGATGTACTAAATACAATGCTCTCTGACAAGCCGACTGCTCAGGGATATTTAATTGTACGCAGAAACAGAGACGTTGCAAAAGGAACAGGTGCATTGTTGTCCCCGAATGATTGGTCTCTTGGTGCAGCATACACGGAGCAGACTGTTTTGACTATGTATAAAGTTACTGGAAACAAAGGATGGAATGGAAGAAAATTGTGGGTTCCTAATATTAAACTGCCGTCCGGGGTTGTGTACTACAATGTAACAGAAGAATAGAACATAGGATTACAGGGGGTGAAAAAATGTTTGATACAGAACTTCTGGAAAGGATATTTTGGGAGCCGCTGTCCTCAGGAGCAGACCAGTTGCTTATTATAAGCGGATATGCCACACCAAATATGGCTTCATGGCTTTTTAAAAATATTGAGAAGAAAACAGAAAAGAAAATCGACATATCGCTGATTGTCGGCATGGTTCCTTATGATGGATTAAGCATATCCGTTCATGAAGGGTTTAAATCTCTTGTGGATTCGACAACTCTGCCAGCAGAAGTAGGAAGTTTTTCGTGCAGTTATGTATGTGAAAATGCTCCCGTTCATACAAAACTGTATATCTGGCTGAAAGAAACAACTCCAATGAGAGCATTTATTGGCTCTGCTAATTTCACACAGAGTGCATTTGGTCGTGAACGCAGAGAAGTTATGACTGAATGTGACTTGCAGGAAGCTATGGCGTATTATAACAAAATAGAACCAGATACCATTTATTGCAATCATGGCGAGATTGAAGATCAGATTGTGCTTCATGCAACACATCCGATTCTTGATGAAGAAAACAATTTGGTTGGAAGTATTACTGGACAAGACATCCCATCCGTTACGCTTTCATTGCTTTCGCGATCAGGAGATGTTGGTAAAAAATCTGGACTTAATTGGGGGCAACGGAGTAAACGCAATAAGAACGAAGCATATATCCCATTACCTACTAAAATAGCCAGAACAGGATTCTTTCCTTTGGAAGAACAGCATTTTACGGTGCTCACAGATGACCGGCATCAGTTAATTCTCCGTGTTCAGCAACAAGGTGACAAGGCTATCACGACGCCTCTCAGCAATGCACAGTTAGGGGAATATTTCCGAAATAGACTTGGGTTGCCTAATGGCGCTTTTGTAACAAAAGCAGATTTGGAGGCGTATGGAAGAACGGATGTGACTTTTTATAAACTGGACGAAGAACAATATTATATGGATTTTGCGGTTCATGATATTCAATGAAAGTGTGGTGACAAAATGGCCGATAATCACACAAAAGAAGTCCGAAGTATGAATATGTCACATATAAGGAGCAAGAACACAAAACCAGAAGAAATTGTTCGAAAATATCTGTTTTCAAAAGGACTGAGATATAGAAAAAATGTCAGGAAACTTCCAGGATGTCCAGACATTGTGCTGAAAAAGTATAAAGCAGTGGTATTTGTCAATGGGTGTTTTTGGCACAAGCATGACTGTGGAAGATTTGTATGGCCTGCATCAAATGTTGAGTATTGGCACGGCAAAATAGAAAGAAACGTTGCAAGAGATCAAGAAAGCTATCGCCAGCTGGGAAATATGGGATGGCGAGTTTTTGTGATTTGGGAGTGTCAGCTTAAAAGGAAAGTGGCAGAGGGTAATTTGGAAGAATTATTTTATGCTATTACAAACAACAAAAAACGGGAAGCGGAGCTTTGATGTTCACAGCTCTGCTTCCTGTTCTTATTCATTGATGTTGGCTTCAATAAAAGGATATTCAATTCCGGCAAAACTTTTTAATATTGCCTCAAAAATAATCTGGGCACCCCGGCATGGAACAGCCATTCCTATTTGTTTGCGAACACTTTCCTTGCTTCCAATAAATTGGTAACTGTCTGGAAAGGTTTGAAGTCTTGCCCGCTCACGATTGGTCAAAGCTCTTGGTTCAGACCAATGATAAATATGGGTTCCGCCGCCGCCGCTTCCAGTTACAGTGTAGGCAGGTTTGGATGGATCAAGTCTTTTATATATTTGACTGATTTTGGCTCCATTGATATGGAGCTGAAGATCTTCTGGAATATCTGCCGTAAAAGCATTTTCTCCGGGTTTAATATGGCTCAGGCGTTTTACAACCGTAGGAGACTGCTTGGTAGTTTCGTTGTTAAAAGCATCTGCTGGAATGGGCGGAACTTCTATTGCAGTTTTGCAGGTGTTGTCAATGTCTTTGTATGGTTCTGGCGAGGGAACACGATATTTTACATTGATGTCATTGCGGATACCAACTATGATAATACGGTGCCGGGCCTGCGGCACACCATATTGTTCAAACTTATATAGATGCGGCGTCAGTGTGTAACCTGCTTCGCTCATTTCAAGTAAAATCTTAGAAAATGCTTTTCCATCATTAGCATTTCTTAGACCACCTACATTTTCAGCCAAAAACCACATTGGCCTGTATAAATTCAAAACTTTCACGCCATAAGAATAAAGCGGGCCATACACACCGTCCATGCCCTTTTGTTCACCTACAACACTATAGTCATTGCAGGGAAACCCAAATGCCAGAGCATCTATATCTGGAAGCCCAATCAAATTGAACTTGCGGATATCAGCATGATAAACAGTTTCCGGGTGATTCGGACAGATATTATGCCTGTATGTTTCGCAAGTATCTTCATCATAATCATTTGCCCATTGATGGATTATTCCAAAATTTTTGTTTTCAATATGAGCATTCATTGCTCCGTAAGCCAACCCACCAGGACCACAGAACAACTCACCTAATCTAAAAATCATACGGAATCACCTCTGAGATTTCTTTGTAAGTATATCAATTTGTTTCTGAACGAGGTCTCTTTCTTCATCAGTCAATAGATCAACGCCAGAAAAGCACCTCTGATATTGTGTCAAGTCGTTTTCATCGAGATAGCCACACAGCAAGTATAAAGAAATCACACTTACATTATATAATCCAGCCAACTTTTTTAATGTAGCTGGGGCTGGATTTTGAGTTTCGCCCTTTTCAATATGGCTGAGAACTGAATCATGGATTCCCGTTTTTTGATAGACATCATTAAGACTAAAAGTCGAATCCTGACGAAGTTTTCTCAGCTGTTCTCCTAATCGTTTCATGACCAGCCTCCTGACTTCTCTAAGTATAGCACACACGCTGCAAAAAAGCAATGAAATTTTGAAAAACGCTGCGATATTGCAGCATTTTATTTTTACTAATAGTTAGCCAGCGAAACGATAACATTACTCTGCTGATACAGCCAGTCCGTAAATTCTTTCGGGCTGGCTGTTCTGTCTTTTACAGCCTTTTTCCTTTGCAGTGCTTCTTTCTTGAACGCTTCAAATGCTGTCAGCATTTCTTCCAGCCGGTCAGTTGGGAAGCCCGTTGTTTTCTTTGCCTTATTGATCTTGTTGCGCCAGTTCTGGCACTCGTTTTTGTAGAGCAGATCATAGTTGTTTTCCCTTGCCCTCTCGTCAAACTCCCGCTTATTTTGAAGCGCCTGCTTCTTCCGGCACTTATCGCCGCACAGCTCATACCGCTGGCTTTTTGCAAGGAAAATACGCCCGCAGACTTTGCACTTTCGGAAGCACAGCCCCCAGTCATTCAGGCGGTTCAGATAGTAGGTTATCAGCGGATAAAACGTGGCATAGGCGGCAACACATTCCGTTGTGCGCCGGTTGTCTGGATACCAGAGGTCAAGCCGTGTTTCCGCTGCCGGTACGGAGCCGAAAATGCGGCTGGATATATGGAACGGTTCTGGCCTGCCGGTATCGCTTTCAAATTGCAGAGGGCTTCTCTGCTGAAACATCATAGTAAAATGGCTCATTTTATCCATGAAGCGGTCACAGGCTTTATCCCGTTCTCGATATTCCCTTGTTACAAGATAACCATTCCAAATCCGAAAAGCCGCATACATCCGCAGAGGATCGCCGCTGTCAAATTTCTTTTGGAGGAAGTCACCGGCGGCCTGCTCCAACGCTGGCTGCTTCCAGCGGTTTGAGTGCAGAGCTTCCCGCAGCGGAGCAAGTCCCAATCGGTTCCATTCCCCGTCCGGGTCATGCTCAAAGTCCGCAAGGAAAGTGCCAAGCGGACGGGTTGCGTCGCACAGCACATCCGCATCCTTATCTCCCTGTAAACGGAAGCGCACCTGCAATTCTTCCCCGATCAAAATCCGCTCTTTCATCTTCTTCCTGTCCAACGTCAGGACAAACAAAATCCGGTCATAACACGGCTCATGCCGTACAAATCCTGTTTCCATCCTATTCCCCTGCCTTTGCTTATGGTAATTTTATAATTTACTCATATCTATTACACTCATGGTATCGCAGAAGTCTTGTTTTGTCAAGGAGAAGTCGCTATGATGATTGCACATGGTAATTTAGTGCCATGCAGTACCTTGACAAGTAAATGACCGTCCAAAAGGGATATGACCGGCAGGAGAAGTGACGCATGAAGCGCACCAATGCAGGGATACGCCGCAGAAATGGGGCAGCCGCAGGGATGCGGATTTTAGGACAACGGCTTTTGGGGAGAACGGCAACAGGAAGCATTGAAACTAATTTTAAGCATGGGAGGAACAAAATGAGCGATAACAACAGATTGAATAACTATGACGAGCTGCCGCTGGTTTTGGACGTGGCGGACATCCGGCGCATTATGGGAATTTCCAGAGTGAGCGCCTACGAGCTGGTACACACGCCCGGCTTTCCGGCATTTCGGAGCGGCAGGCTGATTAAGGTCAGCAAAAAGGCGTTCTTTGACTGGATGGCAAAGGGGACTGAACCCGTACCGGGAAGCGACAAATGAGGGAAAGGTATCTTCCCCTGTCTGGAAACTGCCGCCCTTTTCTAAGGCGCATACAGAGGGAAAAACCCTTAAAAATGATACCGAAACGCTACACAAAAACCGCCTGTCTGCGTATGCCGGATAGAAACGGGGAAAGGAGCCTGTTATGCCGAGAATGAGTAAGAAGCGCCGGTTGGAGCTGTCTTTCTTCTTAAATGAGCGAAACCGTGTCACTTATAACGAATTGTGCCGGAAATGCTGCCATGACTGCAAGCAGAGCTTCCGGGCAGTTGTGATCGAATGTCCGAAGTATCTTTCCAAACGTTCCCATAAAGGAGCGAGAGAAAAAAGAACGGAGCCGGAAACAGCGGAAATCCCTTGAGGAACGAAAGGGCGCACTTCTATACATAGTCCAAAGGCCATGTATCGTGCGTCCTGCGGAGCTGCCCCCTGACCGCTGATAGAATCCGCTGTCCGGGAGCCTGCGTCGCTTTGCTCCGTACAAGGGGGCTACACCCCCTTGCGCCGCTTAAGCGGCTATCCCCTGTGTCCTTTGTGTCTGCGACAACCCGTTACCGGCTTGTCACATCCGCAAAGGCTGATAGATGAATACTGACACTTACCGTTATCCATACGGTCTTTTTTATCTCATAGCAAAGGAGGGATTGTCACATGAACAAAACACTGGAAGAATTACAAAAGGAATACGAGGAAAACACCGCCAAGCTGGAACAGGAACAGCGCAAGCTGCGCCGTCTGGAAAACCGAAAATCTTACTTTGAAAGCGGCTCCCGCAAGCAGCGCAATCACCGGCTCATTACCCGTGGGGCGGCGATTGAGAGCGTCATGCCGGAGGTGAAGATACTGACCGAGCAGGAATTTTATTCCCTGATGGAACGCATATCCGAATGGCAGCCGGTTCAGAACATGGTACGGTTGACCGTTGAGAAGCACAATCAGCCGCCAGTCAGCCCAAAGGACGGTGACTGACAATGGCGCTGTATCATTTGACGGTCAATCAGATCAAACGCAGCGCCGGACAGAGCGCCATTGCCGCCGCAGCCTACCGAGCCGGGGAACGGCTTTACAGTGACTACTACGGCGAGTACAGCGACTACACCCGCAAGGGCGGCGTGATCTGTTCCGAGATTATTTTGCCGCCCCATGCCCCGCCGGAGTACCAAGACCGGGCAACCTTGTGGAATATGGTGGAACAGGTGGAAAAACACCCAAAGGCGCAGCTTGCATACAGCTTTGACATTGCTTTGCAGAATGAGCTGTCAATGGAGGAAAATATCGGGCTGGCAAAAGAGTTTGTACGGCGCTGTCTGGTAGACAGAGGCATGATTGCCGATCTTGCCATTCACGCCCCAGACAAGGAGGAGGGCGGCATCCCGAACCCGCATTTCCATGTCATGACGATCATGCGCCCCCTCAATTCAGACGGCACATGGGGACAGAAGCAACGCCGGGAATATGTCCTCGATGATGCGGGCAACAGGGTACTGGATGAAGCCGGGAAGCCGGTATTCAACGCCGTACCCACCACCGACTGGGGCAGCCCGGAAACGCTGGAAGAATGGCGGGAAACATGGTGCCGGATGGTGAATGAGAAGTTTGCGGAAAAGGGGCTGGATGTCCGCATCGACCACCGCTCTTATGTGCGGCAGGGGCTTGACCTGATCCCCACCGTCCACGAGGGGCCGACTGTCCGCCAGATGGAAGCAAAGGGCATCCGCACTGACAAAGGCGAGCTGAACCGCTGGATCAAAGCAACTAACCGGCTCATGCTGGATATAAAGAAGAAAATCAAATCCCTGTTCGGCTGGATTGCGGAGGTCAAAGAGGAACTTTCCAAGCCAAAGACGCCGAGCCTTGCCGACCTGCTGATCTCCTATTATGAGGACAGGAACGCCGGGGCGTGGAGCCAGAAAGCTAAGGGCAGGAACCTGAAAGAGTTTTCGGAAGCGGTCAATTACTTGATGGAAAACAGGCTGCTGTCGCTGGAAGCGTTGGAAACCCGCCTGTCCGCAGTCAACGCAGAGTTTGACGCATTGAGCGGCGCTATGAAATCCAAATCAGCCCGGATGAAAGAATTGCAGGAGCTGATACGGCAGGGCGAGAACTACAAGCGGTTGAAGCCGGTATATGACGAGCTGAACGGCATCAAGTGGAAAAAGCAGCGGGAGAAATTTGAAACAGCCCATGACGCTGACTTGCGGCTGTTCTACACCGCCCGCCGCATTTTGAAAGAGAAGCTGGACGGCAAGCCGGTGATGTTACCCGCATGGAAACAGGAATATAACCGGCTGCAAGCAGAGTACGCCGAGCTGTCCCCGCAGTACAAGCCGCTCCGGGAGGATTTGCTGAAAATGCGCCGGGTACAACATTGTGTTGACCGGGCATTGGAGCAGCGGCAGACACAGGTACCGCCGAGAAAGAAACACGATATGGAACTTTGACACGACCGGCAGCTTTCAGGCTACCGGCATTTTTATGGGAGGAAGCATTTGAATGTATTTGAAGCGGTGAAGCAGTCCGTCACCACCCGGCAGGCTGCTTCTTTCTATGGAATACGGGTGGGAAGAAACGGTATGGCCTGCTGTCCGTTCCACAATGACCGGACGCCGAGCATGAAAGTGGACAGCCGCTATTACTGTTTCGGCTGCGGCGCTTCCGGGGATGTGATTGATTTTGCCGCTTCGCTGCATGGTTTGGGAAAACGGGAAGCCGCCGTCAGACTTGCGGAGGATTTTTCAATTCCCTATGACGATATAAAACCCGCCGACAGGAAGCGGCGCAGACCACCGCCCCGCCAAAAGACAGCCGATCAAAGATTTAGGGAAGCTGAACAGCATTGTTTCCGGGTATTGTGCGATTATCTGCACCTGTTGGAACGCTGGAAAACCGAATACGCCCCACAGCCGCAGGATGCCGTCTGGCATCCTCTTTTTGTGGAAGCATTGCAGAGAATTGATTATGTAGAATATCTGCTGGATATTTTGCTGTTTGGAGAATTGGAAGAAAAAGCGGCGCTGCTCGCCGAACAGGGAAAGAGGGTGATTAAGATTGAACGACGAATTTCAGAGCTTGCCGCCGGCGGCGCAGGAAGCGGTCAGGCGGACAATGGATTTAATGGAACCGGCGCAGACTACGGAGGAAATCAAAGAAATGCTGGAGGGGACGCAGAAAGGCGGCGTGAAGAACAGCATCAAAAACTGCCTGACGGTGTTCCAGCGTGACCCGCTGCTGCGTGGGGCCATCAGCTACAATATTCTCTCCGAGCGGGTAGATATTGTAAAGCCGTTGGGATGGGAGCGAGCCAGCGCCACGCTGACCGATGTGGATATGAAATATCTGCTTTTGTATCTGGAAGAACACTATGGGCTTACCAGCGAGAAGAAAGTGGAGAACGCCATCCAGATCGTAGCCAACGAGAACCGCTACCACCCTGTCCGGGACTATCTGAACGGCCTGCAATGGGACGGGACAGAGCGCATCCGCTTTTGCCTGCACCACTTTCTGGGAGCCGATACAGACGATTATACCTTTGAAGCCTTGAAGCTGTTTATGATGGGAGCCATCCGGCGGGTATTTCGGCCGGGGAGCAAGTTTGAGGTCATGCTTTGTCTGGTAGGTGGTCAGGGAGCCGGGAAATCCACCTTTTTCCGGCTGCTGGCAGTCAAGGACGATTGGTTTTCCGATGATTTGAAGAAACTGGACGATGAAAACGTATATCGGAAGCTGCAAGGGCATTGGATCATGGAAATGTCGGAGATGATCGCCACCGCCAACGCCAGAAGCATTGAGGAAATCAAGTCGTTTCTAAGCCGCCAAAAGGAAACCTACAAAGTGCCGTATGAAACCCACCCGGCAGACCGGCTCCGTCAATGCGTGTTTGGAGGAACCACCAACCGGCAGGACTTTCTGCCCCGTGACCGCACCGGCAACCGGCGCTTTATCCCCGTGACCGTGTACCCGGAACGGGCGGAGGTTCACATACTGGACGATGAAGCAACTTCAAGAGCGTATATCGACCAGATGTGGGCGGAAGCCATGACGATCTACCGCAGCGGCAGATACAAGCTGTCTTTCAGCACAGAGATGAACGCTTACCTGAAAACCCACCAGCAGGATTTTATGCAGGAGGATACGCAGGCCGGTATGATCTACGCCTATTTGGAGGACTACACCGGCGAGCGGGTATGCTCCAAACAGCTTTATGAGGAAGCGTTAGGGAACTGCAATCCCCCGGCAGAATGGGAAACACGGGCGATATGCGAGATCATGAACACCGGCATTGCAAACGGCAGCATACAGGGCTGGACGGCTTACAAAAGCCCCAAGCGGTATAAGAAGTACGGTTCCCAAAAAGGTTGGGAGCGTGTCAACCAGCCCTCAACAGACGGGGATGGTTTTCGGGAGATCACGGAGGAAGAAGCCCGGCAGATGGAGCTGCCCTTTTGAAAAAGCCCCCGGTTGACAGTTTGGTTGACGCTTCGGTTGACAGCCGGTTGACAGGAAAAAGCCTGATATTTGGGGCATTTCTCTCCTTTGTCAACCATGTCAACCAAGAAATCAAAGAAAAGTTAAAATAGAAAAAATAGAGAGCTTGCGGATTGTTTTCAAAGTCTTTTATGCCGGTTGACACGATTTGGTTGACATTGGGATATTCCGCACCACACCAGCCTGACATTTCCTTGTCGGGCATATTTCATTTATGGAGGTAACTGCCTATGGCGAAAACCAAGAACGAGAACAACACCAACAACAGCGGCGCCATGCTTACCGCTGCGGACGGCACCCAGTATTTTGTTATTGGAAAAGTCCGCATCAAGGTATCGGAGCATTTCGCAGAGAACGGGAAGCCGCTTGACTGCCTGCTGGAAGATGTGATCCAGCACGCCGCCGCTGCTTCCTGAAAAATATAGATTTGTGACTGTCAATCAGCCCACGCTTATGATATACTTGTACCAGCGAGTATTGTATAAGCGTGGGTTGTTTCTTTTTAAGGAGGATTTAACGTGAAACAACCATACAATACAACGATTTATAACACCGCACTTTATTTGAGATTGAGCCGTGACGATGAGCTTCAGGGCGAAAGCGGTAGCATCCAGACGCAGCGCATGATGCTCCGGCAGTATGCCGCCGAGCATGGCCTGACCGTGATCGACGAGTACATCGACGATGGTTGGAGCGGCACGAATTTTGACAGGCCGAGTTTCCAGCGGATGATCGACGACATCGAGGACGGGAAAATCAACTGCGTTGTGACAAAGGATTTATCCCGCTTAGGCAGAAACTATATCTTGACCGGCCAATACACGGAAATCTACTTTCCAAGCAAAGGCGTCCGCTATATTGCCATCAATGACAACGTGGACACTCTCAACGGTGAAAGCGAGCTTGCCCCGTTTCTGAACATCCTGAATGAAATGCACGCCCGCCAGACCAGCAAAAAGGTCAAAGCAGCCATGCGTACCCGTTTCGCAAACGGCGCACACTACGGAGCCTACGCCCCGCTGGGCTATATCAAAGACCCGGACAAGACCGGGCATCTCCTGATCGATACGGAAACAAGGTGGATTGTGGAGAAGATATTTGACCTTGCCGTACATGGCCGGGGTGCCGCCAGTATCACCCGGATTTTGGTTGAGGAAAAAGTACCTACTCCCGGTTGGTTGAATTTCCAGAGGTATGGCACTTTCGCAAATATCTATGCCGGAGCGCCGGAGGAAAAAGCCTATGCGTGGACGATTGCACAGGTCAAGAGCATTTTGAAAGAAGAAACCTACATCGGCCACAGCGTACACAACAAGCAGAGCAATATTTCATTCAAGAACAAGAAAAAAGTACGCAAGCCGCAGGAAGAATGGTATCGTGTGGAGAACACCCACGAAGCGATTATTTCCGAAGATGTGTTTCGTCAAGTACAGGAGCAGATTTGCAACAGGCGCAGACGGCAGAAAAACGGCACAACGCAGATATTTTCC